>JAEEGF010920459.1_pt1 | contig 11116 bp, 8 predicted proteins | sample 9134171 | NCBI WGS metagenome assembly JAEEGF01 (sample SAMN16246542, study PRJNA631951) | gut metagenome | biome: gut microbiome; feature: rumen; material: AP-attached | host: Bos | place: Iran: Karaj | collected 2018-10
TCTCTATGGGTAATCCTCATTGCGTTACATTTATTGAGGAAAATGTTAGAGACTTTGATTTGGAGACAGTGGGACCGAAGTTTGAATCTCATCCATTGTTCCCGGAGAGAGTTAATACTGAATTTATCAATGTAATAGATGATTCTCACCTTAGAATGAGAGTCTGGGAGAGAGGCTCTGGAGAGACTTTGGCTTGTGGAACAGGAACATGTGCTTCTGTAATGGCAGCATATTTAAATGGGTTCACAACCAACGCTGTGGACGTGGAACTTATGGGGGGACATCTATTCATAGAATATGATAAGGATACAAATCATATATTTATGACAGGTCCTGCTACAGAGGTTTATAATGGAGAAATAAAATTGCCTTGGGAATAGGCAATTAATTATTGCAGATAATATGCAATGAAATTTGGAAGTATAAATGGGGAAGAGAAGAGTATGAAACCGAAATATTTGAATGTATACTTGGAGAGAGACAAGTTTACAGAACAGACCTATGAGAAGGAAATGGAGGAGATTCAGAGACTTGCTGAAAGCTTTGAGAGGACTATATATTTAGAGCCGAAGACTGTAAGCTGCTTGTTTGAACAGATGACTCCAGAAGATTGCATATGTATTACCACATCAGCAGATTTATCCTGGCAGCTTATGGGATTGGGATATGCTGTGGTAGGCTTTGAGACAGATGACTCAGAGATGATGAAAGCACCATATGTATTGCTTGATTTGGAAGAGATAGAATATGATGATTTGCTGAAAATCTATCAGAGATATCATGATATTCCGTGGCATATTTTAGATACTTCAAGATGTACTATCAGGGAATTTGGAATGGATGACCTGGATCAATTGGAAGAGATGTATGCTGTACCGGGATTTACAGAATTCATTGAGCCATTGTATGCTCATGAGCTTGAGCGTGAATATGAGCGCAATTATATAGATAATATTTATAAATTCTATGGCTTTGGTATGTGGCTGGTTTTCCACAAGGAAAGCGGCAGACTAATAGGCAGAGCTGGAATTGAATTTAGAGATAATTGTGACGAGAATGAGGTGGAACTTGGATATGCCATTTTGCCGGAATTCAGAGGGCAGGGTATTGCTACGGAAATCTGCACAGCAATTATTGATTATGTGCGAGAAGAACTGGCCATGAGAAGTATTATCTGTAGGGTAAATGTGGCAAATGATAAATCTCAGAAGTTTATTGAGAAATTAGGCTTTACAGTCCGTAATCAGGTTGATGACTTATACACATACGAGTACTGGCTTTAATTGATTTGGCCTATGATCTGATATGTAAAGTATTAAAATAATAGAAATTTAAAGAGGCATGATTCCTTGATTGGAGTCATGCCTCTTTGCGAAAAAGAATTATATTATGGGATAGGAAACATCTGATTTAAGCGCAAGTTGACTGAGCATTCTGTTTTTCATCAGAAATATCTTGATGCTTCTGTGCTCCATGGTCTGTTGTTGATGCCATAGAACCTGATGCTTTTAAACCTGAACTGTCAAGGGTCAGACTTCTAAACCATTTCAGAGTTAGAATAACTGTTACTATAATAGTGAAAAACATTGTAACAGCGTGGGCAAATGCAATTCCATAAGCGCCGAAAATCCTGTTTAATATAATCATTACAGGAATATATATCAAGCCCTTGTCAAGGAGTGAGGCAAAGATTGCATAGCTGGCTTTGCCTGTGGCCTGTAGAGATGTCTGGCATAACTGATATATGCCGAATACAGGACCGACAATAACTCCTGCCAATACGAAAATCTGACCAATGGATATAACATCAGCATCATCAATAAATGCTGCCACCAGGCTGTTCTTAAATATGAATACAAGGGCTGTCAGAATTAATCCCAGAACAACAGTGAATGTACCTGTGGATTTAATAATACTCTTCATACGAGTATAGTTTTTGGCGCCGAAGTTAAATGATATAGCAGGCTGTATTCCCATGCATATTGCCATGAGAAGCATTGTGATAACCATGTTAACCTTGCCCGCTACACTCTGGGCTGCCAGGTAAGTAGAACCGTAATTCATCATCATTCTATTTGAGATAATTCCAGATACACTACTTAAGATGGTTGAGACTGTCATTGGCAATCCCAAAGTGATTACTGGAATCATAATGCCGGTAGTGAAAGCCTCCTTGGTAATTGATGGAAGGAAGGCTCTTTTCTTGGTAAATATTAATGCCAAGAGAATCACTGAAGTTAAAACATTTCCCAAAACAGTTGCAAAGGCTGCACCAAATACATCCCAATGGAATACCAGAATGAATAGGGCGTCCAATACAATATTTAACATAGTTCCTGACAAAGTGGCCATCATTGGAGTGGCACCGTCACCGTCTGCTCTAATAATTGAACCGAAGCACTGGCTTAGAAGAACCAGAGGAGCAGAGAAACTAAATATCTTGATATAGGTGATTGTATCTGCCAGAGTATGTGCATCAGCTCCCAGCAGAACGGCAATTCGATCTGAGAAACCGAATACTACTGCAAAGAATATAAGGCCAATAATCAATCCCCCGGTGAAACAGAATCCTGTTACATGTCTGATTTTGTCCTTGTTGCCTTCTCCAAGAGCGATGGATACAGAGGTTGTTCCGCCGTTTCCAAAGAGGGTGCCGATACCTGATAAGATGGTAAATAGTGGCATGCCCAAAGAGATGGCAGATATTTTGTTTGGATCACCAGTCTGACCGATGAAATAAGTGTCGGCCACGTTGTAGATGATCATAATCAATATTACAACTACTGTTGGAACAGATAGTTTAAGCATAAGTTCCCAGAAGGAACCTTTTTCCAATACAGAATCATTTTTCATGTCGCTTCTCCTTGTGTAAAATGTTGAAAAATTTAAAATGTAGTTTTATTATGAGATTAGTATAATCCCTAAAATATAGGGTTTCAACCGACAATGTATGGAGAAGTGTAGAAATAATGAATGTAGATAATAATGTGAGATTTAAGGAAACAGAAGAGAAAATTATGAAAGCCTACGGCAGGCTGGCCATAAAGATGCCTATAAATAAAATAACTGTCAGTGCAATATGCAAGGAGGCGGGAATTCACAGAACAACATTTTATGGGCATTTTCAGGATATAATTGAGCTTGGAGATATGGTTGAGATTGAGCAAATAAACCGACTGGTTCATTATTATATAGATTCAGATAATTTTGATTTTCCTGCAATGATTATGTCCATGTTTGAGTTTTATTATGAGAACAGGGAGATAATCCGGAGACACCTTTTTCAGTCCGATGATGGTGATGTGACAGAGCGAATCAGGAAGAATTTTCTGCCAAAGGAACTGTCTTCGGAATATGCCAGATGCTTTGATTGTCAAAACGATATGGAGCTGCAGTATCATCAGGTGTTCTTTGAAAATGGTTTTGTAAATGTGCTTAAACAGTGGCTTCTAACCGGGTGTAAGGAATCTTATGAGGAAATGGCCAGACTTATAATCAAAATATATGTTACAGCCATGAAACCGGAGGTGAGAGAGGGCATTGGAGATGAGTGGCTTTAGTAAATAAAAATCTATTATTCATAATCAGTATGTGGTAGTATATAATACATAGTTTATTAATTGTGAGACAAAACAGAGGTGGGTTATGGCAGAGACAAATATTTTGCTTGAAGCAGGTAACAATCAATTAGAGTTGCTGAAGTTTAAGGTTGCAGGTCAATATTATGCAATCAATGTTGCCAAGACAGATGAGAGTATTGACTATATGGAAGTGACACCGGTTCCATTATCTCGACCAGAGATTAAGGGAATATTGGCTATCAGAGATACTTTGGTTACTGTTATCGACTTGAAGAAAGTACTGTTTGATGAGTATACAGAGATTACTCCAAGCACTAGTATTATTTTAACTAATTTCAATAAGTTGAATTTGGGATTTGTAGTTGATGAGATTGTAGGAATCAGCAGATTCAGCTGGTTACACATCTTGAAACCGGAGGCTACAATTTCCAGCACGGATGAGGGAATCATAACAGGTCTGGTAAAGGATGAAGACAAGATAGTATGTATTCTTGATTTTGAGAAGATTGTAAGTGATATCAATCCTCAGTGTGGCTTGACTTCATCTGATTTGGATGCTTCAGTTATGAAGAATTCCAACAAGAGAGAAGACTATAACCTGTTGGTGGCAGAGGATTCAAAGCTTCTTAACAAGCTTATTGTCAAGTCCCTGTTGGATGCTGGATATCAGGTGAAATCCGTATGGAATGGTTCTGAAGCCTGGGATGAAATCACTGCCTGTGGAACCAGGGAGGAATTATTGAAGCATTATCAACTTCTTATTACAGATATTGAGATGCCGGTTATGGATGGTATTACTCTGTCGAGAAATGTGAAGAAGAGCGATGAGTACAAGTCGCTTCCAATATGCGTTTTCTCCAGTCTTGTAAATGAGATGCTTATTAACAAGGTAAAAGAATTAGAGATTGATGCTATGATTACCAAGCCGGAGATTGGAAAACTGGTTGAGAAAATAGATTCAATGCTTGGAATATCAATTAGCGGTAAGTAATTAAAATTCATAGATTTATCAAAAGGCGGATTAAGATTTTAATCTGCCTTTTTTCATTTTGTTAAATATTTGAAATGTATTATATAACAAATATGTATAACAGGTGTGATTTTATGGGATTTTTGGCAATGTGACTATGGAGAATATGAGCTATTTTTGATATAATTTAGGAAAAATTTTTTAGGAGAAATATATGAGGTTGAAATCAAACTCGAAAAAGGGAGTTTTTATAGCTTTAGTTGTTATTCTGGTGGTTATAATATTGACACCATTTAACTGGTATAAGAGCTCATCAAGAGCTGTATCAGATGATAGCAGTGAAGTGGAATTTGTAGTAAGTGAAGGGGCCACACTCGGTCAGGTTGCTGCTGAATTGGAAGATGCTGGCATAATTCGAAGTGCAGCTGCTGTAAAGGTATATAACAAGTTACAGGGTGGTATCATTTTACAGGCTGGAACTTATAAGCTTGATAAGTCATGGAATATGCCAACTATTATAGATAATATTTCTGTGGGAAATGCAGTTGATTCAAGCATAAGCCTCACATTTATCGAAGGAACCGGAGCCCAGGAGTATGCAGATGTAATTGCTGCCAATACTTCCAATACCAGAGAAGAAGTTCTTGCAGTTATGTCTGATACAGATTACATCAGAACTTTGATAGATAAATACTGGTTCTTGACAGATGATATTTTAAATGAAGATATCTACTACCCCCTTGAGGGTTATCTCATGCCAAATACTTACAAGGTGGCAAATGAAAATGTGGATGTGAAGACAATTGTGGAGATGCTTCTGGACCAGACTGCAACAGTATTAGAGCCATACAGATCTACTGTTGAATCTGGTAGTACAGGATATACAATTCATGAGATTATGACTTTGGCTTCTGTCACAGAGCGTGAGGGCAAGAGTACAGAGGATAGAGCAGAGATAATTGGAGTATTCAAGAATCGTCTGGCTGCAGGCATGAGCTTAGGCAGTGATGTTACAACTTATTATGCATTTGGCGTTGATATGGCCACAAGCGATTTGACATATAATCAGCTTCATTCGGCTAATCCATATAATACCAGAGGACCTGGGATGGAAGGAAAGCTTCCAGTGGGACCTATATGTAATCCATCAGAGGATGCAATTGGTGCAGTATTTAATTACAAAACTACAGATGCTATGTATTTTGTGGCAGATGTAAATGGTAAAGTATATTTCACCAAAACATCGGCAGAACATGAGGCGAAGATAGCGGAACTTAAGGCAGCAGGACTTTGGCATATATATGAATAAGTGGTACAATATATCAGATAAATCAAGGAAGGAGGCGGACAATGGCTGAATTAACAGAAAAAGAAGTTAGACAACTTGAACAGAGATACAATCAGGCCGTAGATAGCGTGGTTGCTACAGAAGATTTCGTAGATCCACAGGAATTGTATGATGAGCTGATTGCCCGTGTCCGTAAATATCATCCAAGCGATGATATATCAATGATAGAGAAGGCTTACAAGGTGGCACGAGATGCTCATGAGGGACAGGCAAGAAAGTCTGGGGAGCCTTACATTATCCATCCGTTGTGTGTGGCTATCATTTTGGCGGATTTGGAGTTGGACAAGGAGACAATTGTGGCAGGACTTCTTCATGATGTGGTAGAAGATACTGTTATGACTACTGAGGAAATCGAGAAGGAATTCAACAAGGAAGTTGCACTTCTGGTTGACGGTGTCACAAAGTTGGGACAGTTGTCTTATGATGCTGACAAGGTGGAAGTTCAGGCAGAGAACTTGCGTAAGATGTTCCTTGCTATGGCCAAGGATATAAGAGTTATCCTCATTAAGTTGGCGGATAGACTCCACAATATGCGTACATTGAAATATATGGCCCCTGAGAAACAGAAGGAGAAGGCAAGAGAGACCATGGAGATTTATGCTCCTCTTGCACAGCGTCTTGGTATTTCCAAAATCAAGATTGAACTTGATGATCTGTCTCTGAAATATTTGAAGTCAGAGGCTTACTATGATTTGGTTGAGAAGATTGCTCTCCGTCGTCAGGAGCGTGATGACTATGTGCAAAGCTTGGTAGATGAGGTTCGCAAGCACATTGAGGGAGCTGGAATTGAGGCTGAGATAGAAGGAAGAGCGAAGCATTTCTTCAGCATTTACAAGAAGATGGTGAACCAGAACAAGACATTAGACCAGATTTATGATCTCTTTGCCATTAGAATTATTGTAAATTCTGTAAAGGATTGTTATGCAGCTTTGGGTGTTATCCATGAGATGTATACACCAATTCCTGGTAGATTCAAGGATTACATTGCTATGCCGAAGCCGAACATGTATCAATCACTTCACACCACATTGATTGGACCTACAGGTTCGCCTTTTGAGATACAGATTAGAACTTATGAGATGCATCGTACTTCTGAGTACGGTATTGCTGCTCATTGGAAATACAAGGAGAGTGGCGAAGGTTCTACTCTCAACAAGGAAGAGGAGAAGTTAAGCTGGCTTAGACAGATTCTGGAGTGGCAGCAGGATATGTCCGACAACAAGGAATTTATGAGCCTGTTGAAGAGTGATTTGAACCTCTTCTCTGATACGGTATTCTGTTTCACACCTTCCGGGGATGTGAAGAACCTGCCAAATGGTTCTACTCCAATCGATTTCGCTTACAGCATACATTCAGCTGTAGGTAACAAGATGGTAGGTGCCAAGGTAAATGGTAAACTGGTTCCTATTGATTATGTAATTCAAAATGGAGACAGAATTGATATTATCACTTCTCAGAACTCAAGAGGCCCTAGCCGTGATTGGCTAAATATTGCCAAGAGTACTCAGGCCAAGAACAAGATAAACCAGTGGTTTAGAAATGAGTTCAAAGAGGAAAATATTATTAAAGGTAAGGAATTGATGTTATCCTCAGCCAAGGCCAAGGGCATCAATTATGCTGATATTAATAAACCTGAGTATCAGGCCAAGGTTGTGAGAAAATATGGTTTCCATAGTTGGAACGATTGCCTGGCTGCTGTGGGTCATGGTGGCTTGAAGGAAGGTCAGGTAATCACTCGTATGTACGAGGAATACAAGAAGGATCATCCTATTGTAGTTACTGATGATGATATTTTGGCAGAAAATGCAGGAGCTAATCGTGATGCCAAGGGTGACAATCAGCCAACTTTGGATAGAAAGCACAAATCCAAGAATGGTATTACTGTAAATGGTTTGTTTGATGTATCTGTCAGATTTTCAAAATGTTGCAGCCCGGTTCCTGGAGATGAGATAGTAGGCTTTGTCACAAGAGGACGTGGCGTATCTATTCATAGAACAGATTGTATTAATATGATGAATCTGCCTGAGATTGATAAGCGCAGACTTATTGAAGCTGAGTGGTCAATTGATGGTGAGGAAAATGCCGGCGGATTATATCTGACTGAGATAAATATTTATGGTAATAACAGAAAAGGCTTGCTTGTGGATATATCTCGTATATTTACAGAGAGTGATATTGATATTAATACAATTAATTCCAAGACTAGCAAGCAGGGAGTTGCTACTATAAATGTAACTTTTAGAGTTCGCACCAAGGACGATTTAAGAGGTCTCGTGGAGAAGCTGAGACAGGTTGAAAGTGTAGTTGATGTGGAGAGAACAACAGGATGACAGATAACATAGGATTGATGCATTTTGTGGTGGGCCCAGTGTCCACCAATTGCTATATTGTATACAACAGACAGACTCGTGAAGCCTTTGTTGTGGATCCGGGAGCCAATGCCTCAGGACTTGCAGCCAAGCTTGAGGAGAAGAATCTGAAGCCGGTGGCCATTTTGCTGACACATGGTCATTTCGATCATGCAGGAGCTGCTGAGGAATTAGCAGATAAGTATGATATTCCTATTTATGCTCATGAGGCAGAGGCTGAGACTTTGAATAATCCTAGTATTAATCTGTCTGGAAATATGATGGGACAGCCTGCCAGATACGAGGTTGATAACTTCCTTAGAGATGAGGAGACAATTAAGCTGGCGGGATTTGACATAAGAGTATTATTTACACCGGGACATACACCTGGGGGTTGCTGCTATTATTTACCATACGAAGATTTACTTTTTTCCGGAGATACACTTTTCTGTGGCTCTGTAGGAAGAACAGATTTCCCAGGTGGCAGCATGAGTCAGCTGGTGGGTGCTGTGAGAGATAAGCTTATGGTACTTCCTGATAATACTGTGGTTTTGACTGGACATGATAGTGACACAACTATTGAAAGAGAAAGGTTATATAATCCGTACTTATGATATTAGTAAAATTGAATGAGGCGAATTTCGAATACGATATTTACTCCCTGATCAAGGCTTTCTATCCTAGAGAAAATATTATTATTGATGTTGACTTTAAAAAAGAGGCCCTTCCGGAGGAAATATCGTTTCGTCTTGTTATAGAATACAGCGATAATTTAATAAAGTTAATGGAATTAAATGACGGAGTAGTTGACTTAAATGAGGGGAACGAGTATTCCTATGTGGATTCCATTGAGACTGAATACTCTGACAGAGTTGAAACTAAGAACCAGCTTAAATTACTTCTATATAAATATTTATCCAAGAAGACAAGAAAGACTTTGCCTTGGGGAACACTGACGGGAATTCGTCCAACCAAGGTGCCTCTCAAGATGCTTGAGGAGAGATACAGCGGCGATGAAATCTACGGTTTCATGAGAGATACTTATCAGATATCTCAGACCAAGGCTGCCCTATCTTATGGAATAGCACTGGCTGAGCATGAGCTGTTAATGAATGTGTGCGAGAAGATTGGACATCATAAGTCGGCCAAGGATACCAGCACAGCAGATTTGTGCGAGGATGCCTACAGTCTGTACATTGGAATTCCTTTCTGCCCAAGCACCTGTCTCTATTGCTCATTTACCTCATATCCTATTTCTATATATAAGGAAATGGCAGATGAGTATGTGGAAGCTCTCTTGAAGGAAATTGATTTTGTAGGTGCTAATTTGGCAGATAAGAAACTGACTACTATATATATGGGGGGCGGTACTCCTACAAGCTTAGAGCCACATCAGCTGGAGAAAATATTTAACAGAATTGAGGAAGTACTGGATACAAGCAATGTGCTGGAGTTTACCGTTGAAGCGGGCAGGCCTGACAGCATAACAGAGGAGAAGCTGCTGGTGCTTCGCAGACATGGAGTGAGTCGAATATCAATTAATCCTCAGACGATGAATGACAAGACCTTGAAGCTCATTGGTCGTCATCACAGCGTGGCTGATATTAGAAGCAGCTTTGAACTGGCCAGAAGTCTGGGATTTGATGATATCAATATGGATTTAATATTGGGACTGCCTGGAGAGGATGGAGCTGATATTGCATATACATTTGCCGAGATAGCCAAGATGAAGCCGGATAATCTGACAGTTCATTCCCTGGCACTGAAGAGATCAGCTCGATTGAATATACAGTGGAGTGATTATGAGGACATGCTTATGGAGAACTCTGAGGAGTGTATGGAGATGGCTCATAAGGCTGCTAAGGGCATGGGCATGAAACCCTATTATCTGTACAGACAGAAGAATATGGCAGGAAATCTGGAAAATGTAGGATTTGCCACTCCTGGCAAAGAAGGCCTCTATAATATCTTGATTATGGAGGAAAAACAGACTATAATGGCACTTGGCGCTGGAACCTCTTGTAAGTATGTATCAGAGGGCGGAGCCACAGTCACTAGAAGTGAAAATGTGAAAGATGTGAAGCTCTATATAGAGCGCATCGATGAAATGATAGACAGAAAAAGAGAAAAACTGGAGGAAATGGGATGGCTTTAAGCAAGAAACCTGTCAATGGTATGAAGGATATTCTGCCAAAGGAAATGGAAATCAGAGATTATGTAACAGGCGTTATCAAAGAGACTTATCGTGAGTTTGGATTTACACCTATTGAGACTCCTTGTATGGAAAATATTGCCAACTTGTCTAACAAGCAGGGTGGTGAGAACGAGAAGCTTATTTTCAAGGTGTTGAAAAGAGGCGAGAAGCTACATCTGGATACAGCCAAGGAAGAGATGGATGTAGTTGATTTTGGTATGCGTTATGATCTGACAGTTCCACTTTGCAGATTTTATTCAAATAATGTAAATGATTTGCCAAGCCCTTTTAAAGCCCTTCAGATTGGAAGCGTATGGAGAGCTGACAGACCACAGCGTGGTAGATACAGACAGTTCACACAGTGTGATATTGATATTTTGGGCGAGCCAAGTAATATGGCTGAGATAGAGCTTATTTTGGCTACAACAACTACTCTTGGCAGACTTGGTTTCAAGAAGTTTGAAATCAGAATTAATGAGAGAAGAATTCTCAAGGCTATGGCTTCATATGCCGGATTTGCTCCAGAGCAGTATGACAATATATTTATCACTCTTGATAAGATGGACAAGATTGGACTTGATGGAGTCAAGGCTGAGCTTGTGGAAGATGGCTATGATACAGCATCTGTGGAGAAATATTTAGGATTATTTGATGCTCTTGAGGACAAGAAGGATG
>JAEEGF011321398.1_pt1 | contig 11116 bp, 6 predicted proteins | sample 9134171 | NCBI WGS metagenome assembly JAEEGF01 (sample SAMN16246542, study PRJNA631951) | gut metagenome | biome: gut microbiome; feature: rumen; material: AP-attached | host: Bos | place: Iran: Karaj | collected 2018-10
CCATTTGTCGGCGTAGTTGTTATCTGTGACAATCACAAATACTGCATCCCATTAGATCATCCAAAGCCAAAGCACCTATCCATGAAGAATGACATAGATTTTACTCGAATTTTTGTCAACGATAAGCTCTTAGGTGTAATGAATTTTAATAACATGATTCCTGTTGACGACTCAGTAATTACAAAAATGAATGTAAAAATTTTTAAAGACGATTCTCCTGAAATGAGGGCTTATAAAACTCTTTGCACCAAAGAATTGGATTGGGTTCAGAAAAACCAAGATTCAATTATCAAAAAAGCCAATAAACTATACAAAATGATTCTTTCCGATAAAGCTAATGCTATGCTTAAAAGAAGATGTTTAGATTTCAAAAAATTAGAAGATGTATTGGATAAATGGCAATTAGCTCATAAAAAGTGATTCAATAAGCTTTTGTCTAAGTTGTCCCCAACCTTGCTCGTTAGTAGTAAGGGTGGTAGTATCTTTTTATTTATCTACTATAATCTGCAAAAGTTTGCCCCATTATGCAAAAGCTTGCATTATCATCCCTTCGGAGTGCCGTGGCAAACAAAAAAATTCTTATTGACATTTACTACCTCCACATCCTTATAACTATCAAAGCCTTTTGGGGACTAAAACATATAAAAAGCCTTTTTCGCCCCTTTTTATATGTATTTTGATACCACAATCAAACTTGAAAAGCATATAAATCCTTGTCAATTTCAATATTTATATGATTTTACTATAGTTTCAATCTAGTAAAAAACATATAAATCCAGCCACGATATCCATTTTTATAGCTGCTACCATATTTTAACAGGGAAAAAACACATATAAAAATGATACATTTCGAATATTTTATAGCAAACAAGCTCCTTCATACCATTACAGCCTATATGCTATTCCACAAATCCCCAAAATGGCACATTATTTATCAAGCATTCAGCGGCATCTTCGATATCCTCAGGGTCGAGCTCTTCTCCTTCGCGTGCACAACACTCAAATTCGTCAACTATGTTCTCTATCAGCACCATGTCAATGAATAGCTGCAGTTTTGAAAGCTCCTCGTCGGAAATATCGTTTTCGCTCCTATACCCTGACACCACTGTATCAAAATATTCCCTCATGCCCTCCATGCGTTTATCTTGATCTGGCTCGTTTTGATACCACCCGGTTCCATGAATCCAGAGATCTGCAAGGTCAAACATGTACCAGCAATACATGCAGTTATCAAAATCAAAGACCGTGATATCTCCTGTATTCATGTCAATATGGTAATTTCCATCACTGAAATCAAAGTGTACAAGTCCGTAAACATCTGAATTCATAGGAAGCTCATGGAATCTTTGAAGGCGCTCTTCGATTGAATTTTTAAGCGCTTTGTATTCATCCGGTATCAGAGCATTGATATACTCCATATTATATTTGTCGAAGTACTCTGATCTTTTGTTCACAGGCTTGTATTCCTTGGACAACCTGTGAATTGCGCCAAGCGCTTTTCCAGTATTATAAAAGTATTCCTCAAGAGGTGCTCCATCTCTGTATCTGTATCCGTTGTCTGAAATCAATATACCCTTTGCATAAGAAAAGAGTATTGCAAAACACTCTGTTTCTCCTAGAGAAAAAGACTCCACAAGATTTCCATTTAAAGAAGGAATCACATTCACCACAGGAGCGCCTGATTTGGCCAGATAATGCACAAACTCTGCCTCAGCCAGATACTCTTCCGCATTCTTATCCCCAAGAATTGAAAGTCTTAATACATATTCTGGGTCCCATTCTCTGGCGCATACGTAAACAAGATTACGCCCACCTTCATGTCCAGGTACTTCACTGAATTCATATCCATCTATACTATACAGAGTCTTGGCATTATCAAGAAATTTATTCAATAATATATCTCCTACGTACATCTCTCTTTGAGGAGGCTTCGAAAAATGTTCATAATCATTTCGCAACCATTATTCCTTCCAGTATGACTATTTCACTGTGTTCGCTGCCATATTTCAATAGCTCTTTTAACAAAGGCAGCGCTAAAGTATCAATTCCATTACAGTTTCAAAAGATTCCTCTCCATGCTCATTTTAAGAAGCTTAGAATCTTCTTCCATATGTGAGAGAAAAGAAATTATAAGCTTACTTTGAGGAAGCACATAACACTTTTGTCCCCATTTACCATTGATGCTGAATCCATCAAGGTATTTCCAAAGAAAGTATCCATATCCGCCTTCTCTATTCATCTGTTGAATGGATGTCGCTTCTTCTATATATTTCTCAGACAGGATTCTTTGACCACCGTACACTCCCCTGTTGTATAAAAGAAATCCCACTTTGCTTAACTCATTCACAGTAAGCTTCATACCTGACGCACCATAAAAGTATCCTTCAGGGCATCTGTCATACTCAAAACTTGTAATACCAAGAGGCTCAAAAATTCTCTTTTCTATAAAGGTTCCAAGGTCTGCTCCCAGAGCCTTAGTCAGCGCAACACCAACCAGATATGCATTTATGTTATTGTAATTAAATGCTTTTTCGTCCGGATTAATGATTTTTGTGTTTAATGCAAAATCAATGAAGCTATCTCCTTCAGGCCTGAAAGGAAAATCTGTAACAGACATAGTAAGAAGCCTTTGAATCGTTATTTTCTCAAACACTTCCCATTGGTCTTGTGAGAGTTTTTCAACATTCTTTTTGGGCAGATAGTATAGAACTGATTTGCTTATATCAAATATCCCTTCATCCGAAGCAATGCCGACAGCAATCGAAAGTACTGCCTTTGTGGCTGAATAGATATTGTGAATCGTATCTAAAGTATCTCCATAAGTATGTGTCAGTTTTCCATCCTCATAAACTTCAACGCCAAATACATTCCATCCATTTGTATGTATATCACTTTTAAAAGATTCAAAATCCATTCAAGCTTATCCTCCAAAGGGTTACGGATTAAAGATCACTCATTCTCAAACCAGCTATTTACAGTTGCGATTTCCTGAATATAACCCTCATCATCATTTGGAGTTTCAAGGATAAACGGAAGTTCTTTGAATACCGGATGCATTGCAATGCGCTTCATGGCATCCATTCCGATAAATCCCTGACCAAGCTTTTCATGACGGTCCTTGTGTGAGCCACGTTCATTCTTGCTGTCGTTGAAATGTACCGCCTTAAGCCTGTCCAGACCAATAACCTTGTCAAAGGTATCAAGCACGCCGTCAAGGTCATTTACTATGTCGTAGCCTGCATCCCAGGTATGACAGGTGTCAAAGCACACTCCAAGCTTGTCCTTACAATCCACAAGATCAATGATTGCCTTTAGCTCTTCAAATGTTTTTCCAACCTCAGAGCCCTTTCCTGCCATTGTCTCAAGCAGTACCGTAGTTTTCATCTCAGGAAAAAGAGCTTTATTTAAGCCCTCTGCTATCTGCTCAATACCAGCTTCTGCTCCCTGCCCGGTATGTGAGCCCGGATGGAAATTGTAGTAGTGCCCCGGTAACATCTCCATCTTCTCTATGTCTTTTACCAGCATATCAATTCCATTGGCTCTGGTATCAGGGTTTGCCGAGCATAAATTCATTGTGTAACTGCCATGAGCTACAAGCTTGCCAAATTTCTCTTTATCAAGAATATCCAAAAGAGCCTTCACATCAGAAGGCACTATATCTTTGGACTTGCCACCTCTTGGATTTCTGGTAAACCACGCAAAGGTATTACCACCAAAATCAACCATCTGATGTCCCATTGCTTCATATCCGTTTGTAACTGTCAAATGACAACCTATATAAACCATTATTACCTATGCTCCTTATAACCTTTAATAACACTTTATTTTACAAATAATAGCCATGCTCTGCAATTGAATACTCATTATTTTTTCCTAAACTATTTTCAATCACAAATTCATAGTCCAAGCAGAAATCCTTTATAACATAAACGCATTATGGTATATTTAAATATGTACCCTTGTTTAATATTCTTCAGGTAAAAAGCATGGTCTACCCTAAAAAGAGCCTGGCATTAAGAATATGGATAATCGTTGTATTGGCGGTAATTATTTCTACCGGCTCTTTTTGTGTTGTCTCATTGATTCTTACACAAAACTCCATTGAACGCTCCACCAAACAGAGAATGCTTGATATTGCAAACTGTGCTTCAGGCTCGGTAAGTGGTGACAGTCTGAAGAGACTTACGATAAAAGATATTGGCTCTGCCGGTTATAGAAATATCCATAACACCCTTGCTATCTTCCTTAATAATGTTGAAGCGGAATATATTTATGGAATTCGTGCGGAAGAAGACGGACGATTCACATATTCCGTCGATCCCACCATGGAAGACCCGACTGAATTCGGTTCAGAAATAGAGACAACTGAGGCCTTGATTTCTGCAAGTAAAGGAATTGCTGCGGTAGATGGATTCCCGACTACAGATGAATGGGGAACCTTTTACAGCGCCTACAGTCCGGTCTTTGATTCAGACGGCAATGTAGCAGGAATAATCGGCGTAGATTTCAGCCGTGAATGGTATGAGGGACAGCTGCGTGCTCAGACCAGAAAAATCCTTCTATCTTCTTTGATAGTACTATGTATTGCTCTTATTGTTGCCGGAAGTATGTGTTTTGTGACAATCAAAGCAATCACAAGTCCCATAAAAAAGCTGACCAAAGTAGCATCAGAATATCAAAAAGGTGATTTCAGCCAGAAAATCGAAATCAATCAGGATGACGAAATGGGCATCCTGTCTCACGCTCTTCAATCCATGGCATCCTCCCTCACTGAGCAGATAAAAAAGGCCAATGAAGCCAGCAAGGCAAAGAGTACATTCCTTGCGAACATGTCTCATGAAATCAGGACGCCTATTAACGCTGTTCTCGGAATGAATGAAATGATCCTCAGAGAATCCTCTGATCCTGATATCCTTACTTATTCGGAAAATGTAAAATCTGCTGCCACAACTCTTCTTAGCATTATAAATGACATCCTTGATTTTTCTAAAATCGAAGCAGGAAAACTCGAGATCATATTGGCAGATTATGATCTATTCATCCTTTTAAACGACCTTGTCAACATGATACGTCCCCGTGTTGATGCAAAAGACCTGATGTTAGAGCTTGATTTTGATTCCAATACTCCACGAAATCTTTATGGTGATTTTGTCCGCATAAAGCAGATCATCTCCAACATACTGACAAACGCAGTTAAATACACGGAAAAAGGGTCCATCAAATTCCATTTAAGCTATGAGATTTCCCCAAGTGACAATGACAGTATTTATCTTCTTGTGTCCGTAAAAGATACCGGTATCGGAATAAAGCCTGAGGACATGAAAAAGCTCTTTTCAGAATTTGAGCGAATTGAAGAAGAAAGAAACACTTACATCGAAGGCACCGGACTTGGAATGAGCATTACCAAAAGCCTTCTTTCCAAAATGGGTTCATCTCTGGAGGTTGAAAGTACCTACGGAGAAGGCTCAAATTTTCACTTTGCCCTAAAGCAAAGGGTTATCGGAACTGAAGTACTTGGAGATTTCATTGCCCTTAGCAAGCATCATCAAAAGCAAACAAAGGATTACAAGGAAAAATTCATCGCACCTAAAGCACAGGTTCTGGTAGTTGATGATAATAATATGAACCTTATGGTCTTCAAAAATCTGCTAAAGCAGACTCTTGTCATTACAGAGACTGCAAGCAGCGGATTTGAAGGCCTTGCTATGATGAAGGACAAAAAGTACGATATTATCTTTTTAGACCATATGATGCCGGGAATGGACGGAATCGAGACTCTTCATGAAATGAAGAAGGATAAAGACAATCCTAATCTTACAACTCCTGTAGTCTGTCTTACAGCAAATGCCATTTCAGGTGCCAGAGAACAATATATTTCCGAAGGCTTTGATGATTATCTCACTAAGCCCATAATTTCAGATGATCTTGAAGATATGTTAGTTAGCTACCTTCCAAAAGAATTAATTGAGTCGCCATCTGATGAGAAAAAGGAGTCCTCTTCTGATTCCATGAATATCTCCGATAGGCTTGCTCCACTACTTAATCAGAATCTCATAGATATAAAAACCGGAATAAGTAACAATGGTGGTGAAAACGATTATTTGGAAATGCTAAAGATTTTTTATAATTATGCAGACAGTAATCTTGAAGAATTAAACAGCTATTTTAATGTAGAAGATTTTAGCAACTATACAGTCAAAGTACACGCCCTAAAAAGCTCTGCCCGGATAATTGGTGCAATCATGCTCGGTAATGACGCTCAGCGTCTTGAAGATGCCGGAAAAGCGCAAAACTATGATCAGATTCGCACTCTTCATGAGTTTTTTGTAAAAGAATTCCTGGCAGTAACAATGATCGTTGAAAAAGTTATCATAATCAAAGCTCCGACTTTGGTAGCCGACCACTGGCTTATTGATGAGGCTTATGCTCAGATAAAAAAAGCAGCACACAATCTGGATTATGATGCCATCGAAGAAGTATATAAAGAAATGTCTCTATATGCCATTCCTGATGAAGCATCGATTCTATGGGAACAAGTAAAGAAGGCTTCTCTTTCAATGCGATATGATGAAATCGAGGCTTTGATAAAGTAATTAATTCTCACCTTTATAAAAAATTAACACAAATATTAGTTTAATTATATTCACTATTTTGAGCATTGAGAAGATAATTAAGGTGTCCGAACTATGTATTTTAAAGTATATTTTGGAGGTCACTTATGTCTATCGAAAAAAATTCAAAGAATGTTCGAAAAAAAAGTGTCAAAACTCTTCTTATCTCAGCAACTCTTGCTACTGCCGCAATTCCACTTATTATTGCAGTTCTCCTAAGCTACTTTACCTCAACCAGTAAGGCTCTTACTGATGCGGAAACTGCACTTTCATGGCAGGCAAAATATATTGCATCAGAGTATGCCGCCGAGATAAATTCAAACCTTGATGTTATCAAGTCTGTAGCAAGCAATCCTACTACAATCTACTATCTTGAAAACCCGGACAACGTTGGCGACGAAACAATGGTTGCTATGTTGCAAGCCGGCGATAAGATTCTTGATGATGGAAATGTGATGGCTATCGCTAACACTACTGGCGAGCAGCTTGTAAGATCCAGCGGAACCCTGGTTAATGTAGCCGAAAGAGAATACTTCCAGCAGGCCATCAAAGGAAATATTTACATATCAAATGTACTCGTAAATATGGTAACAGGTACAAGACAGATAACCCTTGCAGTACCTATTTATGGCTCATCCGGAAATATCATTGGTGAAGTTCAAAGAAACTACAGTCTTAGTGCTCTTCATGATCTTCTTGTGGCAAAAACAGATGACGCCTTTGTCGTTGCAAGAGACGGCATCATGGCAGCTCACGCTAAATTGGATATTGGCCCCGATGATGAATATGATCTCACAGGTGCTAAATACTTAGAAGGCGATGAAGGAACTTTCGTTGATAAGACTTCTTTTGACGAACCTCTTATTATGTCTTATCATAAGGATTCTCTTACCGGGTATACAGTAGTAGTTTCAAATAACTATAACGTAGTAATGGCATCTGCCAACAGAACAGCTATGATAATCATAGTAATAGGTATCATTTTGCTAATTATTGCTATAGTAATTTCCTTTATGTTGGCAAAGAGTTTCACAGAACCTGTAGCTGAGGTTAATGCATCGTTGTCACAACTTGCTGATGGTAAATTCCATAGAATAGAAAAATTCACTAATCGTGAAGATGAATTTGGTGAAATGATAGGTAGCACAAATAGTGTTATCGAAAAGCTCGACAAAATTGTCTCAAATATAAAAACATCAGCAAATAAGGTTGAAAGCTCGTCAATGGAGCTTTCAGACATGGCAGATCAGATTTCTCAAACAGCTGAAGATGTTTCTAATGCCGTTCAGGAAATCGCATCAGGTGCAACCCAACAAGCTGATGAAATTCAGTCCGCATCCGAAAATGTCGGCAAGATTGGTGATGCTGTTGTAGATGTTCAGAATTCAACTACTGACCTTGAAGGTCTTGCCGGAAGAATGCAGGAAGCTTCTGAAGCATCCTCTTCATCTCTTTCTAACCTTCAGGAATCAAGTAATGAGATGACCGGTAAAATCGTGGAGATTACTGCTACTATCACTGCTACACAAAATGCTGTTACAAACATCAATGACAAAGTTGAAGGCATTTCTTCAATTGCAACCCAGACCAATCTCCTGTCCCTTAACGCGTCTATCGAAGCAGCAAGAGCCGGTGAAGCCGGTCGAGGATTCTCAGTAGTAGCAGAAGAAATTGGTAAGCTTGCAGAAGACTCCAAGAACATGGCAGATGAGATTCGTAAAGAAATGGATGTTCTTCTTGAACAGTCCAAAGCTGCTGTTAAGGCTGCTGATTCCATCAAGGAAAGCAATAGCAATCAGCAATCTGCCCTCGGCGAAACACTTCAAAGTGTTAACAGCATGCTTGATGACATTGCCTCAACTGTCGGTGGCGTTAAAAAAATTGCTACAGGCGCCGAAACATGCGAATCTTCCAAGAATGCTGTAGTTGATACAATGAGTGCATTATCAGCTATTTCCGAAGAGAACGCTGCTTCTTCAGAGCAGACAGGAGCCTCTATGGAAGAACTCTCTGCTACAGTTACTACACTGGCGGGTTCTGCTAATGAACTTAAGGATGTAGCAGAACAGCTTAATCAGGACATGAGCTTCTTTAAATAATCGTTGGACAAAATAAGATTTATATAAATCAAAATACCTCTCTAACATCGCTGTTAGAGAGGTATTTTTTAGTTATCATCAACTTCTACTGCAAACATTACAAAGAATAAGTCATCGGACTGAGTACAGGTAGATAGTGTGATTATCTTCTCATCTACTGTAGGCTCTATTCCCGTATCAATGTAAGTCTTATACTCTATCGTATCAAGGAATTCCCTCATATTTGAAGGATTCTGTCCTATTACATCGTATATGTAAGAATTCTTGGGAACATCCATAAATGCAAAAATCTCATACCTTTTTGTTCCCTGTGGTGTGATGATCTGAAAATACTTGTGATCTTCAAGGAAAGCAAGGTTCTCTTTGTAATACTTAAATGCTCCAAACATTGAACGATCGCGCATATTGTGACCATAAATAATTGTATTGGAATCACTTAAATCTGCGGAGGATCTGTAGTCCATAAAAATCGCTCCGGTATTTGAATCAGCTCCCTGATAATCCTTTTCAGAATACTTGGAATTATCTTCACACTGCATAATAGGCTGACTGATAAGGTCATCTTCAAACCACAACCAGCCAACACTTTCAGGATACTCTTTCATGAACTTCTCAATATTATCCTTTGATGAAAGGTTGTTATCAGAAGGCATTTCTTTTGCAGAAGAATCCTCTGCTGTATCATTAGAAGAATCATCAGACGAAGCTGTATCATTTTCTGAAACCTCATCTACAGCAAAACTGCTTTCAGATGCTGCCGCTTCATTAACCGCAATATCTACCAGTACAAGGCTTGTCTCGGAATCAGCCTCGTCATCTGAAGCATTAGAGGCTATAGCTGTGTCCTCATTTTCGCCTTCGGTTTTCTTTGGGTCTGCCACAATGTAATGCTTTGCCAAAAAAACTATGAGTAAAATAACCGCTAAAGAAAGCGCGATCACTTTTGTTACTTTACTCATGTTTTTATAAATGCTGACAACAAAAATCGCCAATATCTCAAATGGAATGATTAAGGGAACTATTCTTTTATGCCTGCTATTAAAGGCTTTTAATTTTGATAAAAAATTCTGCATTAAATCACTAAATACCTTATCTTTCTTTATTTCTTTTTTAAAAACTATATACCGATTGATTTTAACGAAAAAATCCCCAAATATCAATACAAAAAAATCCCACACCTGTATAAGATGTGGGAAAATTGTTAATCATCATATTTTTGTAAATATGGCAGTCTCACTGTCAAGTTCACCTGAAATACGCTGATTTTCTTCCATTCTCTTGCTAATGTTATCCATATCACTTACAAGAACCTGTGTGCTTTCAGCAGCCGATGCAACGCCATTTACACCTTCTTCTATAGCTGTAGTTATACTGCTTATAGATTCTGCAATCTCAGTAAAGTTTTCCTGGAAGCCTTCTGTTTTTCCTGCAAAATCAGTCATTACAGATTCAATATAATTGGCATTTTCCTTGTACTTGCCACCATCTTCTACAAACTTGGCAAGTTCCGGCAAAATAGAATTTTGCATATAAGATACAAGGTCATTGGCACTATCTGCAAGATTATGTACCGCATTTACAACAACGGAGTTTATCTTCTGAATATTCTCAGCAGTCTGCTTACTGTTTCCTGCAAGGGAACCTATCTCGCCGGCAACAACAGAGAATCCTTTTCCTGCATCTCCTGCTCTTGCAGCTTCAATAGAAGCATTGAGCGACAAAAGGTTAGTCTGGCTTGCAATATTCATAATGTCATCAGTAAGTGAATTAACCTGATCAACGCTCTGGCTGTCGGCGATAGCCTTATTAAGAGCTTCAAGGATCTCATTTACCTTTGCATTAGTTTCAGCCATATTTGTTCTTGCTGTCTTTTCCATGTTGTCAGCATGTTCTTTCATTGCCTTGGAGTACTCATTGATTTCCCGGCTCTTTTCAGCCATCTGCTCCACATCCGCAACTACTGTCTCTGTATTCTTGTTTATAGCATTAGCACTGTTTGCAACCTCCTGCATAGTTGCAGATAATTCTTCTGTAAGTGCTGAAAGATCTGCTGCACTGCTGTTAGATGTCTGAACGCTTCCAAGTACGTCGCTTACAATCTTCTCCATGGACTCAGAATTATTGGAAATGATAACAAAAATATTCTGCAAAAGCTCTATGAATGAATTGATACCATGACTTAAAGCACCAATTTCATCATGTGACATTACAGTTATTCTGCGTGTAAGGTCTCCTTCACGGTTGTTTATACCTTCAATTATCTCTCTTAAGTCAGCTTCAGCCTTAATCACAGGTCTTATAACATATCTTGAGACCATGAATATAGCGATAATTGCAGCCAGTATACTAATAATGATTACTACAATACTTGAAATAATAGAAACTCCGAATCCGGCATTCAATATT
>JAEEGF012471980.1_pt1 | contig 11116 bp, 7 predicted proteins | sample 9134171 | NCBI WGS metagenome assembly JAEEGF01 (sample SAMN16246542, study PRJNA631951) | gut metagenome | biome: gut microbiome; feature: rumen; material: AP-attached | host: Bos | place: Iran: Karaj | collected 2018-10
AATAGTTGATGGTTATTTGTGAATTATTTTGTATTTTTGCAAGCAGAAAACCAACATTTATGATTCAAAACGCCCCAAGTCTGGATTTGGTAGAGTTCATTGAGACGAAGATTTTGCCTCAATACGCTGCCTTCGATGCTGCCCACAACATGGAGCACGTCACCCGTGTCATCCGTCATTCACTGGAACTGGTGAAGATCACCGGCGCCGACATCAACATGGTCTACGCCATCGCTGCTTATCACGACCTCGGGATGTCCGGACCGCGTGCCGTCCACCATATCACCGGTGGCAAGATCCTCGCCACCGACGCGCGGCTGAAGAAATGGTTCACCGCTGAGCAGCTGAAGGTGATGCGCGAGGCCGTCGAAGACCACCGTGCCTCCGCCTCCCACTCGCCGCGTAGCATCTACGGGAAGATCGTGGCCGAAGCCGACCGAGACCTCGACGTTGACATCGTCATCCGCCGCACCATCCAGTTCGGTCTCGCCAACTACCCCCAACTCGACTACGAGGGCCAATGGCGACGCTTCAAGGAACACATGGACAACAAATACTCTAAGGACGGCTACATCAAGCTGTGGATTCCGAACTCTCCCAACGCCACGCGCCTCAACGACCTGCGCAACCTCATCGCCCAGCCTGCAGAGCTCCGCAAAGCCTTCGATAAAATCTACAAAGAAATTGCCGGTTAAATTTTTAGAAACGAATTCCCGTAATAACTCGTAATACCCATAATATTTTTATTGAAACGAATGTGAATAATAAACCCTAATATGAATAATAATATTATTTGTGGAAATATTTATTATTCAAATTAGTGGATAAAATTATTCATATTATTCACATTCGTTTCAAAAAAAGAATCTCAGTATAATTTGTTTCCTTATCTTAAGTACATATAATATATGTACGCGAGGACGGCTATGAGCACGAGCGTCACGACCGAACGTACCATACACGACACCACCCGCTTGATGATCAGGAAGGCGATGATGATCGCTGCGAGCATCGCAGCATAAACTCCAATATTTCCCATTATTTGAACAGTTTTCTAAAGTTAGTTGGCACGGGCGTCTCGAACTCCATCGGCTCACCCGTCACCGGATGGTGGAAGCACAGCAGCCACGCATGCAGGCAGAGCCGCCCTAAGGGATCGTCGCCGTTGCCGTACTTCGTGTCGCCGCAGACGGGATGCCCCATGTCTGCCGCATGCACGCGGATCTGGTTCTTGCGGCCCGTCTCGAGCTTGAACTCCACGAGCGAGTGCTCCGTCGTGCGGGCGTTCACGTGGAAGTGCGTCACAGCATACTTACCGCCGTTGTCCACGGGCGACGAATAGGTCACGTAGGCCTTGTTGTCCTTCAGCCAGTTCGCGATAGTCCCCTCGTCGTCCATCACCTCGCCCGAGCAGACGGCCACATAGCGGCGGTCATAGACGATGTCGTGCCAGTTGTGCTCCAGTATCTGCTCCGTCTCCATGTCCTTGGCATAGACCATCAGTCCGCTGGTGTCACGGTCCAGACGATGCACGACGTGCGCCGTACACTTCTGACGCGACTTCTTGAAATAGTCGTCGAGCACCGCCTTCACGTTCAGGCTCGCGTGGCCGCCCGCCATCGACAGGATGCCCGCCTCCTTCTCCACGACGATGAGCCACCGGTCTTCGTACACGATCTTCACCCAGCGGCTCTTGAAGCCCTGCTGGTTGCGCTTCGTCTTGCTCACCGACACCTTCATCCCGGGCTTCAGCGCGAAGTCGAACTGGCTCACGGTCTTGCCGTTCACCTTGATGCCACGCCCGGACAGCGTCGCCTTGATCTTCGACTTCGACTGCGGCACGTTCGCGATCAGCCACTCCAGCAGCGGCTTCTCCTCCTGCACCACATAGTGCTCGTAGTCCCCCTCACGGTTTTGTCCTGAATTGTAATGCATAGTTGATTTTTAAGGGAATTAAAGAAGTTAGAGGAAGTTAAAGGACATTACTCTTAGGGAAAAAGAGCCGTGGATATGACTCTGATATTTCATCTGAGCATCAACTATTGTCCTTTAACTTCTTTAACTTCCTTAACTTCTTTAACTTCTTAATAGAACTTAAAGTACCTTCTTGCGTTGTTGTACGAGATATCCTCCACCATGCGTCCGAGGATCTCCATGTCGTCGGGCAGCAGGCCCTTCTCCACGTCGTTGCCGAGCAGGTTGCAGAGGATGCGGCGGAAGTACTCATGTCTCGGATAGCTCAGGAACGAGCGCGAGTCGGTGAGCATACCCACGAAGCGGCTCAGCAGTCCGAGCACGCTCAGCGCGTTCATCTGGCGGATCATGCCGTCCATCTGGTCGTTGAACCACCAGCCCGAGCCGAACTGAATCTTTCCCGGCTCACCGCCCTGGAAGTTACCGAGCATCGTGGCGATCACCTCGTTGGCGCAGGGATTCAACGTGTATAATATAGTACGCGTGAGCTTGCCCTCCATGTTCAGCTTATTGAGGAACTTCGACATGGCCTTGGCCGTGTTGAACTCGCCGATCGAGTCGAAGCCCGTGTCGGGACCCAGCTGGTTGAACATCGCCGTGTTGTTGTCGCGGATGGCACCGTAGTGGAACTGCTGCGTCCAGCCGGCGTCGGCGTCCATCTCGGCCATCACCGTGAGGAAGCAGTTCTTGAACTGGCGCACCTCCGTGTTCGACAGCTGCTGGCCGCGCATCGCCTTCTCGAAGATGGTCTCGATCTGCGAGTCGGTGTAATCCTCGTCGTAGAACTCCTCGATGCCGTGGTCAGAGAGCTTACAGCCATTGATGGCGAAGAAGTCGTGACGATTCTGCAGGGCGTCGACCATATCGGCAAACTTCCTGATCTCCACGCCGCTCACCTGAGCCAGCTGCTCCACATACTTCGGGAACTCGGCCTTCTCGATGTTCATCGCCTTGTCGGGGCGCCAGGCGGGGATCATCATCGGATCGTCCTGAGCCTTGTGCTTGGCGTACTCGATGTGGTTGTGCAGGTCGTCCACGGGATCGTCGGTGGTGCAGACGCACTCCACGTTGTAGTGCTTCATCAGGCCGCGGGCGCTGAACTCGGGCTGCTTCAGCTTCTCGTTACACTCGTCGAAGATCTCGCGGGCGGTCTTCGGCGACAGCTGCTTCGTGATGCCGAAGGCGGTCTTCAGCTCCAGGTGTGTCCAGTGGTACAGCGGGTTGCGGAAGGTGTAGGGCACCGTCTCGGCCCACTTCTCAAACTTCTCCCAGTCGGTCGTGTCCTTGCCCGTGCAGTACTTCTCGTCGACGCCGTTCGTACGCATGGCGCGCCACTTGTAGTGGTCGCCGCCCAGCCACAATTCGGTGATTGACTTGAAACGGTGGTCGTTGGCCACCATCTCGGGGATGAGGTGACAGTGATAGTCGATGATAGGCATCTTTGCCGCATGGTTGTGATACAGGTCCTGGGCCGTCTTGGTCTCCAGCACGAAGTTATCGTCATTAAACTGCTTCATAATTGTGATGTTTATACGTTTTAAATTCAAATTTTCCGCAAAGTTACTCATTATTTCGCAAAAATGCACTATCTTTGCACAAAATAACCACGTAAACGTTTGCTTTCACCTATGAGCAGCAGAGTATTACTCATCTACACCGGCGGCACCATCGGCATGAACCGCAACCCGCAGACCGGCGCCCTGGAGCCCTTCGACTTCGAGCACCTGCTGGTGAATGTGCCCGAGCTCAAGCAGTTCGACACCGAGATCGAGTCGTTCCAGTTCACGCCGCCCATCGACTCGAGCGACATGACGCCCGCCCGCTGGACTGACATCTCCCACTGCATCGCCGACCGCTACGACCAGTACGACGGCTTTGTCGTGCTCCACGGCACCGACACGATGGCCTACACCGCCTCTGCCCTCTCCTACATGCTGGAGAACCTCACCAAGCCCGTCATCTTCACCGGCTCGCAGCTGCCGATAGGACAGCTCCGCACCGACGGCAAGGAGAATCTCATCACCGCCGTCGAGATCGCCGCCGCGAAGGACGCCGGGGGCCGCGCACTCGTGCCCGAGGTGGGCATCTACTTCGGCGGCCACCTGCTGCGCGGCAACCGCACCACGAAGCAGAGTGCCGAGGAGTTCAACGCCTTCGAGTCGTTCAACTACCCCCACCTCGTCGATGCCGGCGTGAACATCACCTACCACCGCGAGCGCATCCTCCAGCCCGACTTTTCACAGCCGATAACGCCCCACTTCCGGTTGGACAACAACGTCATCATCTTCTCCCTCTTCCCCGGCATCCGCGAAGACCTCATCCGGCATATCATCCACACGCCGAACCTGAAGGCTATCGTCATGCGCACCTTCGGCTCAGGCAACGCCCCCCAGAGCCCCTGGCTGCTCAACGCCCTCCGCGAGGGCACGAAGAACGGCAAGGTGATCGTCAACGTCAGCCAGTGCCTGCAGGGCGCCGTCGAGATGAGCCGTTACGACTGCGGCTACCATCTGCAGGAGGCGGGCGTCATCAGCGGCCGCGACATGACTGTCGAGAGCGCCGTCACCAAGCTCATGTTCCTCCAGTCGCACTATCCCGACTCCCCCGACAACGTCCGCCGCCTCATGGGCCAGAGCCTCCGCGGCGAAATCTAATGTAACAGGTGTAACAGGGGGACGGTTCTTTTGTGACATTGCAGATATCACAAAAGAACCGTCCCCCTGTTACACAATACCGTTTGGCTATTTGATGACCCTCTTCTTACCGTTATAAATATAAACCCCCTTCTGTGTCGGCTTGTCCGAGAGCTTGCGCCCGCTGAGGTCGTACCATCCGGCGCCAGCCGAATTCGTGTAATTCGTGAAATTCGTGGTCGAGATAATCCCCGTGGCATCGTCGTCGCCAAAGTTGAGGGAGAAGGCACGGACGCCGGTGTTGCTGCCCTGGCCGTTGTCGGAGTCGGGGTCGTTGTCGGCTTCGAGGCCGTTCTTCAGCTTGAAGTAGGCGCGGAAGGCACCGATGGTCCGGTCGTCGCTCGGCCAGTAGAGCTTGTTCCCGTTGCCCAGGTAGAGCACGGTGTTGTCATTGGCGGCGAGGGTCACGGGCGAGGTGGTGCCGATGAAGTCCACGTACTGCGACTCTACCGGGGCCGTGGCGTTGCTGACGGTGACGCCGGTGAAGGTGGGGCTGGCGAGGTCGTAATCCGCCTCGTGGCCGTCGTAGCCACTGGGCTTGGTCCACTTGATGATGTAGGGCTTGCCCGCCTCTATCGTCGTCACGGCTCCCTTCTCGGAGAACGTCAGCGTCAGCGTTTCGTCCTCGAACTCGGAGCTGATGAGCGTCCGCACATCCACGTTGTTACCGTCGAGGAGTGAACCATCAAGCTCGATGGAGAACGGCAGGCACAGCGTGTTCCACTTGCCGTCCTTGTAGAGCGTGCGCCCGGCGAGCTGCACGGGGTATTTGCCTGCGCCCCAGCCAAGGTCGAGGGTGGCGGGTATGGCGGCCAGGAGGTCGATGGCGTCGCTGTTGTCAGCAGCGTCGCGCAGGGCAGGCACGGCATTGTCATCGTCCACGTTGCAGCCGCTGTAGTAGTTCTGCTCGAGCGTGCCGCCGTTGCTGCCCGAGACGGCTCCGTAGTTGTCGTTGTTTGTGGCCGAGACGGTGACACCAAGGGCGAGGTTGCAGCTCAGCGTACCGTCGTTGTCGTTATAGCCCACGATGCCGCCGTAGTACTGGCATCCGGCGGGGCCGTTGGTATAGTTGAAGGTGCTGCCGTCGTCGATGCTCACCGTGGCGGCGCTCACGCAGCCTGTGACGGTGCCCATGTTGTAGCCTGCTATTCCGCCGTGGTCGCTGGCGTCCTCGGCTAAGGCGTGGATGATGACGTCGCTGCCCACGTAGCAGTCGCTGACCGTTCCACTGTTCAGACCCGCGATGCCGCCGACGGCGGTATGGCCTGTGATGCGGGCGTCGCGCAGCGTCACGTTCTTCACTTCGGCACCGCTGCCTATCCAGCCGAAGAGCCCCTTATAGCTATTCACGTAGATGGTGTTTCCGTCCTCATCTTCCTCTTCCTCGTCTCCCTTATAGAGGCGGATACCGCTGATGGTATACCCCCGGCCGTCGAAGTGACCGTTGAAGGATCGGTAGACCTTGGCCTCATCGTCATATAGTCCGATGCCGTCGAAGTTTTGCTCGTTGTAGGCCGTGCCGTGGTCAAAGCTGATGTCTTCGCCTAATTCATACCACGCCGAGGCGTAGCTGCCCTCGCTGCCGTTCACGCGCTCGGCCAGCAGGTCGAGCTGCTCGGCGATGGTGATGACGTAGGGATTACCCTCGGTACCGCTGCCGGCCCATTCTGGACAGATGACCGTCACCGTCGCGACGTCGGAGGTGGCCGTGGCCGTAAAGCCGTCGCTGCTTCTCGTGGCCGTCACCACGCAATAGTAATATTCCGTAGTACCAATGGCCTTGCCCGTCTGGATGATATAGATGGCATCAGTGGCTCCATCAATAGGCGTACCGTTCTCCGTCGAGTTGGTCGTGTTGGTGTACCACTGATAGGAAAGTGTATGCCCGGCTGCTGCCGTGGCTTCGATACCCAGCCCATGGCCGTTGTCATAGCCCACCGTCAGCTCTAAGTCTACAGGCTGCGTCGTGATGGTCGGAGCCGTGGCGGGAGCGGTAAGTGTGCGGGTGTAGCCCGAGGTCACATCAATCAGTTCCGGGGCGATGGTGATGGTGCCGACAGAACCGCCATCGCCTTTGCCGATGAAAGATGGATTACCAAAGTCCAGAATCGTAGCGCTGACGCGGGTTACGCCCCCCGTGATGGTGATGTCTCCGCAGGAACCATCATTACCGCCGCCGATGCCAGCAGCATAATAGCCACCGATAGCTATGATAGAACCGCCATCGATGACGATGTTGCCGCAGTTGATGCCTATAGTTTTTTTATAGTCATAGGTGCCACCGATGCCTGCACTATTTGTTTTACCCGTGGCCGTGAGTGAGCCGTCGCCCATGATGGTGAGCGTTTTGCCTGAGGGGACGAAGATGCCCGCAGAATAATTTGCGCCCTCTACGGCATTCGACCCCTTGACGATGATGTTGGCGTTGCCCTTACAGGTGATGCCGGCCCATTCAGAACCAGAAATGTTGGTGATTTTGACGTTATAGAGCGTCACGGTAGCACCGTCGGCAATGGTGACGTGGGTATTCCTTCCTCCCGTGCCGGAGACCACATCGCCGTCCCCTAATTCGACATAGCCAGTGTTGCTGTTGAGGGTCTTGGTGATAAGAGTGGGTTTCCACTGCGCATAGAGCGTTACGTTGCCCAGGTTGACGATGGTTTGTCCCTCGCGGTAGGCATAGCCGCTACCGTTAGCAGCGGTGTTCCATCCGTCAAACTCGTAGTTCGTGCAGGTGAATGAGTTAGCGGTCAGGGCTTGTGGCGTGTTAGAGACAAATTCCTGGGCATCCATCGAACCTTCGCCGCCGTTGGCGTCGAATGTCACGGTGTAGGGTGTCGTGTCTGAGGGATTGTAGGTGAAGGGACTCTGCGGGATGCTGCCTGTCACCACGCCACCAATGGTTACGGTGCCGACAGAGCTGTTGCTGCCTGAGCCGATGCTATAGGGAGCCCCTGTGCCCGCCGTGGCTGTGACGCTGGTTACGCCGTCAGTGATGGTGATGTTGCCGCAAGACGCATTCTTGCCGCTACCAATGCCCGCAGCGCCCTCGCCGCCCGTAGCAATGATGGTGCCGCCTTCGATGACGATATTGCCGCAATTCCTATAGCCTGAGCCAATGCCCGCATCATTAACCTTGCTACCGGCAATGAGCGTGCCGCTGCCTCGGATAGTGAGCGTCTTACCTGATGGAACGGTGACGCCGGGGAAACTCCCGTAGCCACCCTTCACGGTGTTGGTTGTGCCTTCGGCTAAGATGATGGTGGCGTTTCCCTCGCAACTGATGCCAGCCCATAAGTGATTGTTGTCTCTGGCTATGTCGGTGATGGTCACGCCTCTGAGCGTCACCGTCGCACCGTCAGCAATGGTTATGTGGGTGTTGGCTCCGCCCGTGCCGGTGAGTGTATGACCATTAACCAGCTTGTAATAGCCAACATCGGGTGTCAGTTCCACGGTCGTCGGAGTCCAATGAGCCGTAAAAATCTTGTCACCCAATGAACCATGGACAATTGTGACGGCCTTGGTCGGCTCGTCCTGCTCGTCGTAGGTCCAGCCATCGAAGATATAGCCCCAACGTGTAGGCTCTGCCAGCGTAATAGCATCGCTCATGATGGTATAGGTTGCGGGATTGCTGCTCGCATTCGTGCCGCCGTTGAGGTTGTAGGTGATGGTGTAGGTGTGAATCAGCCACTGCGCATAGAGCGTCATATCCTCAAGGTTGGTAATAGTCTGACCGTCCGTGTAATTGGTGCCGCTACCGTCAGCCTTGGTGTTCCAGCCTTTAAAATCATAGCCCGTGCGGGTGAATGTGTTGGCTGTCAGCGCCTGCGGCGTGTTCCAGACGAAGGTTTGGTCAGCCATCGTGCCCGTACCACCGTTAGCGTCAAACTTAACATAGAACGGGGCGTGCCACTGCGCATAGAGCGTCGCGTTGCCGAGGTTGTTCACGACCGCTCCGTCGGCATATTCGCCGCCACTGCCGTCGGGCTTGGTGTTCCAGCCCAAAAAGACATAATTGTCCGTGCGGGTGAACGGATTGGCAGTCAGCGCCTGCGGCGTGTTCGAGTAGAAGCCTTGGGTGGTTGTCGCGTCTGTGCCGTCGTTGGCGTTGAAGGTCACGGTGTAGGGAACGTCGGTGGGAGCATAGACGTATGGATCTTCTGTGATGTAGCCTGTCTCGCCGCCTATGGTCACGGTGCCGCAGGTGCCATTCTTGCCCGGACCGATGGCGTAAGGAGAGTTACCCAAATGATGAGCCCTGACGTAGGTCACGCCGGAAGGGATCGTTATATTTCCGCATTTACTATCACAGCCACCGCCAATGGCTGCGGCACCGTCAGCGCCATAAGCGGTGACGGTGCCGCCCGTAATGGTGATGTCGCCGCAATCCCCGCCACCACAGCCGCCAATCCCTGCTGCATCAGCACTGATGTGAAATATGTTATCTTCAATTATAACTTCTCCATCGCCCTCAGCTGTGATGTTGCCGTCCTCGATGCGGATATTGCCGCAAGGCATCTTGTTGCCGGCACCGATGCCTGCCCCTGCACCGCTATTGCTGGCTTTGAGCGAGCCTTTGCCGCGGATGGTGAGCGTATGGCCCTGGGCGATGTAGATGCCGGGATGCCAAGGACTGTTGCTTTTCACGCGATTGTTCGTCCCGTCGGCAAGGATGATGACGGCATCGCCCTGACAGTTTATGGCCGGCCACAGGTATCTTGTTTCATCATATCTAACAACGGTGTAGATGTCCACACCGCTGAGCGTTACCGTCGCCCTGGCGGCAATCTTGATGTGGGTACCCACGCCGCCCGTGCCCGTCAGCACGTCGCCGTCCTGCAGCGTCACCTCGCCCGATTCCGCCGTCAGCGTCACCGTATCGGCCCACGCTGTCGTGGCCGTTGTCAGCAGTATCACCAGGAGCGTCATCATCGCCCGTCTCACTGCGCCGCCCTGTCCCCAGGCCGTCAGCGCGAATAAATCCTTTATGGTCATAGTTCTATCGTTGAAATGTCTATAATACGTTGCAAAGTTACGAAACATTCCGCATATTCAACGCAATTCCTCGGAAAAATCTACAAGTTTTAACTTTGACTTGCACTTAGGCAAGAATTTGAAAAGAGGACCGACAGCACACGTAGTCTGTCAGTCCCCTCGTCGTTTTTTCCGGATGTCCCGTCGGCTTTAGTTCACGTCGTTACCTCCGCCGTTGCTGCCGCCTCCGCCGCTACCCTTGGTGAAGCTCTTGGTGCTCACCTGGCTCGACACACCGTCCTTGATGGCGATAGCCTTCACGGTTGTGGTGTCACTCAGGGTGAATGCCTCGCTGTAGAGCGTGCTCTCTGCCGTAGGCGTGCTGCCGTCGGTGGTGTAGCGAATCTCCGCACCCTGCTCAGCCTGGATGCTCACCGAAGTAGTCTCGGCAAACGGGGTCGTGCCGGTAATCTCAGGAGCCATCACGGTCTGCGTCTGACTGCCGCCGTTCTGACTGGAACCGCCTTGGTTCTGCGAGCCGCTGTTGCTCTGACTGTTGTCACCCTTGGCAGCCGCGATCTCAGCCTTGGCCTTGTCGGTCCAGGAGAGCTTGACGTCCTTCTTCAGCTCCTCGCGGGTGAAGTCGCCAGTCGACTGGGCCAGCAGCTTAACCGTCTTGACGGCAGCGCCCGTCTTGGCACCCTCGGCCAGAGTACCGATGGTTGCAGAGGCCACCTTGTCGGCATCAGCATCGTAGAGCGTCTCCAGGCCGTTGGCTTCCACGGTAGCCTTGAAGATGGCCAGGTTCTCAATCTTCACGGTATTACCGTTGAGCACCTGTTCGCGCACGCACTTAACAAAATCAATCAGGATACCAGTGATGCTGCCCTCAGAGAACATCGTGTTGTGCTCGGCCATGTGACGTGCCATTGCCTGAACATCGAGCGTTTGTTTGTAACTGACGCGGGCGTAGAGTTTTCCCGCCTGTTCCGATTCCGAAGTCTCGGTCACTTTTGAAAGATACAGTTCTAACATTTCTGTAAGTGTTTTTTGTGGTGTTAGAATACTAAGCGGACCAGCTACATCGGGTGGTCCTTCCCGCCTTAATTTCTATGGTACAAAGGTACAAATAATTTCCGAAACTACCAAATATTTTCGCAACTTTTTTCGGAAAAATGAATAAAAAAAATAACCCTGCGTTATCGTGTGATAAGGCAAGGTTATTTGACGATAACCTTAGGTTAATTTTGTCAGATAATATTCGCTAAAGTCCTTGCAACCGGGCGGCAGCTGATGATGTACCAGATCAGGCAAGACTTTCTGCAACTGGAGGAAGAGCCGTTCGCCAGGCATGTCGTTGTCAGGCCACATCTCGAAGCGAACAGAGCGTTCGGATCTGAGAGTCTGAAGCAGCTCCACATCCTGCCTATTCAACAGCGTGGCCGACGGGATGGCTATCGCCTTGTGTCCCGCCG
>JAEEGF010205261.1_pt1 | contig 11114 bp, 5 predicted proteins | sample 9134171 | NCBI WGS metagenome assembly JAEEGF01 (sample SAMN16246542, study PRJNA631951) | gut metagenome | biome: gut microbiome; feature: rumen; material: AP-attached | host: Bos | place: Iran: Karaj | collected 2018-10
CGGCGGTAAGGCGCGATCAGGAAGCCGTATTCATCCGCTCGGGCATAGGAGCTCAGGTAGTTGATCAGTCCGATGTTGGGACCTTCGGGGGTCTCGATGGGGCACAGGCGGGCGTAATGGCTGTAATGCACGTCACGCACGTCGAAGTTGGCGCGCTCGCGGCTCAGGCCGCCGGGGCCGAGAGCCGAGATACGGCGCTTGTGGGTCAGCTCGGACAGCGGGTTGGTCTGGTCCATGAACTGGCTCAGAGGGCTGGAGCCGAAGAACTCCTTGATCGCCGCGGTGACGGGCCGGATGTTGATCAGGCTCTGGGGGGTGACCACGTCCAGATCCTGGACGGTCATGCGCTCGCGGATCACGCGCTCCATACGGGCAAAGCCGATCCGGAACTGATTCTGCAGCAGCTCGCCCACGCTGCGCACGCGGCGGTTGCCGAGATGGTCGATGTCATCCGGCTCACCCACGCCGTGCGCGAGGCAGCAGAGATAGTTGACTGAGGCGAACATGTCGTCCACGATGATGTGCTTGGGAACAAGCAGATCCACGTTCTGCTCGATGGCTTCCCGGAGTTCCTCACCCTCATACTGGTTGAGAAGCTGACGCAGAACGATGCCGCGCACCTTTTCCTTGATGCCGATCTCTTTGGGATCGAAGTCCACAAAGCGGGACATATCGACCATGCCATTGGAGAAAACGTGCACGCGCTTGCCCTCGACGTCAAGCCAGACGCAGACCACGCCGGCGTCCTCAATCTTCTGCGCATCCTCACGAGTGAGATTGTGACCAGCGTCAAACAGAATCTCACCGGTGAATGGATCGGCCACAGGCTCGGCCAGCGTAAAGCCGGTGATGCGCGCGCGCAGCGCGAGCTTCTTATTGAATTTATAGCGTCCGACCGCGGAGATGTTGTAGCGGCGGGCGTCAAAGAACAGGCCGTGCAGAAGGCTCTCGGAGCTCTCCACCGTGGGAGGATCACCGGGACGAAGCTTGCGGTAAATCTCCAGCAGAGCGTCCTCGCGGGACACGTCCGGGTTCTTTTCCAGCGTTGCGACGATGCGCTCGTCATCCGCGAACAGAGCGCGGATCTGCTCATCGGTCTGCACACCGGTAATCACACTGGGAATGCAGCTGAGCCAGGTGCTCGGATCATCTTCCTTGTACTGACCCATGGCCTTGAGGAACCAGGTGATGGGCAGCTTGCGGTTCTTGTCGATACGGCAGTAGAAGATGTCGTTCAGATCCGTCTCATACTCCAGCCAGGCGCCATGATACGGAATGACCGTCGTGCCGTAGTTGGAATTGTAAGCCTTGTCCGTGCGCTTATCGTAATAGACACCGGGGCTGCGGACGATCTGAGAGACAATCACGCGCTCGGCGCCGTTGATGATAAAGGTGCCGCTCGGCGTCATGAGCGGGAAATCGCCCATGTAGACCTCGCTCTCCTTGAACTCATCCGTCGCCTTGTTGCGCAGCTGCACCCGAACGCCCAGACGAGCAGCATAGGTGGTGTCACGCGCCTTGCACTCCTCTTCGGTGTACTTCGGTTTTTCGGCCATGGAGTAGTCCACAAAGCGCAGCTCCAGATTGCCGGAATAGTCCGTGACAACGTCCACATCCCGGAACACATCATGCAATCCCTGCTCCAGGAACCACTTATAGGAGTTCTTCTGGATCTCCAGCAGGTTCGGCATAGCCTGGATCTCTTCGTGGCGTGCGAAGCTCATACGTTTTGTTTTTCCGTAAGTTACTTCTTTCGGCACTGCATACATCTCCTTCTATGTTGAATTGATATTTCATGCTATTTTTTGAACGCCGGGAAGCGTTGATAAAAATTCCCGGTGCCCTGTTGCATTTTTCCGCTGCATCCTGTACAATCAAGCCAAGATTAAGGTGGATTAGCATGCACCTTGTTCGCGGACATAGCAAGTTATTTTATCATTATCACAGCTTGCTTGTCAAGCTGTTTTTAAAGTTTTTTGACGGAGGAGCTTGCTTCTCCGTTTTTTCTTTTTGGGAGGAACTGTTTTGGACGTTACCGTTTATCTCCTGCTGCTTGCGGAAGCGCTCACAGCGCTTGCGCTTCTGCACCTGTCCGGTGTACTGAAAAAGCCGTGGCATGTTCTTTTTTCCGCCGGACTGATTGCTCTGGCTTTCATTCTGCGCGGCGTCTGTCTCAGTTATGAAACACTGGATTATCAGGATTTTCTGGCGGCGTGGGTCGACTTTTTCCGGCAGAATGGCGGACTTCCCGCACTGAAAGAAAGCGTCGGCAACTACAATGTTCCGTATCTGACCTTTCTGGCGCTGTTCAGCAAATCCGCAGTGAAGGATCTCTATCTCATCAAGCTTCTGAGCATCTTCTTTGACGTCCTTCTTGCATGGGGCGTCATGCGGATCGCCGGGCATTTTGCAAAAAGCGCGGAGCGTCAGCTGCTCGCATTTTTCCTCGTGCTGTGCTGGCCGACCGTCATTCTCAACGGCGCGCTCTGGGGTCAGTGCGACAGCATCTATGTTGCCTTTGCGGTCATCAGCATTGCAATGGCCTTCGAAAATCGGCCATGGCTGTCCGTGGCAGCGATGGGTGCCTGCTTTGCCTTCAAGCTGCAGGCGGTGTTTTTCATCCCGGCGCTTTTGCTGTTTCTGCTTCGCGGCAGAATTCAGTGGAAGCATCTGCTGGCATTCCCGGTCGTGAACATCGTGCTTGTCCTCCCTGCCGTAGCTGCAGGGCGCGGTCTCTGGGATGCGCTGACCGTCGGCCTGCGGGAAACCGGAAGCATCGGCGACGGGCTCAACTATAACTCCCCTTCGGTATTTGCTTTCTTCCGCAATCTCTCGAATCCGACCGAGGCCGGTCAATTTGGAATTCTCGCCGCTGCGCTTGTGATCGCGATGGTGGCAGTCGTCTTCTTCTGGAAGCGAAAAACCGCCTCTGATCTTTCGATGCTGATGGGGACGGTACTTCTTGCAGTTGCAATTCCCTTCTTTCTGCCGCATATGCACGACCGGTATTTCTACGGTGCGGACATGTTTTCCCTCGCGCTCGGCTGCGCGGTTCTGCCGCTGATGCCGCTTGCGCTGCTGTGTGAATTTGCCTCCGGGCTCGGGTATCATGCATATCTGAAAATGCGTTATCTCCTCCTGATGCACTGGGGCAGCTGGGCGCTGATGATCGTGATGGGGGTTCTGGTGCTCGGTCTGATCCGGGAGCTGTCCAAAAAGCCTGAGCCGCCGAAGAAGCCCAAAGCAGCAAAAAAGGCTTCTGCTGCCAGGGCAAAGAAACCGGCTCCGAAGAAGAAAAAAGCATAAAATTGCCGATTCGATTTGCATTGACAAATCGGATCGGTTTTTTTATGATGGCATTGTCTTTCAGAGAGGATGTGCAAAATGAATGCAAACCTGATTCTTGACCGGCTGAACACTCTTCCCGGCCATATTGGTGTATATTATAAGAATTTCATTACGGGAGCGTCCTTTGTTTTGCACGAGGAGGAGCTCTTCGAGTCGGCCAGTGTGATCAAGCTGCCGATGTTCGCAGCCATCCAGAAATGGCACGCTGAGGGCAGCGCGGATTTGAAGGAAATGCTGACCTTCACCGAAGATGATAAATATCCCTCCTGCGGCGCGCTGCAGTTTTTTCCGACGCCAATGGAAGTGGACGTTGAAACGCTGTGCAAGCTCATGATCACCCTTTCCGACAATACTGCGACAAACCTTCTGCTCCGCCGCTTCGGAATGGATGCGTTCAATGCGGAGTTTCGGCGCATGGGGCTTCAAAAGAGCCGGATTGAACGGTATCTTTTTGATGCGGAGGCCTCCTCCCGCGGGCTGGAAAACCGCGTGACCCCGAAGGACATAGGTCTGCTTCTCGAGCAGATCTACCGCCGCACCTTTGTGAACGAGACGGTCAGCGCTTACATGGAGGATGTTTTGCTGCGGCAGCAGATCAAGCACAAGATTCGAGGCTATCTGCCGAAAAGCATTCCCTGTGCGCATAAAACCGGCGAGGACAACGGCATCACAAACGACGTCGGCATCGTCTACAGCGACGCTCCTTTCGTCATCTGCTGGCTGACGAATCAGACCGACGTCCCTGAGGCGGAAAAGGCAATCCGTGAGATTACACTGGAGTTGACGAAAAACGCATGAAAACCATCACTGTCGGAAAAAATGACGCCGGGCAGCGGCTTGATCGCTTTGTCGGTAAAGCCGTCCCGCTGCTGCCGGAATCGCTGCTGCAGAAATACATTCGGCTCAAACGCATCAAGCTCAACGGCAAAGGCGCAAAACGCGATACCCGCGTCGCTGCCGGTGACGAGCTGGCGCTCTATATCAACGACGAATTCTTTGAAAAGCCCGCTGAACACAATGCGCACCTCAAGATCGCGACGCCGCGGCTCACCATTGTCTATGAGGATGAGAACATCCTGCTTGCGGACAAGAAGCCCGGCGTGCTCTGTCACAGCGCCGGCGACTGGAGCTGGGACACCCTGATTGCAAACATTCAGGCACATCTGCGCATCAGCGGCGAATGGGATCCGAAGGCGGAGAACAGCTTTGCCCCGGCACTTTGCAACCGCATTGACCGCAACACCGGCGGGATTGTCATCGCCGCCAAAAACGCCGAAACACTGCGCATCCTGAACCAGAAGATCAAGGACCGCGAGATTGAAAAATACTATCTCTGCGCCGTGCACGGCAAGCCGCATCCGCCCGCAGGCAGACTGGAAGGATATCTTTTCAAAGACGCAGCTAAAAATCAGGTCTATGTGAAAAAGCAAAGTCAGCCCGGCGCAAAAACCGCCGTGACCGAATACCGCACACTCAAGACAAAAGGCTCGCTCAGCCTCGTCGAATGTCGTCTGCTGACCGGAAGAACCCACCAGATCCGCGCACAGATGGCAGACGCAGGCTGGCCGCTGCTGGGCGACGGAAAATACGGCAAGGAGCGCGTAAACCACGCTTACGGGGAGAAGGGGCAGAATTTATACAGCTACAAGCTGGAGTTCACCTTCCCCACCGACGCCGGGATGCTTGAATACCTGCGCGGAAATGTCTTTCAGGTTGAGAGTGTTCCGTTTGTGGAGAAGTATTTTCCGGGCGTCCGATTGGAGGATTGAAGATGGAAATGAAGTATTGCATGGAGTGCGGCGGAAAGCTGCACATGAAGTATCATCCGCAGGAAGAAAAGGACGTTCCCTACTGCGACGCCTGCGGAGCATTTCGCTGGCCGGTGTTCAACACGGCCTGCAGTATGATCGTCATGAACGAGGCAAAAGATCGTGTGATTCTGATTCAGCAGTATAACAAGCCCTTTTACGTGCTGGTTGCCGGCTATGTCAGCCAGGGCGAGGACGCAGAGCACGCCGCCGCGCGGGAGGTCATGGAGGAAATGGGCTTGACCGTCACGAGTGTGCATTTTAACCGCAGTCATTATTTTGCGCCGACAAACACGCTGATGCTGAATTTTACAGTGACCGTTGCGGAGCATGACGCCCACCCCAATTATGAGGTTGATTCCTGGCGCTGGTTCACTGTGGAAGAGGCCAAAGAACACATCAAGCCAAACAGCCTTGCAAGAGATTTTCTCATCGGCTGCCTTACCGGTGAATATCCGTTTTAATCCAGATATACAGAAAAGGCGCTGTCCGGATCGGACAGCGCCTTATTCGTTTATTGAAGGTTCATGAAACGGGACAGGAACGTTACAATCTGCGCGCGGGTGCAGATCGTATCCGGAGAGAAATGCGTATCATCCATGCCCTTGGTGATCTGCTGCTCCACCGCCCACTGAACCGACTGCGTATAGTACTGGCCGGGCGCAACGTCCACAAAAGGCGATGCGCTGTTCTGCGGCGGCGCCCCGCCGGCTGCACGGTGCAGGAAGGTGACGACCATTCCGCGCGTAACCGGGGCGTCCGGCGAGAAGGTGGTGGCGCTGCTGCCTCTCGTGATGCCCTGCTCCACCGCCCAGAGAACCGCCTTGAAATAATAGGCGTTCGGATCATTCACATCCCCGAATGGGGAAGTACGCATGGTCGGCTCCGGACTGCCCTTGGCACGCCACAGGAACGTGACCATCTGCCCGCGTGTGCAATCATTGTACGGGGAGAAATGAGTGGCGTCCGTGCCTTTGGTGATCCCGTGATCGACCGCCCACTGCACAGGCGAGGCAAACCACTCTCCGGCGGGAACATCCACGAATCGAATTCCCTCTGTGCGCACTTCCAGAATTTCAGAATAATGTGCAGCCCAGAAAACACGATCCTGTGACCCGTCGAGTCTCTTCCCCGTGACATCAGCAGTGGAAAACGGCCGGACACGGAAGCTGCAAAGCTCAGAGGGGTTGAGACCCGAAACGGTATAGCTGGTGCCCGTCGTGTCGCCGAGCCGCTTCCATCCGGTACTGATTTGCTGATAGACCGCATACCGCTGCGCACCCGGCGCCTCGTCCCACAAAAGGGTGATTTGTGTCTGACCGATATCCGAAGCTCGAATGCTCGCCACATCACACGGGCGGATCTCAAACGGGAGAACGAGTTCCCCGTAGTAATCCTTACGTCCCTCAAGCCTTGCCTCTGCCATGCCGATCTCAACGTTGTTCTCATAGGACACAGCATAGTCATCGGCGTTGAGATACTCACCGTCCGCTGTTCTGATGGTCACCTCAGGTTCAAGTGCAGCACCGGAATAATAGCCGTACTGATAGGAAAGCTCTGCGGTCAGCCCGGCAAGATCAATGCCCGTCCAGCCGCACGGGATGGTTTTATGCTCAGCGTCAAAATGCACATTCGTGCAATGATGTCTGCTGTCATAGCGATGCCCGCAGGCAGAAACCGCTTCACCATAAGATTTGGATTGTCCGCATTCGGCACACCAGGCCATCCGCTCGCCGGATTCCGTACAGGTTTCGGTGGAAAAATCCGTCGTCTGATGCACACGCGCATCCGCGCCGGCGTGCATCAGCTTGTCGTCGACTGTAAACCATCCGGTTCTGGCATAGCCGCGCTCCAGATAGGCGTTGCCGCCGTCCACGACTGCGAATCCGGTATATCCGCTCTCCCGCGCCGGAATGGACTGCCCGCAGCGGTCGCAGGTAATCGTTCCTGCAGCTCGATCGTATCGGCTTTGCTCACTGAAGGAATGCCCATCCATCACACAGGAAGACGCCAGCATCGTAAAGGAATCCGTCTCTTCCGAGCCGTCATCCGCAATCGAATATACATGAAGCGCCAGTTTATCCAGCGTCGCTTCCGCTGTGAGATACATATCCGCCGCTCCCGGAGCACCACAGGCGATATAGACAACGCCGTCATTGCGAAGGCTGGTGTGATTCGCCTCGTCATAGCTCGCGGCAATTTGTCCGCCGGAGAGCGCGGGCGTTCTGGCATATGCTCCCTCCGAAAATGCAAAATGAATACCGGCCTGCTCCAGAGCGGGTCTGTCTGCCTCCGGGATCGGCGCCGCCGTCAGAAGCACCTTCCAAACGCAGTCGCTGGCAGAAGCATCCCGAATCAACCAATCCAGCGCCGAGGAATCGACTTTGCCCGGCAAAACGGCAAAATAGACCGTCCCGTATTCATAGGAATGCGGTTTATCAGGCTGAACTGAAACCGCGGCAACTGTGCGTCCGACACTTTCAGGTCCCGGAACCATCAGGAGATCCGCGCTGCCGATCGCATCCAGCGCCGCAATCTGCTCCGCCCATTCATCAGCGGAAGCGCTCGCAGAAGCCAGATCACCAAGCTGCACAAGCATCTGCGGTTCTGACTCTGCCGCAGCGCTCAAGGCGGATTTCAGCTTTGAGCCGTCTGCTTCACGCAGTCCGCCCAGCAGAGAGAATCGGGTTCCGTCCGAAAAATCCGCCGCAGAGAATGCCTCAACGGCAGACCACTCCACGCCGTCATAGGAAATCTGATAGTAACAGTCTGTTTCCGGATTAAGCCCGGAAAATGTGAAACGGTTCACCTGTGCCATCACTGACCCGATCAGAACGCGTTCAAAAGGAACCGCAATTGGATCGGCATTCTTCAGTTTGGAAATGTCCTCCACCCAACGCAGATACACCGTATTATGCAGAGACGAGAGCCAGCATACCGTCTTGCTTCCGGAAGGATCCGACTGTGCGCGGAAGCTCAGCGGAGACTCCATGTCCGAAATCACATCCGCGACTGTCACAGAGACCGGGAACGACCGACCGGCGTCACCGGAAGCGTAGAGCACATAGCTGCCCGGCGCAGAGAGCATGCTGCTCGGAACCGAAAGCTGTCCGCGCCAGTTGGTCAGACCGAGAAAACCATGCTCCGCGTCAACAATCTGTACCTGATAGGGCTTGCCTCCGGATCGGTCCGTGACGCGGATAAAGGCATCTTCCGTCATGCCGACATAGAGCTCATCCACCGTGAGCAGATACGGCGCCTCCACCGGCAGCGTCTGCGCAGCAAGGGAAAAACCCTCTTTATAATCCGGCAGATCATTACGGCGCGATTCTGCCCACGCGCCGGGAATCACATAGGTGAAGCTGCTCCCCTCGGCAGCATCCGGAGAAACGTCAAACGCAACCGTCACCACATCCCGCGCTCCGCTGAGCGTCAGATTTGCGCGAACACGAAAAGAGAGCGTCTGGCGTGCCTCGTCATAGAGCACACTGCTCTCATCCAGCGAAAAACCGGAACCGGGCTCAATTTCGAAGCCGTCTGCTCCCGCCATTGGGTCGGCTTTCAGCGTGACGTTGAGCGCCGAGAGATACGCCGCATTGGATGTATGGATCGTGATGCAGAGCTGCCCGCCAAGCGGTGCGAAATCCTGATCTGCAAAGACCGTGTAAACCGGAAGCTCCGACATTTCCGCGGCGGTGTTGACGACGTACACAGTTTCAGATCGGTTTCCGTCATAATCACACGCAATCAGACGGAGAACATGCCTTCCGTTCGACAGTGTAAGCGAAGTGGTCAGGCTGGTTTCTGCTGCATCCGAAACGATGTTCGAAACCGGACGCTCATCAACAAACAGCGCGCAGGAATCCAAATCGACGCCGGACGGCGGCAGGGCGCTATCCCCTTCCGGATCAGATAGGAGAAAATGGAAGACAGCCGCCTGATAACGCAGCGTGACGCCGCTGTACAGCGGCGTGGACGTTTCGGAGTCCGCAGGACGTACCTGCGCTTCCAGAACCACAGGCGCAGTCGTTTCCGGCTCCGCCGTCGGCTCGACAGACTCGACCGGCTCCTCCGGATCCTCCATCGCGGAATACAAGGCCGGGATACCCGCGGCAAAGCACTGCAGGGAGAGCAGCAGCGCAAGCGCAATGGATAAACCCATGCGTAACAATCTATGCATGAAGAAACTCCTTTCTCAGGAAGGCAGACAACAATTGTGATATTATTTTATAATGGTCGATGGAGAAAGTCAATTTGTTCCGCGTACTTCCCTCTGCGCAAGAGCGAAAAAAGCGCTCTGCCTTCACACGATCGTGAAAGCAGAGCGCACAAGGCATTCTTTTATTTTACGCTGAACAGCAGATCGCCATAACTCGGAAACGGCCAGACCTCAGACGGCGTCATAGTCTCCAGCTGGTCAACGCTGATCCGCAGCTCCTGCATGGCGGCAAGCACATGATCGCGATAATAATCCGCGAGCGCCTGGCTTCCCCCATGAACATTCTTCGCGCCGAAGAGCGCGGCGTCAAGATTCTTGGTCTTGCGGAACGCATCGGAGAGCAAGCCGGACATCTCCGCTACCTGCTCCTGCTCAAAGGCGCAGGTCGCGCTGGTTGTGAGACTCTGAATAGCGAGCGCCGTATCAGACAGCTCGTGGATATAGCGGCTGACGGCAGGCAGGATGAACCGGCGGGACATGTCGATCATCGTGAGCGCCTCGATATTCAGCACCTTGCAGTAGTGCTCAAGGTGAATTTCGTAACGCGCTTCCATTTCGGTACGGGTATAGACCCGATGGTGCGTAAAGAGCTCCACATTCTTTTCCGAAATATAATACGGCAGCGCTTCAGGCGTGGTTCGCAGATTGAGCAGACCGCGCTTCTCGGCCTCCGCAAGCCAGGATTCATCATATCCGTTGCCGTTGAAGATGATGCGCTTGTGATCGCGGATCACGCGGCGGATGAGATCCTGCAGGTCATTTTCAAAGTTCTCGCTGCCTTCGAGCAGATCGGCATATTGCCGAAGGCTCTCGGCCACGGCCGTGTTGAGCACGACATTGACGCCGGAGATGGATGCGCTGGAGCCGGGAGCGCGGAACTCAAACTTGTTGCCCGTGAAAGCAAAGGGCGAGGTGCGGTTGCGGTCTGTGGTATCCTTCGGGAAGCGAGGCAGAGCATGCACGCCGATCTTGAGCTGCTCTCGTTCCTTGCCGACATAAGCCGTGCCGGACTCGATCGCGTCCAGAATCTCGGCCAGCTCCGTGCCGACAAACATGGAGATGATCGCGGGAGGCGCCTCGTTCGCGCCGAGACGATGATCGTTGCCCGCAGAGGCGACGCTGATGCGCAGCATGTCCTGATAGTCATCCACAGCCTGAATGACGGCGCAGAGGCAAAGCAGAAACAGCGCGTTCTGCGCCGGCGTCTCACCGGGCTCAAGAAGGTTCACGCCGGTATCGGTGCCCATGGACCAGTTGTTGTGCTTGCCGGAACCGTTGACGCCTGCGAAAGGCTTTTCATGCAGAAGGCAGACCATGCCATGACGGGAGGCCACGCGCTGCATGGTTTCCATGGTAAGCTGATTGTGGTCTGCGGCAAGGTTGCCGTTGGTAAAGATCGGCGCCAGCTCATGCTGCGCGGGTGCGACCTCGTTATGCTCCGTCTTCGCGAGCACGCCGAGCTTCCAGAGCTCCTCGTTGAGATCGTTCATGAACGCCTGCACTCGGGGCTTGATGCTGCCGAAATAGTGATCGTCCAGCTCCTGACCCTTGGGAGGCTTGGCGCCAAAAAGCGTACGTCCGGTATAGATCAGATCTTTTCTTTTGTCATATACCGCTTTGTCGATCAGAAAATACTCCTGCTCGGCGCCGACGGTCGTTTCAATATGCTGAACGTCCTCGTTGCCGAAAAGCTTCACAACGCGAAGCGCCTGTTTATTAATGGCCTGCATTGACCGGAG
>JAEEGF010563360.1_pt1 | contig 11113 bp, 13 predicted proteins | sample 9134171 | NCBI WGS metagenome assembly JAEEGF01 (sample SAMN16246542, study PRJNA631951) | gut metagenome | biome: gut microbiome; feature: rumen; material: AP-attached | host: Bos | place: Iran: Karaj | collected 2018-10
CGGAACTTCAAAAGTTGTACCTTTCAGATGGAGCGAAGGGCTCAGGTCTTGGATATGAACTGATTGATTTTGTTGAGGAGAAGATGCGCGAGGCAGGATACAAGGTTTCCTATCTGGAAACACATGATAACCTGCAGGCTGCTATTCATATTTATGAGAAGAAGGGGTATGTAGAGATTGAACGCCCAAAGGAAGTTGTGCATAGCACGATGAATAGGTTCTTTAGAAAAGAGTTATAAAGAAGCCCGCCCATGTATGTAAGCATGGGGGGGCTTTTTTGCTGTCCGATAAAACGCCCTTTGAAGTGATACCATAGAATTGAAATAAGAGTATGCGATTTAAAGGAGGGTTTTATGACAGCGCAGATTACAGATTGCTATAAATTTAATGGTGAAGAGTATAAAATTGTGGCGAGCAGTATGGACATCTTATTTAATCCAGAGGATTACGGATTGGAAGCACATATGTCTAGTACAGCATGTTGGAGAGGTTACTGGTGTGATTTTAATATTTCAGAGGATGGGGTGGTTCTTGATAACCTATATCTGTATAACATGGATGGAAATTATCCACCACTTAATGGAATAGAGGTTTCTCCACAGGAATTTGAAGAAGTATCTGGAGTTCAATTAGATTTTGATACAAAGGAATGGGTTGATTATAAAGAAATCGTGCCTATTAATAGTGGCCATAGGACATATGGAAATCTTAATATTAGAATTCCCTTTGAAGGGAAGCTCCTATTAGGTAAGGATTTCCTTAGAGATTATTATATTCATATGGGATTCCAGCAAGGATGGGCATATAAGACCTTGATAGAGTTAGAATTTAAAGATGGAAAATTGATTTCCCAGAAAGATCTTTCTTATAAAGCTGAAGAGATGAGAAAAATTATAGACGCTGATGGGGTAGAAAAAGATGATCTGTTGAAATGGATAGGAAATTCTTTTTCAACGTGCTATGAATCTAAAGCGCAGTGGCTAGAGCACATTTAAGGAGGAGTAAGAAATATGTCAAAAGGAAACAATATTTCAGCAATAATGGGAGTTGTGGTTGGCGACGCACTTGGAGTTCCAGTAGAATTTACAAGCCGTGAGGAAAGAAAAGCAGATCCAGTAACTGGCATGCGTGGATATGGTACTCATAATCAACCGCCAGGTACATGGTCAGATGATTCAAGCATGACTATTGCAACCTTGGAATGGTACAAGGAAGCAGTAGGTGGAGAGCCAGATTATCGCAAGCTTATGGATAAGTTTACTAACTGGCTTATGTATGGCGAGTATACGCCTTATGGTGAAAACTTTGATAATGGTGTTGCAACCGCAAGAGCTTTGATTAGATATGGCAAGGGGGCGGAGCCATTATTAAGTGGAGGAATCACTGAATGGGATAATGGTAATGGGTCACTAATGAGAGCTATGCCAACAGCATTACATCATAGTGTTGCCTTGGCAGGAGAAGATGTATCCGACGTACAGTATGTTTATGATATGTCAGCTCTTACTCATGCGCATCCGCGCAGCAAGTTGGCATGCTTTATTTATAGCAAGTTGGTTGCTGATATCTTAGCAGGTGATGGCGGCAAGGATGATATTGTAACGCAAAGCCTAGCTTGGACAAAGCTGTACTTAACTTACAAGGAATCAGATGGGCTGATTCGTGGAGAAATGAAATCCTACGATAGAATCTGGGATTATGATTCATTTAAGAAACTTCCAGAGGAAGCAATAAAGAGTAGCGGTTATGTGGTAGACACTCTAGAGGCGGCGATATGGTGCTTCGTAAATACGGATTCTTATGCGGAATGTGTGCTGAAAGCAGTTAACCTTGGTGATGATACAGATACAGTTGCTGCAGTCGCAGGTGGACTTGCAGGAGCTTACTATGGAGTGGATGATACTCCCACAGAATGGCTAGGATGCATTCCTCGCAAGGATTGGATAATGGATTTGGCTAGTTTTGTATAAGTATTGTAGAAGAATAAAATCTAGACCAATTTATTACCCTCTATGCTATACTAGACCTATAACTAGTACAGCTGGAGGGTGTTTTTATGTCTAAGGGGTCTAATCAAAAATTAAAGCTTAGCATTCTGTGCAAAATCATGCAGGAGAAGACAGATGATGAACATAGTCTTACACTCCCACAGATTATAAAAGAGCTAGAAAAATACGATATCACAGCGGAGAGAAAGAGCCTTTATGATGACTTTAAATGCATGGAAGATAATCTTGGCATTGAGGTTATTAAGGAGCAGGTCGGCAGAGAGACTTTTTACCATGTGGGTAGTCGTGCATTTGAGCTCGCAGAGGTAAAGCTTCTTATAGATTCAATTCAATCATCAAAATTCATTTCTAAAAGTAAATCAGATGATTTAATTAAAAAGCTTAATACCTTTGTCAGTGAATACCAGGCTAAGCAGCTGAAAAGACAGGTTTATATCAATGATAGAATCAAGACCATGAATGAAAGCATTTACTATTCTGTGGATTCTATTCATACAGCTATATCTAGCAATAAGCAGATTGAGTTTATGTACTGTTCATGGACTTTGGATAAGAAGCTTGTGCCTAGAAAAAATGGTGAAAATTATAGAGTTAGTCCATGGGCTCTGACATGGGCAGATGAGAACTACTATTTAGTGGCATATGATTCTACTGCTGGTAAGGTAAAACACTATCGCGTGGACAAGATGATGAAGCTATCTATTACTGATGACAAACGCGAAGGTGAAGAACATTTTAAAAATTTTGATATGACCAGCTATTCTCTTGAAAACTTCTCTATGTTTGGTGGTGAAATCAGAAGAGTACATATAGAGTTTCCAAATGAAAAGGTTGGAATCTTTATTGATAGATTTGGCAAAGATATCACTATCAGAGAGGCGGGACAGGATAGGAGCAGGATAGCGGTGGATGTCGCCGTGAGTCTACAGTTCTTTGGATGGATTTTTAGTTTAGGCAGCGAAGTAAAGATAACGGCTCCCGATGATGTTGTGAACTTATATAAAACTGAATTACAAAAAAGCATTTCCTCCTACAGTTAGTAGGAGGATTTTTTATGCCATAGAGTAAGAAATCCAGTAAAATCAAGGCTTTGAACTGTCCGATTAATAGTCATCGATATGAATACAATAATTAATATAGAACACAGGAAAGCCATTGGAGATGAAAGATGATTGCTAAAAGATTTTGGTATTGGATACAGAAAAGGAAACGGATTAAAAAGAGAAGCTGTAGCAGGTGCTGCTTAGGATGTAGCTATTTTAATGAGTGCGTAAATGATGGAGTGTTTTAATCAGGAGGTAAGAATTATGGCAAAGAAATATTTTACATTGTGTGGATGCAATCATTATTTTGGAAATGACTTCATGAAGAAGGGCATGACGGTCAAGCTTAAGAAAGAACCTAAGAATGAGTATGATGCCGAGGCTATCATGGTCAAGATGAAGGGCATAGGAAAAGTGGGATATGTGGCTAACAGTGCTTATACAGTTCAGGGTGACACTATGAGTGCTGGAAGACTCTATGACAAGATAGGCAAGAAAGCTAAGGCTAAGATTGTTTATGTGATTCCGGGTGGTGCGATTTGCAAATTGATTGAGGATGAGGTTGCAGATTGCGGTGGGGTTGAGCTGCCAGAGTTTTTAGAACCAGAGAACGATGATTAATTTTGGATAAAATATGAATGCAATAAAGCCAGTGACAATGAGTAATTTGCCACTGGTTTTAACTATATAAAATTCTTGTGAACAGGAGAGTTTTATCAGACTTTTTTTAATAGGTATGATATACTGTTAAGTAGCGTGGTTACTGTGTTTTTAACTGTTTTAAGTTAGAAAGGAATCAAACTATGGCAGTATCATATCGGAAGTTATTTGATTTGATGAAAGACAAGAAAATGAAACGTAAGGATTTTAATCGTTGAGAAAATTGATAGTTTGCTATCAATTATAGAAATGCGTGGTTAAAACAATGGTACAAAGAATTGTTGATGATATCAGGGGTGCACTTAACAATGATTTATATTTTGTTGCTTTAAGTACAGCTCTGACTCTGCCAGATATATGTGGTAAGGCGGAGTATCCGAATGAGAAGAGTAGTAAAAAACGATATATTGACTGGTATGACAAAGAAATAGGTTATTACGAAAAGAACCCTCATCAAACAACTGATGAAGAAATGCCGTATTTATCTGGAAGTGTTATATACAGCTTGAGATGCTCATTGCTGCATGAAGGTAATCCTAATGTAGATAATGATCGACTTACAAAAAAGAATGAATCTCTACCGATAGACCACTTTGTGTTGAAAATCGAAAGTAAGAATGATTTTGATATTTATTCGGATGGCAGTGGGATATCAAATATGTTTGGACAGCACAGTAGATCATATAGGATGAGTATAAGAAGGATTTGTTTAATTATGTGCGCGGTAGCAGAGGGCTATTACAAGGAAAACAAAGATAAATTCCATTTCAATTATGAGATTCTTGATTGGGATAAGGCAACGGAACACTTGCCGCCGATTGATATGGAAGCGTTTATGAGGGCTCTGGCAGATCCGGATTTAGGGAAATAAATACTATAGACTATAAAAAGCTTATTAGAGCGGAAAGATTATGTTTTAGTTTAGATACTTAGTGAGGAGAGGAGTTCAGAAGCATATGGATTTAAAAGAACAATATATGTCGATGCCATATGACCTATCTGGTAGTAGAAGCAAGAATCGTTTTCGAGTTGAGTTGCTTTGGGGAATTGACAAAATATTGGAATTAATGGAAAGTGATAAGGCTTTTACGATGGTATTTGATTATGTTTGCGACATAGAAGTTCATATGGAAGATGAACTTGAATTCTATCAGATTAAAACACATAGTAAATCCCAATCTGCATATACTACAGCAAGCTTGACTAAAAAAGAAAAAAAGAATTCACAAGGTTCAATACTAGGAAAACTGTTTGTATTAAACGCAAACGAAGGTGGAAATAATTTGATTGCAATTGTAAGCAATTCACCCTATAAAATGACTGGTAATGATATTTACAATGGAATACATTGTTTTAATGATTTCCCTGAAGCGGAAAAGCAGAAAATTGTCGAAGCTATTAAGAGCGAATTGAAAGTCGAAGATGTAGATTTATCAACTGCTTACTATATATGCACTAGTATGGATCTAGAAAACCCACAAGAGGCAATAACAGGGAAACTAGTTTTATCGTTTAAAAAGCTAAGAGGGTGCGAGGTCGAAAGACCGGCTACTCTTTATAGCCTTATTTATGATCAAATTTCTGAAAAAGCATGTTATGAGCTAGCAATTGGTAGTTATGAAGAAATACTTAAAAAAAAGGGAATCACACGTGAAGAAATGGATTACCTTCTTGACTGTCATTCGCAAAGTGCAAAAACCGGGATTGACCAAACGAGTAATTATATTGATTCACTTGCTGATTTAGTAGCCAAAAAGAAATACAAAAAGGCTTTGGCTAAACTCGTGAAAAGTATGCCAGTGGATAAAGTACTTCAAAATAAGGAAAAGGAAGTGGCTTCTTATCTAGTGAATTTAGAAAGCCGCGGTGATTTTCTCGGAAATGTAGAGGATATGATTGATACATTAACAACTACGTTTCATGATACATTTCCTATCGGATATGATAATGCGGAGAAAACTGTATTTTACATAATAATTATTAATAAATTTACGGAGGGTGTTTACGATGAAGATGATATTTAAGGACTTATATATTTTTTCTCCGTCAGAGAAGCTTGGCAAATTTGTTTCGTTTGAAGAAGGTGTAAATATCATTTCATCTAATCAAGTGGATGGTGCAAATGTAGGAAAATCAGTTATTATGAGAAGCCTATATTATACGCTTGGAGCAGAAGTTTTCTTCGAATCCAATTTCGTTCCGAAAAATAAGGTATTTATTCTTAGATTAACTGTTGATGATTGTGAATATTATATTTATAGAGCAGCCTCATTGTTTAAAATATTTGATTCAAATAAGCGATTGATTTCTGTTGCTACCAAGAGTAGTGAATTATCAAAAGTGTTGGAGGGAATAACTGATTTTGCAGTATTGTTACCAGATAGAGAAAAAGGTAAATTAGAAATCACACCTCCAGCTTTTAATTATCTGCCATTCTATATTGATCAGGATCATCATAAAGGAAGCAAGTTTGAATCATTTGACAAGTTATCTCAGTATCAAAATTTTAAGGAAAATGTATTGTTTTATCATTTTGGAGTATTTGATAAAGACTACTTTGAAATTGTTAGAGAAAAAGAGGCATGTGAGGCAGCTATAAACGAATGTAATAAAAGGCATGCTGTTTTAGATGCCATGCTTCAAGATATAGATTCTAAGCTTGAAACAGGCGGCTATTCTGCTGATTTGTCGGCATTGCAGAAAGATGTTACTAGATATAAAAGAGAGTATACGGATGTCGTTAATCGATTAAATAGTTGCAAAAATAAACTTATCAACTTTAGGAATAACCTTTTTGATTTTCAGGAATTGTTGAAGGAAACAACCACATTTAAGCGAAAAAATGATTCTGCGATTAAATCAATAAAGAATCATGTATGTCCTGAGTGCGGCTCTGTGATAGAAAATACAATAGAGTTGAAAAGCAAAAAGTATAATATTGCTGAGGATACTATAGTTGTACAAAATGATCTTCAGATATCTATTCATGATTTAGAAGATCAAATTGAGAAGGAAGAAAAAATATATCAAACACTTCTTGATGAGTTGGAACAATATGAAAGTAAGCTCAAGATTAATACGGGAAAAATAAACGATATATTACGTTACAAGGGATTCTGTGAAATCAGAGATAATGTAGTAGATGAAATTTCAGAATTGGATCATAACTTAAGCTTAGAAAGTGACAGAAAGAAGATTATTTCAAAAAGATTAAAAGAATACGCTGCAAAAAAGAAAAGAGTAGAAAGCAAATATAATGTCTTAATGATGAATTCAAAGACAAAATTTGGGTTGGATGAAATAGATCCAGCGAAGTTTGAAAACTTTAAAGGAACTTTTTCAGGAAGTGGTTCTGATACTGATATAGTAACAATTATTTGGTATCTGACACTGATTAAACTTCGTAATGAGTTTAATCCAGATGCTATTAAGTATCCAGTTGTAATAGACAGTCCTTTTAATACTGAGATGGATACTGAAAAAGAAGAATTATTAAAGGCTTATTTGCTTGAAAATTGTGAGATTTCTGGACAGTTTATTATGTCGGGTATTGGGCTTGATAAAGCAATTCCTGAAAATATAAATGCAAAGCGAATTACAATTGAAAATGAGCGATATCATCTTCTACAAAATGAGGATTACATAAAGTATTACGAATTATTGGAATTGTTTTGCTCAATGGAGTAAATGATAGGGAATATTAATACTTTTATTACGGTGTTTAGAAAAGTGATAATAGACTGAGTCTTAGATGGATTAGGAGATTAAGAGATGGCAGAGGCAAAGGTGGTGTGGGGGATTCACACAACACAAGAGAATCTATTTTTACCTAACAATATTATTGGTATTGGTTGGGAAGAAATTGGGGACATTAAACTTGCTGGTGACAGTCGTGATGCTATCAAACAGACCTATGCGAGAGTTTATCCAGAAGCCAAAGCTGGCTCAGTTTCTACTTGTGTAGGTATGTTGTACCGATTTGTTTATGAGGTCCAGGTAGGTGATTATGTAGTATATCCATCCAAGGGGGATCGAAAGATAAATATTGGAATAATTGAGAGTGATTATTATTTTGATAAATCTGAAGTACAGTACACAAATAGACGTAAGGTAAAATGGCTGAAAAGCTTTCCACGTACTGATTTTTCCCAGGGTGCTTTGTATGAGGTTGGTTCAGCTTTAACTTTCTTCCAGGTCAAGAACTATGCAGATGAATTCTTAGCTGCATTGGAAGGTAAAAAAGCTTTGCTTGATACAACTATTGATGAGTCAATAGGTGCAACTGCTGATGATATTCAGGAGATTACAAAAGATTTTGTTTTAAAGGAGCTTAGCAAAAAGCTTAAAGGGTATGATTTTGAACACTTTGTAGCCAATCTTTTGAATGCAATGGGCTATAGAACTAAGGTTTCTAAGCAAGGTGGAGATAGTGGTATTGACATTGTTGCCTATAAAGATGAATTTCCACCACGTATCTGTGTGCAGGTAAAGAGTATTGATGGTGACATTAAAGAATCGACCATTCAATCTTTACGTGGAGCAATGAGTGAAGGGGATTATGGTGTTTTTGTAACACTATCTGATTATACGCAAAATGCTAAGGCATACTTAGAACAGCACCCTATTATCAGGGGCATCAATGGTTCTGAATTGGTGGATTTAGTTCTTCGTTATTATGATAAGTTGGATGATAAATATCAGGACATTATTCCGCTAAAACAAGTTTACATTCCAGTGATTAAGGAGGATGAGAATCCTTTAGAGGGTTAATTGATGGAATATCATGAAGGTATTTTTGATCAATATAAGAATGAACCAAACCTTGATAAATGGACTGATTTAGAATTTCCGGGACTTATGAAGGCACTTGGCTTTGAGATGGATTGTGGTGAATCGTTTAACGAGTATACTAAAAATAGTCCACTCAAGGTAAAACCCGCCAAAACAGAGCGGGAGCGAAAGAAAAATAATTTGTATTATCTGGAACATGCTAATCGTCAGATTGTGGGTAACTATTTGTTTTCTGAGTGGAGATATTTTACTCATTGGAGTATGTCAGGATATACGGAGTGGGATGTGGATTATCTCATGCGAATCATTGCTATTTTAGAAGATAAATATAAAGAGGATTAATTGGGGTTAGATTATGGAGCTACCATATTCAGAAGAACTAAATATTGGCTATCTAAGTAGGCTGTTTGATAACACTACGAACTGCTACAAATTCTTTTGGTTTCAAGCTATATTGAGAAAGATTGATAGAGAGAATAATAGATTCTCATTTAATGAATTAATAAATGAGATGATAGCTGATGCATGGTATATGGTGACAGAATATCATTTGCGACTTGGACCAATTGGTATCACCGATAATCTCGAAGAAGTCGTGAAGTATATTTATAGTAATTATGGCTTTGCTTCTTCTGAAAAAAGGGATAAGCTTATAGCTTTTCTTGAAACTACTAATGATAAAAATATCAATAAGTACAAAGCAGATTTGACTCTGAATGTGCCATATAGGTTACAGGTTCCTTTTTATGATGAAATTAATATAGAAAGAAACCAGTGGAATGGTTCCAAGAAAATCCTCACTGATGAGATAAATCGTCAGAGACGATTAATATATTATTTTGCCAGTTTAGGTGGATTAAATACTGAAATTGAAATCAATAGTGCATGGGCAGATTATCTATACAAGCATAAAGAAATTCTTCGCGGATGGACTCAGCTTAAGTTGATTCAGTATCTTCAGAATAAAAATCCTAGTGTGCCAGGAATCGCTGACAAGATAGAGCCACCTGTAGCAAGAGACATAGAGCGAGTAAGGAAATACTGGAAGTTAATTGCTCAGGTTGATCCATCATTAAAAGATATTTATGGTCATGTGGATTTGACTGATATTACAATTTCAGTGGATCATTTTGTCCCATGGCAGTATGTTGCTCATGATGAGCTATGGAATTTACATCCCACAACTAAATCTATAAATAGTAGTAAGAGTAATTCTTTGCCATCGTGGGATAAATACTTTGGAGATTTAGGTAGGCTTGAATATCGTACATACGAATTAAGACTTAAGAATGATGTTGTCGCGAAGGAGTTCAATAAGATTGCACCTTATCATTTGAATAATCAGGAAATTAGAAATCAACTTTACGAAGAAGGCTTAGATGAGACAGCCTTTATTGGAAGACTTTCAAAGATAATATGGCCTATATATGAGTCTGCAAAGAATCAAGGCTTTAGGGAGTGGGTATACAATGGCAGTGATAACTTACAATAAGCTGGTTAGAGATAAGATACCAGAAATAATAGAGCAAGATGGCAAGAACTGTGAGATAGAAATACTTTCAGATGACATGTATCTAAAGATGCTAGATGCTAAGTTGGATGAAGAACTTGCGGAATATCATAAAGACCAGAATGTTGAAGAACTCGCTGATTTGTTGGAAGTTATTTATTCAGCTGCTGAAGCAAGAGGTTGTTCTGTTGAACAGCTGGAAAGTGTGAGAAGAACTAAGGCAGAAAAAAGAGGGGCTTTTAAAGAAAAGATTTACTTAAAGACTGTAAAAGAACAGTAATTCTGAAACGCTAGTGAAAAAGTGAGCCACTCATTTGTAAGCATAGTTGTTGCGATTACATACATGAATTATAATAGAATCGACATTAGGAAAGGAGGTTATTGCTTATGATCAATACCTCAAAATCCCTCCAGGAGATGGAGGCCTAATCTCGATTCGCGGGTTAAGCTAAGCTTCCCGCTCTTATATATTAGCTGCTAGGTTCGCCTGGCAGCACTTTTTGAATTCGGATACGTAAATGCGTAGAAAGGGAAATACAGTTATAAATCAGCGAGATAAATTAGCAGTAGAAAATTTTGTTAGTACAGGCATGGACCTTGAGACTCTATACACATGCTTTCTGGATTTTCCAAAGGATGAGATATCAGAGATTTTTAATAACTACAAGGGTAATCAGCCTGAGGATACAGAAGGAAATACAATGAGCATCAACTGCTCTTAAGGAGAAATAATGGATACAAGAAGAGAATGGGCGCAAAGCAGGGATGAACTTGTAATGGCTATAAGAAGCCTAGGATTTCCTGATGAGCTAGGAGAGCAGATTGCAAAAATGCTGGGTAGTCCTATAGCTATGCAGCGGATGATGGCTTATCTATATAATGTTAAGCCAAATACGGCAGAGCTTATAGTAGATGAAGCACTTGCCATCTGTAGCGATATAGAAAGATGGAAAGAAAAGAAGGCCAGCGAGGCCGCCAATGCCAAGTACAATGAGATGTTGTACTACGGCTTGGATTCGGAAGAATAACACCCATCGGCGCCAGCCGATCCTAATCCTTCCTTGCGGGCGAAGCCCGTGGTCTGTGGAGTTCGGGCAGAC
>JAEEGF010789547.1_pt1 | contig 11113 bp, 7 predicted proteins | sample 9134171 | NCBI WGS metagenome assembly JAEEGF01 (sample SAMN16246542, study PRJNA631951) | gut metagenome | biome: gut microbiome; feature: rumen; material: AP-attached | host: Bos | place: Iran: Karaj | collected 2018-10
ACTACCTCTCCTGTTGTAACATCAGTGTTGATCATTGAGTACCGCATGGTTCCGGTGTCTGTTCCTGTAAGTTCAACGCGATAGTCATCTCCGTATGGCATGAGGATATATTTCTTATCTCCATCGGTTTCGATGATTATGTCAGTATTTTCCGGATAATTGATCTCTCCACCTATTACGCTTCCACAGAAGTTGTCATCCTGATCATAGATTGATACGTCAACGGGGCATTCTACAAGAATGCGCTTCATTGTTCTTGGAGAAACTGATGCTGTGGGAGCATGCGCGAGAAGAAATGCCATATAAGTTTCTGGTGCATGTGAAATAGCTGCTCTCGTATTATTATCAGCAATCATAAGACTATTATATGCACGTGTTATGATTGACAAATAATTCCAGATTGCCCTGCTATTCATCAAATCATTATATGATTCTTCAATACCGGTAATATTGCGTGAAATCTTGTCAAAAGTAGCTTTTTCATCCTTCCTGTTGTAACGAATCTCTTTGTTGACAAAATAGACTGTAGGCTTAATGCCTATTTGCTTTATCACTGTATGGAATGTCAATCTTTCTTTTCCTACGACCATATTAGGCACTGAATCGTCAACATTTATTATGGTATGGATGTTAAAATCAATATCTTTATTATCATAATAGTTATCAGTTAGGTCATAATTTGGCGAAGCATATGTATACACATAGGTATCAAATCTGTCAGAGATTCCATCAATTTCCTGCATCAGCCTTGCGGCTGTAGCCCCTCCAAGGCTATGCCCAGTAATAAAGAAAACCGTGTTGTCTGCATTGAGCTTGTTACCATAAAATGTTTTAATATAGCTTGTCAGAATTCTCTCTGCTTCTTTTCCTGCTCCTTTGAAACCATCCACAACTGCCTTGAGATCAGTTTTTATATCTGAAACAGATGTGGTTCCTCTGATGACAACGGCAATCAGTACTTTTTGTTTTCCATCTACCTTGATAGTTTTGGATGCCAGAGAAATACCCGGGTGGTCTGATTTAAAGTTGTTGTATTCGTAATTTTTGTGGATAACTTTGTCGTCATCAAACCCCAATCGTCTCAGTTGTTCATCAATTGGTTTATAATTGTTATCTTTTGAACTATTTGCTGATGCGCACAAAGCCAGACCCGCAATAGCAAGCCTGTGGTTATAAGTCATAGCGCTGTATTTAAAGTCATTAAAAGTCCAATCAAACTCCATCGGATCCCCGAAGCCATCTTTATATGTCATAAAATAATTGGATTTGACATGATATACTTTACCATCATCCTTTGGATAAGACGGCTTTGGCGTGGGCTCATACTTAACCCACTTAGCATACAGCGTTATATCTCCGTTAACAGTTATCATCATACTGATAGCTGTAGTCAGTTCTTCATCAAGATACCAGTTTTCTACAATATAACCGTCCTTATAGGTAGCATAGCTTGGATAGAATACCTGCCCTTTACGTACTACAGAAGGCGCAATAGGTGTCCCTCCGTTGGTTTCGTAAGTAACTATGCATGAATTTTCGATTTCTTCACCCTCTATTGCGCTTATACTAGGGCCATAGTCAAGGTTTTCCCATTTAAGAACGGGAAGTCCGCCACGGGTTGGCATTTCCCATATCTCGGAGAAATCCCAAGAGCAGTTATCCTCGTATGGTGTGATATCATAAAAAGACATAGGATTCAGGCTGCTTCCAACAATAATTTCGTCCTGATTATATTCTTCAGGAACATTTTTTTGTTTAGCACCATCACTACGCCAAAGATTATTCTTGATACTATCTTTATATCTTGCTCCAACATCATTAGCGATTGCACTAGAAGATGCTTCTCTGCACAAAATCTGCTCTTCTATTACTGGGTCAGCAAAATATCCTTTTATCTTGGCACTTAGAGAAACATTGCCAATAAGTTCTACATCTACATAACTTGCAGTGTACAGATTCAGATCATAGAACCTCTGAGCGCTTCCTGTTATTCCGCCGGCATAAACAATGCCACTGCTGGCTGCAGCGATAACCTCTCCGGTATTGTAAGAATTGACAACTTTACGGGCAAAGCCTGTAATACCGCCTGCAACTGCACAAAAAACATAATACTCTGATGGCCCTTCGTATTCCTCATTTCCGGTGGCCACGTTCTTTACAGATACATTACCGGTATTATAGCAATTGCTTACGTTTGAAGCATAAGCTGCAATACCACCAACCATTGGTGCGCCACCAAAGCTTAATCGTTCAGCACCTCCATAGTCGTATCTATCCCCTCCGTCATAATAGCGATAGAAATAGTCAGTTACTGTTATATTTCCGGTATTTACACATTGATCAATTATATCCGCACTAGCAGCAATACCACCACAATTTGCTTTTGAGGTTATATTTCCCTCATTACGACACCTTAGTATTGTTCCACCGCCAATTCCAGAAAGACAAACTTTAGATTCAGCTGAAAGATTTCCTTTATTTATACAGTCTTCACAACTGCCGGATCCGGAAATTCCACCTACAGACCATCCGCCACCGGTTTCAGTAACATAGATATTGGCATAATTAGTACACCCATAAGCGGATCCGGATCCTACAATCCCGCCAACAGAATTAAAATACGAATCGGTGGATTCATCGATTGTAATAACTGCATAGTTTTCGCAGGCACTAACTTCACCATAACCGGCAATTCCCGAGCCATTTTTAATAATGCCGTAATTTGTGCAGTCGGTTATGCTATAGGTAATAGTGCCATATCCATTCTCATTTATTGCTATTCCTGCACCATATTCTGTAGCTCCGTTATTTATACAACCACTTACAGATTCAGCAATACCTGCAATACCGCCGCCTTCAAATATTTTTCCCTCATTGGTACAATTCTCTACTTCTGAGCCTTTGCCGACTATGCCCCCATGATTATTGCTATGGATATAATAGTCAGACTGTTCATCCAATTCCTTTTGTATATCTGCATGGTTCTCACAATCAGAGATCTTAGAATGGCTTATTCCGGCTATTCCGCCTGCATAATAATCTCCGGGAGTATTTATTATTCCATAGTTTTTGCAGCCGGATATGTCTACCCATCCGCTTCCGGCAATACCACCAACACAGTACTCATAGTAATACTTATCGCCCAAGAAGCCATCTATATTCCCATAATTAACACAGTCCGAAATAGCACAATGGCCTTCGGAAGTTTCACCAACTATTCCTGCCTGTCCACGGATATCAGCATAGTTAACACACCCTGAAACTTTTCCGAAACTGTAAGACACAATACCTGAAGCCAAACCTGATACAGTAGTTACATTAGCATAGTTAGCGCAATTTGATATTTCTACTCTGTCATCATAAACGCTTCCAACGATTCCGCCTACATAATTATCACCTTTAATATTTCCTGTTACCGAAATATTGTTTATAATCGTCGGAGATATCTCTCCGTCGCCGATTTTACCTACTACAGCTCCAACACCATTTTCCTCTAGTGTGAAATCTATGTTTACATTATCCAGGATAAGATTTTCTACTGCGTAAGTATCAGGTTTATCTCCTACAGTAATAAAATACTCGCTTATTTCACCTATAAGGCCAACAGAAACCTGACAATACCCTAATGATTTAATACCTTCCTTGATGGTCATATTTTTTATGGTATGACCCTGACCATCGAGTACCCCTCTAAATGAATGTTTCTCTATTACTGTTCCACCATCATCAAGTTCAATTCCAATGGGAATCCACTCCGCTCCGGCCAAATCGATATCGTTTGTCAGATAATATTTTCCGGTCATATTATTGTTTATTGCTTCAAGCTCTTTTCTATTATGTATAGCAATAAATTCCTTATAATCAGCCCGCTCTGAAATAGGCTTAACTTCTGATAAAAGCTTAAGCGCAGGAGTTTCAGTATAGTCAATTGATTCTTCCGGAGTTTCCAGAGCATCGTCTTCTGACATAGTATTCGGTTCTTCACCATTTTCAGTAACCAATATCTCGTTGGAATCATTCTCAGACTTGATCTCCGCAGCATAAGAAATGCTTCCGGAATAGGAATTAGAAACTATAAGAATAGTTGTTAGGAATAGTGTAAGAAATCTCTTCATAAAAGCCCCCTTTTTACTGAATCGTATCTCCCATTATTTTATCACAATATAGTTAATGCATGAGCATTATATGGGGAGCTCCAATTATGATCAGCCTATTTTATCGAAATCGCCATACTCTTTACCCACATAGAAAAAGGTCTGACCTCATTGTGAAGTCAGACCTTCAAAAAACATATTTATTTAATCTTGTTGCCGCCCCATTCGACTACGGTGAAGCCCTTACGCTGTGGTGCGCTGAGGAACTGAGGATTGATCTTGATGAAGCGCTCTGTGGGGTACCAGGCCATGAATACTCGGATCATGGTGTCGGGCTCAGGAGTTACGGTAAGCTTGGCGTTCTTGTTATAGGTTTTGCCCTGGAAGCTTATCATATTGAAGGCATTTTTCTCCATCTGGGGAACCCAGAACTCCATGAACTCCTTGGCCTCACTGTCATTAAGTCCCAGCTGAGGAAGCACTTCCTTGAGGAAGGCCTCGGTGTCTGCACCCTTGATGCAGAAGCCTGAGTAGAAGTCATACTCAAACTTGGGAGCTCCCTCCCAGAAAAGGTAATCGTACTGCTTGCCCTCAAAGGTGATCTTGCCGTCCTTGTTGGCTGTACAATTCCAAACATTGGGCTCATTGAACTCAGGAATGAGCTCCGTAAGATCTCCGTTGTAATCAAGACGCACGGAAACTGCAGTGTTGTCTTCCTCCGGATAAAGATAGATGACAGGCTTCTCATCTACGCCATAATCACCGTTTCCGGCAGAAGCACCATTGCCACTGCATCCTACACACATTATTAAAAATCCTGTGATTAAAAGACCCAAAATACTTTTTCTACTCATAGGCACCACCCCCTATAGCTAATTTAATTGTAAACTATGGGGAGTTTGGTGGAAATGCCAATAACGCCGATAAAATCGGGATTTTTTTGTTCACTTTTTCGGAAACGTTTACGTTTTTGTGGAACTTTTTAACTCTCCCTTTAGTTATAATCTAGTTTGACCGGTAACTGGCCGGTGGGTTCAAAGGCTCCGAAGGCCGCGGAAATTGCGGCGGGGATAACGCGGTCGCTGTAGCAGGCCATGAGGGCGTCGGCATCAGAGAAGCGCTCTAAGTCGTAGGGCATGGTTGTGCTAAGGACAAGGGACTTTACGCCATTTTCACCGGCGGAGGCCAGAAAAGCGTCGATGTAGTCCGCTGCGGTGCCGGTGTAGGTGCCTTCATCGGAGAGCTTGTAATTGTCGGTGGAGGAGAGGATAATGGCTGCCTCCGCACCGGATAAGTCTGCTGCGGCATTGGAGGCGCCGCGGCCTTTATAGGAGATAACAGTTATATTGTCAGAAGACGAGATAAGGCCATCTTCCTTAAGCATTTCAATCGCTGAGTTTACATAGCTCTTCTGATATTTGTCGTGGTAGGCTATAACGACCTTTTTTCCGGCTGTGATGGGCAGGGCGTCGTCATTTTTTACCAGGGTCACTGCCTTCTGGCAGATCTGCTGCTCTATCTCCGCATTCTCGGGGCTTCCCACTGTTTCTTTTGCCTTAGCTGTGAGAGCCTCGGTATCCGGCTCTTCCCAGGCTTCCAGAAGGCCGTATCTTCTCTTAAGTCTCAGTATCCTTGTGACGGATTCATCCAGCCTCTCCATGGGAATCTCGCCGTTTTCCGCCATCTCTGCGATATCATCAATGTAGTCTTCTGTGGCCTGAATCCTCGCGGGACCGGCAATGATAACAGGCATAAGGAGCATGTCCACCCCTGCGTTTATGGCAAGGCGGGCGCTGTCCTTGGGATCAAAGTTCTTGGAAACCGCGGCCATCTCGAGAGAATCGGTGATGACCACACCTTCGTAGCCAAGCTCTCCCCTTAAGATATCGGTGATCATGGTCTTTGATAAAGTGGCGGGAAGGAGCACCTCTTCCCCTGTGGAAAGGGAGGTGTAGGTCTCATCCTTGCCCTCTGTGACCTGAGGGAATCTTATATGAGCAGTCATGACAAAGTCCGTGGTCTTAGCCGCAGCCTTAAAGGGCACCAGTTCGCAGCTTCTTATGTCCTCCAGGCTCTTGTCCACTGTGGGAAAACCGGTGTGGCTGTCGGTCTGGGTGTTGCCATGCCCGGGAAAGTGCTTCACCGCTGACATTACCCCCTCGTCGTGAAGTCCCTCTATCACGGCTGTGGCAAACTCTGCCACTGTCTCCGGGTCATCGGAAAAGGATCTTACTCCTATGATTGGGTTTTCGGGATTGTCGTTGACATCGCTGTCGGGAGCGAAATCAAGATTGATGCCGCAGGCAGAGAGTTCTTTTCCCAGAACCTGTCCACACTGCCTTGCCAGCAGGGTATCTCCTGTGGCAGCAAGTGCCATATTACCGGGCATTCTGGTGCTGCCCGCAAGCCTTGTTACCTGGCCGCCCTCCTGATCCGCAGCGATAAAAAGCTGTGTGAAAGCACCGCCCTCTGCATTGGCATTTTGAATATCTATCACCAGCTGCACCGTCTGCTCAGGGCTTTCGAGGTTCTGGCCAAAAAGTATGACTCCTCCAAACTGATTTTTACTGATAAAATTCTGAAGCTGTGGATTCAGTACTGTGACATTGATCTCCCCCTCGCCGTCGTCAAAGGTCCTGAAGGCGGGGATTATCATCTGGGCAGCCTTCTGCCTGGTGGTCATCTGAGACAGGATCTCCGCAATCCTTGGGTCATCTTCCTTTGGCGGAGCTTCCTCTTCCACAGCCTCAGGAGCCGATGACGCTTCTGATGAAGCCTCGGAGCTGCTTTCCTCAAAAGAAGCAGAAGAAGCAGCGACGCTCTCCTGCTCCCCGCTCTCAGTCACTGTTTCAAAAACTTCCGTCTCATCAGCTGCCGTATAATCTGCTGCGCAGCAGCCGGTAAGTACAAAGGCCAGCAAAAGCGCAGGTACTCTATGTGATAGAATCTTTCTTTTTCTCAAAGTTATTTCCCCCGATAAGCCTTATGACACCTTATATCATAAGTTTACCACACCTTTGAGGCCTATCATTTATAGTCAGTAGAGTAATAGGGAATGATAAGGCTCTCCCCCGCCAGAATATCGTCTCCGTCACTAAGATTGTTAATGCTGCAGACCTCAGAAATATACGCATCCACATTCTTGTAATGATCGTAGGAAATGTGCTCATTGGCGATATCCCACATGGTGTCCCCGGCATGAACAGTGATCTCCTTATAATATTTGAACTCAGGAGTATAAGTGTTATCCTGAGCATCCAGCATCAGTGTTGATACCAGAAAAGAAACTGTGAACACCAGAACCGCCGCAACAAGGGCCAGCGCCAGCTTCTGACGTCTTACGATGCGCTGTCTGCGAAGCTTATTCTTATAAATTCTGATCTCGCTCTTGGATAAAAATCTCGGATCATCATACATCTTTGCCGCTGCCATCAATGCTTTACTCATAACACACACTCCTTCCTCAAACTCAGGATATAATCCAATATCTTTAGCTTACATCCTAAGTTTGCACCCGAAGGTGTCCTATAAAAACACCACCACTCCCTCACGTGTTATTCACGTGTTATTATTTCTCCGCTTATTCTCCTGATGCTGCCGGCATTCGGAAATCAACAGAGCTATCATCTATCGTAAATGAATATGTATATCTTGATGGATTTGATTCTGTTACAAGACCTGAATTGTAATCCTCGTCAAGACCCGCCATATAGGGATCCCAGCCGGTTATTACAAGTACAAGTGAATGTCCTTTTTCAACAGTATATACAGTGGGTTGCAGGTAAAACGTGTAGTCATAGTACTCTCCACCATTCATCTCCTCAGTTTTCAAAGTGTACTCGGATGAATCGTATCCACAACCGTAGTTTTTCAGATCTGTGTATCCAAAAGTTATAAGCTTTGCAGTGGTATTGCTCTGTACATATTCCTTTATGTCTACATGACCAATACTTCCGCCATCAATTTTTTCTATTGTTTTGACAGGTACTGTGTCATACAGTCTTTGCTTGGTCATGTATGCCTTAAAGTTTGTCTCATAATCTATAGTATCTATCAGCATTGCTGATACCATAAGCCCATCCATGTCTACATCATTTGTTGCCATCCTTACATGAATCTCGGGAACACCGTAAATTGTCTGATCTTCTTCAAAACTGTATGTATAGCTGACTCCTGTTCCTTCAGAAAGATTGAGATAATATTCATCTCGTGTAAATGGCTTACCATAATCATCCGTTGAGTTCACATACTGATCATAGTATTCCGCTATATCATTGGTATCAACAGTTGATGTTTCCCCTTCTGTACTCTTGCTGACATAGTCAACAGATGTGTATTCAAAATCTCTCCAATTCTCATATGTCCTGAATGAGCCGTCAAGATTGTTCTGAACAGTAACCTCAGGCATATTTTCTATTCCATTGTCGACATCATAGAGATAGTGGGATAGCCACTTATTCATAATCTCCTGCCACAGCTCATTCCCAACCATAATACCGTCTAGTAAAGCGTGACCGTTCTGATGCAGCACCAGCTTAAAAGTCTGCCCTGCTTTTTCAAAGGCCTGCGCCATAAGATCAGCCTGTTTGGTAAAAACATTAAAATCGTTGAGCCCGTGTACAATAAGCGCTGAGCAGTTAATATCATCTGTTTTATGTGAGTAATCAAGCCAATCCCAGACTTCTGCATAATCACCGTTTGTTGCTTCCTGATCCTGTGACATCTGCCACAGAAATGATGCATAGTCATCATTAATAACGGTCCAGTCATCATCTAAATATGCTGCGCCGCTATTATAAGCGGCAAGATAATCCTCATAATTTACATCATAAATCGTAGGCGCACCCTGAGAATTAGTATAGTCATACCAGCTTGCTATTCCGGCAAAAGGAATTATAGTTTTTAACCCTTCAACACCGGTAGTAGCTACCTCATAGGGCAAAGTTCCGCCATAAGAGCATCCGGTCATAGCCACATTTCCATTAGACCAGTCTGCCTCAATCTCAACATTGTTATACGGATCAGTGTATGCAACTCTGTTACCTGCCAACCATTCAACTACACACTTATGGGAGTCACATTCAAGATCCATACCGCAAAGCTCAAAGCCTTCTGAGCCATATGTACCTATGCCTCCACATTCAGCTACCGCAAATCCTCTGATCAGGTAATAGTCATAGGAATTTGCCAGGGAAAAACCCTGCGCACCGTTTCCATTGGGGACATAATAATTCCAGCTTTCAGGATCGGCATTTTCTGCAGCTTCCAGAGTTGTCATCTTATCTGCCGGCACACGCTTTTGTCCCGCACCATATAGGTTGTCATAATCAAAAGGCGTGGGATTATATAATTGTCTATCGGATTCTTCGTTATCTTCTACAGTACCGGCGCCATATGGTGTTGGATCATATATGGTTGCAGCCTTAAAATTGCCCTCTGCCGCTGCCCGTGGCACCTGCATAAGCACTTTAACAAGATCTGCATTACCGTCAGCATCCGTGTCGAAATCTGTCTCGACATATACGCAATATCTAAGGATATCGCTATTTTCATTTGTATAATAGGGATCTCTGAGATCTGAGAATTCAAGAATTGGCTGAGCCTCTCCATCTTCAAATTTAAGAGATACCGGCTCTTCTGAAGCTGAAGTCCCCTCAGAATCCTCGCTTTCCTCAGTTCCTTCCGTTTCCGGCGCTTCTAATGCCGTTTCTTCTGCCCCCGGCTCTTTTGATGTCGGCGCTTTTGAACCGCAACCGGTCATGGATACTGCCAAAAGTGTAGCAACCGACACGCATGATAAAAAGGCAGCTTTTCTAATTTCCCTCATAAGATGCTCCTTTCAAGTAAGTTTTCATCCTGTGATTTTATTTCCCGTCCGTAAAACTAGTAAATGAAGCTTTCTCGACTATCGGGTATTCGCTTTTTTTGTCTGCGAAAGCTTTTATCATAAAGCTCATGTTCCTAGCCAAATTCCTCATGGTCTGCAAGCCTTCCAGATCTTTTTTAACATCTTCAGCAGAGAATCCATGCACATGAGCACTTCCATTCAGTAATATTATTTTTGACATTCGAGAGCCTCCTTCACTGAATTTTGTTTTTGTTAGTTTACCGTTACCGTAATCTTTCGTGCAAGACCGTTTATGGCGTAAACATATATCCGGCAAGTGCCGGTGCCTACTCCTACTACTGTTCCGTTTTTTGTAACCTTTGCCACATTTTCATTTGTTGACTTATAGCGGATCTTTGCGGCATGTTCATCCGAAAGTGCTTTCTTTTTGCCCTTATCCATTTTTATTGTCGCCTTTATTTTGGATTTCTGTCCGGTAGTTAGTGTAAGTGACTTTGTGTTCAGCTTTATTAATTTGGGATTCTTGAATTTTTTACTGTCTTGCCCTACTACATGAACTGATACGGATTTGGATACATTATTACTATCACTGTCGTAGGCAACCACACGCATCTTCATGTTTCTTGAAAAGTCTATTTTTGCATATTCACTATTTTCTGCCCATATATATATGAAAAAAAATATACTTCTGCTTTTATTATAAGGAATACTTTCTAAAACATGCGTTAACAAGTGTAAAAAAAACATTAATTACTAAGGGATAATCAATCTTCGGTTTCTGGGATTTTTCCAGCTCTAGAAAAGCATCAACAAGAGGATTTCTACATGGAGAGGCAGGCATAGGTCTGTCTTTCCATAAAAATATTTAAAAGGCGTGTCCGCCTACTTGACTATGTTGCAAAAATAAAATAACTCCGGACATCAACTAATCAAATTTTGATTCCAGAGCTATTACAATCATCCCTCTTTTACTGCATCCAGAGGATCTCGATATGACATTGTTCGTTGCTATATGATAATGGGCGGCATTCCTTATTATGTCCCCTTGATTAAACTCCGTCATAAAATCTCTCTCCCTACCGGTTCGCCCCAGTCAAAATCGCAAACTGTTATTTCTCCGTCCACACAGTCCATTACCCGGTATATTCCTTTTTGTACTTGACAAGAAAAG
>JAEEGF011031391.1_pt1 | contig 11112 bp, 10 predicted proteins | sample 9134171 | NCBI WGS metagenome assembly JAEEGF01 (sample SAMN16246542, study PRJNA631951) | gut metagenome | biome: gut microbiome; feature: rumen; material: AP-attached | host: Bos | place: Iran: Karaj | collected 2018-10
GTTCTTATCCATGATGACGGTGATATCGGAGCATGCATTGATGAGTGTCTGAAAACAGCTCTTAGAATGAGAGATGAGGATCCTAAGGTTTTCGTGCCGCAGCAGTTTGAGAATCCTGCTAACACCATGGCACATAAAAACGGGACAGCCCTTGAGATAATCGAGCAGGTCGACGGACCCATTGATGGTTTCTGCTCAGGAATAGGAACCGGCGGAACTCTTACCGGAATAGGTGAAGTTCTCAAGGAAAAATATCCATCAATTGAGATATGGGCAGCAGAGCCTGAGAATGCTGCAATCCTTGCAGGAGGTAATATCGGAACTCACCTTCAGATGGGAATTGGGGATGGAATAATTCCTGAAATTCTGAACCAGAATATCTATGATGACATTTGCGTTGTGTCTGATGAAGAAGCCATTGAAACAGCAAAGAATCTTGCAAAGCTTGAGGGACTTATGTGCGGAATCTCCAGCGGAACAAATGTTGCTGCAGCTATTAAGCTTGCAAGAAAGCTTGGCAGCGGGAAAACAGTGGTGACAGTACTTCCTGATACAGCCGAGAGATACTTTTCCACACCTTTATTTGAGGAAATGTAAAAGCTAAGAATACCTGTCGGATGGCATATTTCATCAATAAGCTTATTTACACAAAAAGAGGTTTTAATCATCCGTAAATTGAGGTATAATCTATCTTTGTGAGGGAATGACAATTGAATGTGGCTTTAAATCTGAGGATATGGGGATTGATGTACTGGCAGACATTGCAGCACATCAAATTATCGCAGATAGCGGCTACGGTGGGGGCAAACATACAGTGATGTATGGACGCAAAGTTGTAAATCTTTTGGGGAATGATTTATTAAAGATGGTTTGACTGCAAACAGTGACGGAGAGATTCGTTACTATTTGCAGTTTTTTATTCTATAATATTGTCTTAAATTCTGGAAGTTTCTTTGCTATCCGGTCTGTTCTGATCGCTGTATTCCCGAAAAAAGGAGAGGAGAGCTATACACATGGAAGAGAGAAAAAAGTATGCGAAAGAAATTCAGAAGATGTTCGACAAGAGGCTGACACCTTTACTTCTGATACTTGGAGGTATTCTTTTGGTAGGACTTGCCGGATGCCTGATACCCAATATCGTGGTTAAGATTATAGGCTTTATTGTACTTGCCGTCATCTACTTTGTTGTTATGGGAGCGGCTGACCGCCTCGAGTATGGTAAGAAGATCATGTACTGCCGTGCACTTGTAGGCAAGGAAATATCTGATGATCCGGTAAGCGAAGGACTTGAGAGAGTAAGAACCTTCGGCAGAAGAAACCTTAAGAGATACAGAAGAGAGTGTGGCCGAGTTTTCTATACAGTAGGCAGAGGCGCATTGACAGTTGGTGACATGATGGATCAGGTTCCTTACCTTAACAAGCTGTCACACGTATATAAGAAGCTCGTTAAAAGACTCATCGAGAATTCTTCAAAGATCCTTATCACCTATCAGCTTGGCTGCTATGATGAGGCAGACCAGGAGCAGTTCTATGATCTTGTAACTTACTTTGTACAGGATGGTAAGAACTTCCTTCTTAAGACAGTTAAGTCTGAGTTCAAGGATTTCATCAAGAGTGAGGTCAGCTGGATCATTATGCTTCCTGCGCTTCTTGCATTTGCATTTACAAAGAACTATCTTTTCGCCATCATCGCACTGGTAATCATGATAGTTAGCATAGTGCTTTCATACAACGAGGATGACTTCGAGATCCTTTGCGATTACATCGAGTATGTTGATACACATGAGCTCAATGTTGATCTTAAGAACAAGCTCGTAGTTGGCATGAAGACAGGTAACACAATCCTTGACTTCACTAAGGTATACAATAATCCCACAGACTACAACATGCGCAGAGCCGTAAGCGGTGCAGAGGATCTCATGGGTAATATCGAGAACAGACTCTGATTTTTTGAGGAAAATTTGGGAAATTAAAACAGTCTATTTTGCGTCATCATATATTTAATAAACCGTTGATGAGCTTTATAGTTTAGTTATGAAAAGCAGATAAAAACTCTATATATGCATGCATAGAGATTTTTATAAAAAAACAAGAGAGGAATGAAAAAAGTGAAGAGAAAAGTTTTTACAAGAATCGCTGCAGCAGTTCTTTCAACTGCTATAGCACTCGGGGGAGTTTTTGTGGCACCGCAGACAGCACAGACTGTACATGCTATGAGTGCTGAGATCAAACAGGTTAATCCCAGCCAGACATCAATTACAGTTAACTGGACAAAGTATTCTGAGGTTTCAGACACAAAAATCAATAAGATGCACATTGGTATCGCTACAACTTTGGAAGGCGCAAGAGCCATGACAAAGGCTAAGAAAATTTCAATCGATCCTAATTCAACATCTTACACATTTAATAACCTTACACCCGGAAGCCGTTATTATGTAAATATTACTGTTGATTACAGAAAGTATGGTCTTGATTGGGATGATTACGGATATTTATGTGATCCCTTCTACACAACACCTGCTAAATCATCAGCACCTTTCCAGACACATAACTGGAGAAATCTTGGAAGCTTCAACTTTGACTGGGCAGAGATGCCTGATGTTTCAGGATATGAGTACGAGGTATATGAAGGCAATACCCTTGTAAAGAATGATGACACAGGTACCGGCGTATTCCGCGGAGGCAGCTTTGGAGATGCTAAGGATAAGAAGAAGTACTATGTTCAGGTAAGAGCCTTCACAGAGATTAACGATGTAAAGTATTACGGAGACTGGTCTGACCAGACTCAGCTTCTTGTAAACTCTGAGATCAAAAGAACCAAGAAGGGCTACGATGTTAAGATCAAGAAGGGCAAGCTCAATGTAAGCTGGATGAAGACAAAGGGCGCAGATGGATACATCGTATATGTTTCTACACAGGAGAAAGTCGGATATAAAGCATACAAGATTAAGGGCGGCAAAAAGAAGTCTGCTGTTGTAAAGAAGTTTAACGGTAGCAAGTTCAAGAAGAACATGGGCTATTATGTAGCTGTAATGCCTTACAAAAAGATGGGTGACAGAATCGTTTACGGTACCATCGGTGGTAAGGTTTATGTAAAAGGAAAGATCACAAGATATTGCCAGACTGACGAGCTTGGAAACTAAATAATAACGTGCATTATTCAGCCACACCTTAGGGTGTGGCTGTTTTTATTTTAGCTAAGAAGAATGTTATAAATGTTATAAAATAGAAGGTAACACAATCGTTTTTTTATGAGGGCCACAAATATGAAACAGATACTTGTGGAATTAAAGGATAGGCCTGAACTGTTTGTTCAGATAGAAGGAATACTTTCTGCCTGGAAATCCGGAAATTACAAGCAGATGCTTCTCCACATATACAGCGGACTCGAAGGCGAGAAGTTCACGGAATACGTTGCGAAAACACTCAGCATAATATTTCCGGAGGCGGATATTGTAGGCACAATGTCAGCAGGAGAGATCATGGAAGGACACCTCATGGACAGAGGTATCCTTATTGGCGCGCTTTTCTTTGAGAGCACCAATGTTGAGGTGTTCCGCTATGACAATGTGAAGGGCAATGAAAGGGCTGTAGGCAGGCAGATCTGTCAGCAGCTTGACAGCATCCCGGGTATCAAGGCAGCTGAGCTTTTGCTTCCCGGAACTGAGTTTGAGACAAAACCACTATTCGACGAGATCGATGAATGTGATAAGGATATACATATTTTCGGTGGATATTCAGGCGGACATATGCTGAATTCCCCGGTTCATTACGTGTTCGATGCCAGAGGTATCACCTATGATTCCATACTGGTCACAACCTTTGCGGGTGATGAATTTTATGTGGACATAGACAAGGTCATAGGATGGGAGCCTCTGGGTGTTCCCTTCAGGGTCACCAAGGCTGATGGTCACAAGCTGATAGAGCTGAATGGGAGACCTGCTTCCGAAATCTATGAAAAGTTCCTTCAGATTGACAGAAAGCTCCACGATAATGCGCAGGAGGGGTATACCTTCCCGCTTCTTGCAGAGTACAACGGCGAGCTGTGGCTAAGAAGTGCCATTCATATAGAAGAGGACGGTTCCCTCAACATGCATGGATATGTCATGGAGGGCATGGAGATTCAGCTGTCCTACGGCAATCCTGCGACGATTGTCAGCCAGGTAAACGATAGACTTAAGAGAGTCCGTGCGTTTAAGCCACAGGCGGTTCTTCTGTATTCATGTATTGTCCGTAAGGCTTTCTGGGAGCGCTATGTAGATATGGAGCTTGAGCCCTTTGCGCAGCTTTGCTCCACCTCCGGGTTTTACACCTGGGGCGAGCTGATAAGGAACTGTGAAACCGGAGAGATTGTTGAGCATAATGTAACACAGCTTTCCATCGCAATGAGAGAGGGAGAGCCTTCCTCGGCAGAGCTTCCTGATGTACTTGTTGATGACTCCGTTTTGCGCGGACCTGCGGCTCAGATGCGAAGGCTTACAAGTCTTGTTTATACCACCATGGAGGAGCTTCAGAAGGCTCAGAACCATATGCGCGTTCTGAATGATAAGCTTAGAACCATGGCAGAGACAGATGCCCTGACAGGTCTCTATAACAGAGGAAAAACGGAAGGCAGAATAAATAAACTTCTGCATGAGTCTGCTGTGGAGAATACACCGGTTAGTCTCCTGATGATAGATATCGACCATTTCAAGAGCGTTAACGATAATTTCAGTCATGAAACCGGTGATGTGGTGCTAAAGGAGACGGCAGCTATTTTGAAGGAAGCTGCCCATGAGCATCAGGATGGAAAAGCCGGACGCTGGGGGGGCGAGGAGTTCTTCGTAATACTGCCCCTTGTCGAGAGGGATGAGGCCATGGAGATAGCAGAAAACTTGAGAAAAAGGGTCGAAGATCATGTATTCTCTGAGGTTGGGCATCTCACCATAAGTCTTGGAGTCATCACTGTTAAAGGCGATGTTCAGGGCAAGGATATTTTCAGATGTGTTGATAAAGCTCTCTATGAAGCTAAGGAAAGCGGAAGAAACCGCATAGTAAGAGCTGAGATTTGAGAGTGTGAGTTTTAGTTTTTGGATATGAGATTTTGGTAAAATGAAAAGAAGTCTGCTCCTTTGAATGTGGAGCAGGCTTCTGTTTAGTTTCATGAAAAATCGATTTGTGTTTTCGGATTATAAGATTCTCTCGTAGTGGTCGCCCTTTTCAACAAAGCCTGTCTTTGCAAGATAAGCCTTGTGATTTTCATCTGACCCCTTGTAGATCAGCTTGTCGATGCCCTCATGAACGAGGTTGGCCATAAGGAACTCACCAATAGAGAAATCGCGGTACTGAGGCACTGAGTAGTCGAGCTTGATATCCAGGGTGTGTTCCTTTAAGTTACCAAGCATGATTCCCACAGGCTTACCCTCGTGGCAAACCACGAAGCCGGCGTTGACCGTGCTGAAGTCCATTGAGATACCGGGGAAGCATTTGGCGATGTCATCCTTGTTGCGGTCGATGGTGTACCTGGTCAGACCGTCGTCACCCGAAACCCTTACAAGATCGTAGTTCTTCTCGGTGTTAAGCATCTTGCCCAGATAGTAGACATTGATGGCAACCAGAGCTACGTTCATAATAACCGTGGGATATGCGTTGATAAGAATACCGTAGATAACGCAGAACAAGCTTCCGATAGTATTTACAATTCTCAGCTTGTACACTGACACCATCATAAATGACAGAAGTACAAGAGCAGAACCGATGTAACCGATTATTTCAAAGATAGTAGCTGTACTCACTTGGAATCCCCTCCTTTGTCTGTTAACAGCATAAGAAAATGTATATCTTTATATTAAATCATAAAAGGATTTTTAGCAATTCATCTGCGATAAGGTCTGACACAATCAGCTTGTACTCATGCCTTGATGGAGCGGAAGGAAGTGTGAAGCTGAAGGTGCGGCTTGTATCTGAAAAGATTATGCCAAGGTGTACCTCACCGGGAACGCTGTCGGCATTTTCAGGGTCGGTGTTTCCAAGGGTGCCGGTCACTCCAAGGCCGATGTCAGCGCCGTAGGAATCCATGCAGGCTTTTGCCATTGATAGGGCGGTCTCCTTGGAATAGACACCGTTTTTCTCGATGATATCTGCGGGAACTCCCTGCTTTATCTTGGCCTCGTTGGAGTAGGTTATGTATGCGCCCTTCATGATCGCAGAGGAGCCTTCCGTATCTGTAAGAAAATTTGCAACCATTCCGGCGGTGCAGCTTTCCATTGTACTTATGGTAAGTTTCTCTTTTATAAGATGTTTCGTAATTCGCTCGTATTTTTGTATTACATCAGTTTCGTTGATCATTGATTTTTCCTGCCCGAACATAAGTATTTTTCAAAAATATCATAACAATAGTGTTTGCATAAAACAATTTAGTGTGATAAAGTGGTAGAGAATGAAACTGTTTTTCTTATCAAAAGTGAAAATTTAATTGTATTGAATTAATTTGGATACTAATTTTTTAACAGGAGGCTATTATGAAAAGAAAATTTATCGCAGGATTGCTTACAACAGTTATGACAATTTCAATGACAGCTTGCGGACAGGCAGCAGGTGCAGACACTGCTACAAATGCAAGCTCTGAGGAAGTGGCAGCAGATACAGCTGAGAGCACTGCAGAAGAGACAGCAGATACAGCTGAGAGCACTACAGAGGAGACAGCAGACGCAGCTGAGAGCAGCGATGAGTCAGATGTTGATTACATCAAGGGCAAGGGCAAGCTCATCGTTGGTATCACAGATTTTGCACCCATGGATTACAAGGATGACAACGGCAACTGGATCGGTTTTGATGCTGATCTTGCCAAGAAGGTTGCAGAGTCTCTCGGCGTTGAGTGCGAGTTCGTTGAGATCGACTGGGATAACAAGATCCTTGAGCTTCAGAACAAGTCAATCGACGTTGTTTGGAACGGTATGACTCTTACAAGCGAGGTTACAAGCTCCATGGAGTGCACCAATCCTTACCTTAACAACGCACAGGTTGTAGTTGTTTCCAAGGACCTTGCAGGTGACGTTGCAACTGTTGAGGATGCTGCAAAGCTCAGCTACGCAGTTGAGGCAGGTTCTGCAGGTGAGCAGGCTGCTACTGATAACAGCTTCGATTTCATCTCTGTAACATCTCAGGCAGATGCAGTTATGGAGGTTCAGGCCGGAACATCAGGTGCATGCATCATCGACCTTCTTATGGCAGGAGCTATGATCGGTGAGGGCACAAGCTATCCTGATCTTACACACACAGTTGAGCTCACAACTGAGGAGTATGGTATCGGATGCCGTAAGGGCTCTGATCTTGCAGCTTATATCAACGATCAGCTCAAGAGCATGTACGATGACGGAAGCATGGTTGAGACAGCTAAGGTATACGGCGTTCAGGACGCTATCATTGCACAGTAAGGATTTATTAAGGATAAAATATGTTTGCAACAGTAACGTTATCCCTTCTTGAAGGGTTTCTTGGAACATTAAAATTATTTGCGCTGACGCTGATTTTTTCATTGCCGCTTGGGCTTCTCATAAGCTTCGGATCAATGAACAAGGCGGCGGTAATAAAGCTTCCCATCAGATTTATTATATGGGTGGTTCGCGGAACACCGCTGATGCTTCAGTTACTAATCATATATTATGGCCCCGGAATTTTTCTGGGGCTTAATGTATGGGGAACAGGTGGAAACGGAAGATTCATCGCAGCGCTGGTGGCATTTGTGTTTAACTACGCCTGCTATTTTTCAGAGATCTTCAGAGGTGGTATTCAGTCCATCCCCGTTGGCCAGTATGAGGCAGGTCAGGTGCTTGGTATGACCAAGAGCCAGATTTTCAAAAAGGTCATTCTGCTTCAGGTAATAAAGCGCATAGTTCCGCCCATTTCTAATGAGGTCATCACCCTTGTAAAGGATACTTCCCTTGCGAGGGTTATCGCCGTTTATGAGATTATCTGGAACGGTCAGGCCTTCATCAAGAGCAGCGGTATCATCTGGCCTCTTTTCTACACAGGCGCATTTTACCTTGTGTTCAGTGGTCTTCTGACCTTGTTGTTCGGATTTATTGAAAAGAAGCTCAGCTACTTTAGATGATGAGCGGAACACTTAGTGATTATTGCTAAGCAGAGCACAGTTTTTATTTGAAAAAGGAATTAGTATGCCGATACTTGAAGTTAACAATATAAAAAAGAGTTTTGATAATCACCAGATTCTTAAGGGAATCAGCTTTAGCATGGAAGAGGGACAGGCCATTTCCATCATCGGTTCCTCGGGAAGTGGTAAGACCACGTTCCTGCGCTGCCTCAATTTCCTTGAGAGACCTGATGAGGGCACCATAACAGTTAAGGGCGAGCAGCTTTTTGACGCGGCTAATCCTGAGATGAATGCTAAGAAGCTCCGTGAAAACAGACTGCATTTTGGTATGGTTTTCCAGCAGTTCAATCTGTTTCCCCAGTACACAGCTCTTGATAATGTAACCCTTGCACCCAAGCTTCTCGCAGAGGGCAAGAGTGATGCTGATATAGAGAAAAGGGGAAAAGAGCTCCTTGATCAGATGGGACTGTCCGATAGAATGGACAATTACCCGCACCAGCTTTCAGGTGGTCAGCAGCAGAGAGTAGCCATAGCAAGAGCCCTTGCTTTAAAGCCGGATATTCTGTGCTTCGACGAGCCTACTTCGGCTCTTGATCCTGAGCTTACAGGTGAAGTTTTGAGAGTAATAAGGAATCTTGCTGATAAGCATACGACAATGATAATAGTCACCCATGAGATGGCATTTGCCAGAGATGTGGCAGATGAAGTCATTTTCATGGATGATGGAATAATTCTTGAGAAGGGACCTGCGCAGCAGGTTATCAATAACCCCAGAGAAGAACGTACAAAGCAGTTTTTATCAAGCCTTAATAATTCTTAAGGCTCGATCGGAACAGCTTCGAGATTTATTGTAGCGGTGAAGGTACTTCCGAGGCCTTCTTCACTTTCCGCTGTGATATCACCCTTCATAAGGCAGGCTAAACGCTTTGCAACAGACAGTCCCAGCCCGGTACCTGTACCGTACTTGCTGGGATTCCTTTTTTCCTGGGAAAAGGTTCTGAAAAGACTAGGCATGAAAGCTGTGCTGATTCCGCAGCCTTCATCCTTAACTGTGAAGGTGATATGGTAGTGGGTACCCTGTTTTCTTGAGGCTACGGTGATCTCAACAGTATCTCCGCGCTCACTGAATTTAACAGCATTGTTGGTCAGATTTATGACCATCTGCTGGGTTCTTCCGAGGTCGCAGATTACCTGAGGGTTAGCTCTGTAATTTCTGTTTACGACTATCTTTATATTCTTTTCCTTGGCGAAGGCACAGGTTATCTGCTCAACGCCGTCAACAATGTCATCAAGGGAAGTTTTCTTGGGATCAAGATTTAAGTTTCCACCATCGATTTTATCAATATCAAGAATGTCACTCATGAGCCTTGAAAGGTAGTGACTTGAGGTGTAGATCTTGCGCATGTCGCTTCTTAATACATTTACGTCCTCCTGGGTCATGCCGAGGTATGAGAGGGCAGAGATAGCGTTCATGGGTGTTTTTATCTCATTACTCATGCGTGAGAGGAATTCAGACATACGTCTGTTGGCGCGCTTCTCGTTTTCAAGAAGCTGGTCGTTTAATTTATTAAGGCGTTCGATCTTGGCGATGCGTTCCTGTTCCTCTGTGACATCCATAAAGGAACCAACGAAGCCGATGATGACGCCCTCATCGTAAATGGGAGTTTTGGTAGCGATGATTTCGCGAACTTCACCTCTGATAATACACTGGCCATGAACATTGTGAGTGCTCTCGCCCTTGAGGACTCTGAGCTCGTCCTCCATAAAGGGCTTCGGATTCGGATGCCACTGCATATCCTCATCTGTCTTGCCGATTACTTCATCCGCTGTATCAAAACCGAAGAAATCCAGAAATGCCTGATTAACACCAACGAATCTGCGCTCTGTGTCTTTCCAGAAAATGCAGTCCTGAGTGGTGTTGATGATCTTATCAAACAGCTGATCAGCGTGCTCGCTCAATGATATGGTCTTTAATTTCTCGTTCTTATCACCCATGATTACCTCTAAATAAATCTTAAATATTCAGACCCAAAGCCTGCATAAGCATAACCGAAACGGGAAAATGACATGCAAATGCAAGGGTCTGAATAGAACCATTATATCACGAAATAACGTAAATGCTAGAGTGGAAGGAATAAGTTTTCAGTTTTAACTAATTGTTTTATAAGTGCAATTTTTTCAGGTGTGAGTTTAAAGAGCTCAAAACATATTTCGTCGATCTCGTTATAGAGCTCTTTAACCTTCACTGAAGCGTCCAGTTCATCTGTGTTTGTTTTATAAACGTTTCTTGAAAACGTCAATATTTGGTCGATTTTTGATTCTATATTTTTTTGCGTTTCTTTATCCGCATAGGGGATAGGAAGCTTTTCAATGTGAGACCTTAGAACCTTTACGGAACGAAATCTCTTCCTGAAAAAGTACTCCGAAACACTTGAATTCAGTATTGCCAAAATGTACTTGGCACTTAGGTTTTCAATGTTCGGAATAACGATATTACAACTATTTAATGACAGTGTTTTTTTGTCGTCATAGGCAAATACAAGGTGTCCTCCGATGAATCTGTAGAGGAGCTTTTCCGGTGCTCTGTACATGGATATGGGTGCAACCTGCTGCCACTTTTCCGGGGCGAAGGCTATGTAGCACTTGGGCTCCTTAAATGAATATCTGAAGATATCCGTGCCCTTCAGGATGATCTCGTTCTTAGGGCTCTTACGTGATTTTAGCATGTCCTTGTTGGCGCCTGTTACGATACCAAGGGCGAACTCTGCGTTGCCCTCAAGGAAGCGCACATCAGGGAGACTTGCCAGTGATTCCAGAAGAGCATATTCTTCATCGGGAACCAGGAAGTCAAATCCGGTGTCCGATATTTTTCTCTCCGAAGTTATCTGATAGGAGGTCTCGCCGTCGTATATCACGGGGTGCTTACTCAGGAAGGACTCCTCTGCATCCTTCTTTTCAGTCTGAAGGATGATGGAGGGGCACTGGACATGGTCGAATACATCCCCCAGGTACTCAAGGTG
>JAEEGF011972099.1_pt1 | contig 11112 bp, 13 predicted proteins | sample 9134171 | NCBI WGS metagenome assembly JAEEGF01 (sample SAMN16246542, study PRJNA631951) | gut metagenome | biome: gut microbiome; feature: rumen; material: AP-attached | host: Bos | place: Iran: Karaj | collected 2018-10
TATAATTATTATAGTCATATTTGGAAACACTAAATGAAAGGAGCTGTTGGATTTGTTGAGATTAATATGTGTTCATGATAGGAAAATTGATAAGTTTGTAATTGAAATGCAGAATAAGATAGATTTGGAAAGATAAATATGAATAAGAATATGAATAACAGAAATAACAAGAGAAATAAGAATAAGAAAAATAAGAATATAATAAATAATAAGAATAATAAGAAAAAGAATCGAAATAATCAAGCTATAAATGATCGAAACAAAACTGACACAAATTCCAATAAAAAATCCATAAAAGGATTTGTCATTGGAATCATTGCCTGTCTGCCGTTTCTTGCTTTTGGAATAGCCATTATAGGGGCGAATATCCATATCGGTTCATCAATGAAATCCTGTACGGAAGAAACAACCGGGATAATCGGAGAAGTATCCGTATCAAAAAAGATGAGAAGAGCAACTAAATTCTGGTATATTCACCGTACATATACGGCTGACTGTACATATGTAGTCAATGGAGAAAAGGTTGTTGAAGAAGTAAAAGTTTCTAAAGAGATCAAAAAAGGTCAGAGAGTCAAAATACGCTATAATCCTGATGATCCAAGTGAAAAATATATCGTAGGATATGATGATTCTGGAGTTTTAATCCTGCTTATATTTGGGCTTGTATGGAGCGGATTTATCCTGATTATCATGTTTGCGTTAATTAACGCGCTTATATACAGGAAAACCGGTGTGGATTTACTTATTAAACTTCAAAATTTACGAAAACATAAAGAAACAGCGAAGCTTACATCTGATAGTTGAAACGCCTATCTTTTTACATGACAGAAAGAAGCTTATGAAGGTGGAGGTGCAGCTGCGTACCATTTCGATGGATTGGTGGGCGAGTCTTGAACACAAGATCAAATATAAGAAAGATATAGATCAGAATGTTGTTAAAGAACTGGAAAAGGAACTTCTTGTCTGTGCCGAGATCGCAGCTAAGCTGGATGCAAAGATGGAGGATATAAATAAGCGTGCACATGAGGCCGGGATAGAGGAGGATTAAGGGTTATATGGAAAAAAGGATTATCCTTTTCTCTTTAAGATCACAGATGAGAATGTTGAGTTAATTCAGAAAACCATCGAGAGAATAAAAGCAGAAAGAAAGGCCTCTGGCAATAATCAAATATAGTGATATGTCATAGGCACCAGTATGATCTCGGCGAAAAAAACTATTAAAGTGGTGCAGAAGTAAATATAAAATGGTGTAGAAGTACAAAACTACTGGTGTGTCCCAGGTTTTGGAACCAACCGGAGCGTTATTGGAAAGGCTGATTGCTGACGGTGAATGGCGAATATATACGTATTCGGATTAAAACAATTAATAAGAGGCGTTAAATAACTTGATGAGTATTCTAAATAAATAAGTTTTGAAGATATAACACCGGAGAAGCTAGAGATGAAGGATGAATCTTTATATGAGTTTGCGGAAAGAAAAGGCAAAGAAATAAAGAAAATCATGATAGGTGTGATCATACTCACTATCATTTTTATCGCAGTGATAGTTGCCATACTGATTCTCCGCAATAAAAAGACGAAGCGTGGTGCAAATACGACCGATATGAACATCCCGGCTTACTCCGGCTCGCCGTATGTTGAGGTAAATGGCAATAAACCGTATTTTACAGATGATGAGAAGCGGAGATCTGCTTTTGAAACTTACAGTGATCTCGATGAGCTTGGAAGGTGCGGAATTGCTTATGCCTGTGTGAGTAAGGAGCTTATGCCGACGGAGGAAAGAGGCGAGATCGGAGATGTAAGGCCGACCGGATGGAAGCAGGCGAAGTATGAGGGTATCGTTGATTCGAAGCCACCATATCTCTACAACCGGTGCCATCTGATTGCGTATTGCCTCACCGGTGAAAATGCAAACGAGAAGAACCTGATCACCGGAACGCGTTACATGAATGTCCAAGGAATGCTGCCATTTGAGGAGAAGGTTGCGAAGTATCTGGACAGTCACGAGAACAACCGAGTGCTGTACAGAGTCACACCGGACTTTAAGGAGGGTAATCTCCTCGCAAGCGGTGTTCTGATCGAGGCTTACTCTATCGAGGATAACGGAGAAGGAATATGCTTCTGCGTGTATTGCTACAACGTTCAGCCGGGTGTGGTGATCGATTACAAGACCGGGGAGAACAAGGCGGAGAAGTGATGGGAGGAATGTTTATGGAATTTGATATGGGTATGGATGAACCTAAAGATCCTGATTGGGGGAAGAATCGAAATCCTATAGAAAAGGCAGTTAAAAACCCGATGATTTTGAACCTATACAAGGCAGAATAGATACTCTACTGAAGGAAAATGTGGATCAAATATATTGGAAGATGCTTTTCTTGCAATTAAAGATACGGTTGATAAAGAATCTAAATAATGAAAATGTAACAGCGTTAAGGCGTCTATGAGTAAATGATATGTACCCTCTTTACAGATAACCAGTAAGGAGGGTATTTTTATTGTGAATTTCAATCTTGACAGTGATAAGATTGGATGATAGTATCTAAACAGTGATAAGATTATATTTTTAGATAGGATTATATGCACTGATAAGATTATTTGCATCGATATGAAAATGAATTTAGGAGGTTGTGTTATGAGTGAAAAACCTTACCATCATGGGAATCTGAAAAATGAACTTATTGAACAGGGAATAAAGTATATCAGTCTGAATGGGATAGAAAATCTGTCTATGAGGAAATTGGCTACTGTCTGTGGTGTCAGCAGTGCAGCACCCTATGCACATTTTAAGAATAAAGGGGATTTTTTGATTCAGGCAAGAGCTTATGTTGAAGATATATTCTCTGATGTGCTTCAGAAAAGTATTGATAACTGCAAGAATCCTGAGAAACGTCTTTTGGAACTGGGGAAATGTTATGTGATGTTTTTCGTAGAGAATCCACATTATCATCAATTTATGTTTTCAGATGAAGGGATTATTGTGGAAGAGTATCGCCCTTATCAGATATTTTCAGGAGCTGTAAAGGAAACTCTTGGTGCTTTTGGAATCAAAGGTAAAGAGGTATTCTACAAGACGATTCTGTTGTGGGCGACAGTTCAGGGGCTTACTGATATATGTGCTGTGTGTGAGATGTTTGAAGAGGAAAAACTGGAAAAAGAAGTTGAGAAGGTTCTAGATATGCTCAGCCTCTAAAGAAACTGGTTGTTTTCGGGTTTAGGAGGAATCCCCAATATGATAGGAATATATTTAAGTGGAACTGGAAATACAAAACACTGTGTGGAAAAGCTGCTTTCGATAATAGAACCGGGGGCAGAGGCATTTCCTTTAGAATCGGAAATTTCTATAGATAAGATAAAAGAAAGTGATTCAATTATACTAGGATATCCAACACAGTTTTCGAATATCCCTTATATGGTCAGGGACTACATAAATAAGAATTCATCGATTTGGAGCGGGAAGAAGATATTCTGCGTTTCGACTATGGCTCTATTTTCGGGCGATGGAGCGGGTTGTGCAGCGAGACTGCTTAAGAAATATAATGCTGAGATAATCGGCGGGCTTCATCTCCTGATGCCTGACTCCATCGGTGATGTCAAGTTACTGAAAAAGCCTGTTGATAAGAATCATCAGACCATCGTAAAAACTGATGAAAAGATAGAACGAGTTGGAAAGAAGATAAGAGAAGAAGGAATTTACCCAAAGGAAGGATTATCTTTCCCTTATCATATGGCTGGTCTGTTTGGACAGAGACTGTGGTTTTATAACAAGACTACGGGTTATACAGATAAGGTGAAAGTTAGTGATAGTTGTGTCGGATGTGGACTTTGTTCTAAACTTTGTCCTATGAATAATTTAGAAATAAAGGATGGGAAGGCGGTTGCTGGTCCTAACTGCACAATGTGTTATCGTTGCATAGATAATTGTCCGAAACAGGCAATCACACTACTTGGAAAAAAAGTCCACGAACAGTGCGGATACGAAAAATATTGCTGATTGATGAATAAATAGAAAACTATTAATAAGTAAAGGGTTAAGAATAAATAGAGGATTATTAATAAGTAAAGAGTTAAGAATAAGTAGAGTACTATGAAGATAATAATTATAAGACATGGAAAAGTGATATATAATTGGAATAAGTGGTACACATCAGAAGAGTACGATCAGGCCTGCGAAGAATATGGCGAGGCACCGATAGTAGCAGAACGATACAAAGTTCCTGATATAGAATATCAAAACATTATAATAAGCGGACTTTCAAGAACTCGCAAAACGGCAGAGAATCTGCATGTTAATGGGGAACTGAAAAAGACAAGTCTTATAAATGAGGTCCCACTAAAATCAAGCGTTGATACAAAGCTTAAACTTCCTCTATGGTACTGGAACATTTTTGGAAGACTGCAGTGGTTTTTTAATAGTCCAAGACAGGAAGAGAAACGTATAGAAACAAGAAAAAGAGCAAGGCAATTTGCGAAGATCCTTATTAAAGAAAATAAAGACTGCCTGGTGGTCACACATGGATTCTATATGCATACCTTGCTTGACGAAATGAAGAAAGTTGGTTTTGTCATCGGAAAGACTCATTCAAGCTATAAGAATGGTGAATATGTAGAGGCGGAGAAATAGAATGATAGATGCTTTTGGTACTGGATTTGATAGAGCTTTTAAACTGTGTGCTCAAAAATCAGTGAATTATGAATATCAGAATGATGAATATGGATTTACATTTATATTTAAGAGAATAAATAGTGATAAGATAAATGATAAAATAAGTGATAAGATAAACGATAAAATAAGTGATAAGATAAACGATAAAATAAATGATACTGATACAGTTAAATTGACTGATGTAGATAATCAAATCATAAAAGTACTTAAGAAGAATGCGTATTCTACAATTGCTGAAATAGCGGAAACAATTGGAAAATCCACTCCTACGGTTCATAGACATATTGAAAAGCTTGTTTCAATGGGGATTATCAAACGAGTTGGATCTAGAAAGAGTGGATATTGGGAAATCAAGGACTGATTGTAAGAACAAAGGCATTAGTAATGCTGTTATTTATAGCTATTCAATTTGATCAGAAAGTGCTTGATTTGTTGAGGATAAACTATGGATGTAATTGATGGCAATTGGATAATGAGGGGAATAGGCTGGGACGATCCTAAGTGTATTCATAGTGCGGATGAGCTTGCTACGGTTGTAAATGAAATTGGTTTCCTTCCGCTTTTCAGTAATGAGATTGACGGATTTTCTGTTGAGGAGATGACCTCTTCGGAACATTGGTGGTCAGGTGATACATCAGTTGATCCGTGGGAGTGGAGAGCCATTCTTGCCAGAATGAATGATATCGCATATGGCAAATTCTTCAATAAGAAAGCCGGATTCATTTCAAAAAAGTGGTTTCCGTATTTTGCTAATTATCGCAGGAGTGGTTATGATTTTGATGCAAGATATGAGGATGGCAAAGCCTCTCACAGAGAAAACCTAATAATGAAGCTTTTTATGCCGGATGAATGTGATATAAATGAAATCACAAAATCTACCGCGAAGCAGCTGGCTAAAGAGTTTTATTCGTATGAAGTTAAGAGTTTTGCCGGATTTGGTAAAGGTGGAGAAAAGAACTTTGAAGGAACTGTAACGGGATTGGAGATGCAGACATATCTCGTTGTCCAGGACTTTCGACAGAAAACAAATAAGCGTGGCGATGGATATGGCTGGCCAATCGCAATATATACGTTGCCGGAATACTTGTGGGGATATGATCATGTGACTAAAAGGTATTCTGAGGAACCGGAAACATCATTTGATAAGATTGCAAAGTGTGTTAAGAAACACTTTGGAAATACGGAAGACAAAGATATAAAGAAAGTGGTTGGATAGAATATGGCTACGGCATGGTATCCGCCAGATATTTGAAAGAATTTGGGACTGAAAAATATTTATGAGAAATTTTAAAAAAAGTAGTTGACATTCATATCGTGATTGTGTATTATACTGCTTGAGAGAAGTGCCTGTCTCTCTATTTGGTTTGTCGAATAGAGGGTTGGGCGCTATTTTTTTTAGAAATTATAAATATGATTGAAGAGGTACGGAAAAGCAAATGAGAAGTTATGTTTCAATGAACAGAATGAATTCCATTAGTCGACCTGCTATAAGTGGGTTTAATTTCTCATGCCTTCAGTGCCCGAAGTTTGATCAGATAGATATAGCCGGAAAAGAAGATAAAGAAAGAGATTGGGATAAGAATAGGTTTAGATACAGGCGAAAGTAGGCGTATTTGTGCATAAAAAATACTTTCAAAACCGTCTGTATCTGGATATTCCGGAAACAGGCGGTTTTTTTATGGGGTATTAGCTCAGTTGGGAGAGCGTCTGATTTGCAATCAGAAGGTCGCAGGTTCGAAACCTGTATGCTCCACTAGATCATTAGTCTAACGGATAGAACACTTCGCTACGAACGAAGAGATATAGGTTCGACAGTCTCGTCTGTCGACTCGGTCGGTGCTAAACGCGTGCCACCGGCACGCAGCACCCTATATGGTCTACTAGCAGTTTATGCTGCTACAATAATAATCATATAGAGTGGGAGAAACCAGGCACTTCTCTCACTCACATGTGGGTATCGTATAAAGGTTAGTATAATAGTCTTCCAAACTATGGGTGCGAGTTCAATTCTCGCTGTCCACTTGCATGCTTTCATAGAGATGGGTAAAGAGCGCCAGGTTTGTTTTGTTTTTAGGCTCATGACTTCGATTCTTTTTGGAAGCAAAATGGCTGTGTGGCGTAATGGTTAGCGTACCAGATTGTCTCTCTGGGGGTAAGGGTTCAATTCCCTTCATAGTCGCTAATGGGAATGTGGTGTAATGGTAGCATACGGGATTTGGGATCCTGTGGCGCAGTTCGAATCTGACATTTCCAATCGCGGGATATTTATCAAATGGAAGATGGCCGGGCCCATAACCCGGAGGTTGTCGGTTCAAATCCGGCTCCCGCTACTCAAAGAATAATGATAAGGAGAAAGAAAAATGTTATCTGCAATGATCAGAGAATTTAAGATGATACAGAATAAACTTCAGTTTTGGTGCATTTACAAAAACTGGATTATTTGTGATGTCTTTATCAGATCATGTGGACTAGAGAGAATATGAGCTGCTAATAATAGCTCCTTGTTTTGAAACCACTTGTCGGATAAAGGCAGGTGGTTTTTCTTTTGGAAAGATAGCTCTAATAGGTAGAGCGGTAGGTTGAAGCCCTACGCGTTGGAGGTTCGAGTCCTTCTCTTTCCACTTACAGGAAGATAACTCAGTTGGTTCAGAGTACCTGTCTGATACGCAGGGTGTCATGGGTTCGAATCCCATTCTTCCTATTCTTAATAAAAGGGTGTCGTACAAATGGTTAGTACACGGGACTTTGACTTCCGTAATATGGGTTCAAATCCCGTCGCCCTTGTAAGGATGTGTAACTTAGCAGGCAGAGTAGCGGTCTCTTAAACCGAAGGTCGTGAGTTCGAATCTCACCACATCCACTATAGATGCTTGGTGTAACTGGCAGCACAATAGTCTCCAAAACTATAAGAAGTGGTTCAAATCCATTAGCATCTGCTATAGCCGAATAGTGTAAAGGTATCACGTCTAAGTCAATGATTACGAAGTAATCGTTGATCCGAACGGAGTGAGGATGCGTTCTGTGTAACGGAACCAAGTCTTCCGAAGGAAGACTTGCATATCGCTGTAAGCGATATGGCACATCTGACTCAGAAGATATAGGTTCGATTCCTGTTTCGGCTGCTATATATGTACCGTAGGTAGCGGTTGCCGTCAGGTCTGCAAAACCGGATACAGTGAGTTCGACTCTCACACGGTACTCTATATTCCTGGGTAGAACAATCGGTAGTTCAACTCCCTGTTAAGGAGAAGGTTGCAGGTTCGATTCCTGTCCCAGGAGCTGGGATGTAGCTCAACAGGTGAGAGCCACGGCCTTATAAGCCGTAAGCCCTGACAAGGTAAATATGGGTTCGATTCCCATCATCCCGACTTTTTTGCAGACGTGGCGTAATGGATTAGCGCATCGGATTTCTAATCCGGCGGTTGAGGGTTCAAGTCCCTCCGTCTGTACTTGCAGTGTAGCTCAGTTGGTTAGAGCAGGATCCTCATACGGTCAAGATCGTGGGTTCGATTCCCACCACTGTAATATGGGTGTGTAGCTTAGATGGCAGAGCAACGGGCTTTTAACCCGTAGGTCGAGAGTTCAAGTCTCTCCACACTCACTCGAAATATACTACAGGTATACTTTACAGACTTAATATTAGTGATATAATCTGATCATAAACATGAAAGGAAATCAAAGCAATGAACACATTTAGAAACTTATATCTGCATAGTGAATATTCGCTCCTTAGTCTCGAATCAGAGTCAGACGAAGGAATATTTGTTATGCATTGAGATATAAGTGGAAAATGAAGGATAATTGATAGATAACCGCTTATGTTCAGATGCATAGGCGGTATTTTTATAGGTGAACTATGGAGATGCTGCAATAATGTGGCATCTTTTTTCGTTTATATGCCTGTGTGGTGGAATGGAATACACAGCGGTCTTAGAAACCGTGGCTTCGGCTTGAGAGTTCGAGGTCTCCGCTTCGCTCCGGTCGGTTCAGACCAAGTGTCCACCGGACACTTTTCACCTCTCCACAGGTACTATGTGCGTATATCCGAATAGGTATAGGAGCTGCACTAAGAATGCAGTCGGGAGACCGGTGGAGGTTCGAGTCCTCTTACGCACACTAAGCCCTCGTAGCAGAATTGGAATATGCATCGGATTTAAGCTCCGCGGTCTGTGAGTTCAAATCTCACCGAGGGTACTTTATAAAATGCAAGGAAAGGACGTGTAGGCATATGGTTACGATAAATATGGCAGCAACCGGAGCTAATATCAGAAACATGATGAAGGCTCGAAATATAAAGGTTAAAGATATCCAGGCAGTATGCGGTTTTGGAACTCCACAAGCGATATTTAAGTGGATGCGTGGCGACTGCATGCCTGCATTAGACAATATGATAATCATAGCAGACATGTTTGGCTGTACTATGGATGATATTGTTGTTGTGGATAGATAGTGAATGGCGGATTCGTCTAAAAGGTCAGGACAGGAGACCCTCAATCTCCAAATGCTGGGTTCAAGATCTCGCCTGCCGGCTCGGTCGTTGCTAAACGCTTGCCACCGGCAAGCAGCAACCCACATCCGTCACTAAAAATATGGTCCCATCGAATAAATGGCCAGTTCACCGGTCTTTCAAGCCGGAAATGTTGGGTTCGAGCCCCACTGGGATCACTGTGGCTATCGTACAAAGGTCAGTACCTCAGATTGTGAATCTGAAGATATGGGTTCGATTCCCATTGGTCACACTCTATAAAATAGAATAAATATTTGCCGTATGTCCGGGTGGTGAGGAAGCTGTCTTGAAAACAGTTGGCCTGAAAAGGTGGCAAGGCCCCGGTGGGGCCTGTTATGCCACGATCGACCAAGCCGGGAGGCGCGACCTTGCAGGTTCAAACCTCTCGTCTACCGACTCGGTCGGTGCTGAACAGTGTCCGCAGGACACTAGCACCCTGTGTACGGCGCTAAATGGGCAGGTAACCCCGTAATTGGTAGCGGTCTTGACTGTAAATCAAGTGTCTTCGGATTCTGCTGGTTCAAGTCCAGCTCTGCCCACTTTGCTTGTATAAGCCTAAATTGGTAAGGCAGGAGATTGCTAATCTCTGAGTAGTCAGATTCATCTGGCGTTCTGGTTCGATCCCGGTCGCCGGCATATAAAATAAAGCTCAATCGTTTTAACATGATTGAGCTTTTTTGTTTAATAAAAGATATACATAATAAAAGACCTCAATACCATTTGATTGGTATTGAGGTCTTTATATAGTAACGATTTATTGTTGTTGCTTCGCCCCGGTTTTATTAATTAAGCCGCTCCACATGGTGCCTACATCATTATATTCAGTTGAGGAAATTATATAAAACTGAAGTGTGATCTTTTCTCCATTTACTTCGAAATCATTTTGTCCTGTTCCGGTCCAAGGAAACTTTTTAACCCAGGTTTTTCCGTTAAAGAAGATTGGGTCGCTGTCTTTTTCACGCCAATATACGGCAAAATAACATGTGTAACATTTGTGAATATTAGCAGGATCGTTATACTTATCATATTTACCAAGGCCGACCATAAACAGATATGGATGATCGTCTGCCGTAGTAAGTATTCTTTTTGCAAAATCGGTATTTTTTACCATCAAGTCACCGTAGGCATTTGGTGATGTGATCGCTACGTTATTTATTGCACAGGTATCAGTGTCGGACCTGTTGGCATACATTGTTGTCAGCTCGGCTTGAGTAGCTGTCAAACAGTTTTTTGCATTTAATACATCTTTCTTTTCTTTTGCCCGATCGATATAGCCAAGCAACGCAGGAGTTAAGATAGCTGCGAGTATAGCCAATATGACAAGTACAACAATTAGCTCGACAAGTGTAAATCCACGATTCTTATTTGATTTTTTCATTATTTAATGAGCCTCCACCTTCGCACATACTCTCATTAATGTATCACTATTTATGCGTGATATCAAGAATAAGATTTGCATGTATTGAGGAGTTATCTACATTTTTCCCATAACTATGTCGAATGATATAGTTGTGGAAAAAATGTAGACAATGAGTATACGGGAGAATTGCAATCAATTATAACTGGTGAAGCGTTATTTAAGTAATTTTCACTGTTAGAAAGTTCTATTTGAGAAATAATATGACATAAGCTTGAAAATTCAATAGTTCCCAAAACCAATTGAAATTTGGGAGAAAGAATAATACAATTAGAAGTAAGAGGTTCTCTCCCAACAGATGAGATAATCTCCCAAAAGTAATTATAAAATGGGCGATATACAATTGCCATGGGAGAGAGTATAGTTGAGGAGGGTAAGCGGATGAACGAGAATATGAAGAAATTCCTGGAGGAAGCAAGCAAAAATGAGGAACTGAAAACAAAACTTGCGGCTTTGACCGACAAGGATACTGCCGTGGAAAAGGCAATTGAGATTGGAAAAGAGTATGGCTTTAACTTGACC
>JAEEGF010212601.1_pt1 | contig 11110 bp, 9 predicted proteins | sample 9134171 | NCBI WGS metagenome assembly JAEEGF01 (sample SAMN16246542, study PRJNA631951) | gut metagenome | biome: gut microbiome; feature: rumen; material: AP-attached | host: Bos | place: Iran: Karaj | collected 2018-10
GGAAGAGATTTCTTTTCACGCTGGTAATCGGCTCCATGTTTCTGCCTGTTATGGTCACACTGATTCCGCTGTATATCATGTGGACGAATGTCCTCAGGCTCAACGGGACGTACTGGCCCCTGATTCTGCCTTACTTCTGCGGCGGAGGTGCCTTCAATATCTATCTGATCCGGCAGTTTATCATGACGATTCCCCGGGAGCTGGATGAAGCCGCAACCATTGACGGCGCCGGCCATTTCCGGATACTGCTGTATATCATTGTCCCTGCCATCAAGGCTGCGATGATAGTGGTTGCACTGCTGCTTTTTACGCAGATGTGGAATGATCTGATCCAGCAGTCACTGTATATCCACGATGCGAAAAAGTTCACCATCGCGCTGGGGCTATCCCAGTTCAAAGGATCTTTAAAGCAGGACTATTCCGCCATTATGTGTGCAACCTGCATGTCCTTTGCACCGGGCATCATCTTCTACCTCCTCGGGCAGAAATACTTTGTTGAGGGCATCGCTCTGACAGGGCTGAAAGGCTGACAAAGAAAAAATACTGTCACTTCTGTCACAGAGATATATTCAAAAAATCGAACAAAATCAGCGGGACAAAAAGACAGAATTCCTGAAGTGTGAATATTGTCTTTTTGTCCCGCCTGTTTATATTTCAAAAATGTGGTAACCGCTTGAGTTGATGACCGTCGTGGAGGCATACTGCCTCTCGCGGACGAAGTTGTGGGAGTAGTTCTTGTGTACGTGCCCGTGCACAAGATAGGCTGGTTTGTATTTTTCCATCAGCGGCAGAAAGGCTTCAAAGCCCCTGTGTGCATAATCGTCGGCATCCCCTACCCCTGCAGGGGGAGAATGCGTTACAACGATATCCACGCCCTTTGACCGGTAAAGCTTCCACCACAGCCGGCGGATACGCCTTTCCATCTGCCTTTCCGTATACTGGTGGGAACCGTTGTTGTATTTCCGTGTCCCGCCAAGGCCGAGGATGCGCAGGCCGTTCACGCGAACAATCCGGTCTTCTATGCATTCGCAGCCTTCCGGCGGCTTCTGGGCATAATTTCCGTCATGATTGCCGTGGATGTACAGCAAAGGCCGGTTTGCCATCGTCACCAGAAAGGACAGATATTCACTTTTTACATCTCCCGCTGAGAGAATGAGATCAATCCCGCTGAGTTTCCCGGGCTTGTAAAAATCCCAGAAGTATTTGCTCTCCTCGTCCGAGACGGCAAGGATCCTCACAGCTGCTTCGCCTCCTTCTCAGGGAGTATCTCATCCCGGTAAAGGCCGAGCAGCCTTACGGTATCCCTGGACTCCGGTATCAGCTCGTCAAATGAAGGAATTCTTCCGTCGACATTGTCGCAAAGCCAGTTCATCTGCATCAGCTCTGCCACAGTAAAGTCACGGCTCCCGTCATTGCGGAGGATCCCGCTCTGGTCTGTGATGCGCGTACGGAACGGATGGATAAAATCAGTGGAGATCCCTCTCATCAGCATCTTTGCAAGGCTCTGGATGCCGTCCGGCAGGTCATCGCTCAGCTGGACGCTGACTGCCCCGCTGCTCATCCCCCACCAGTAATTCATGGAACGGTCCCCGCTGAGATGCTCCCAGGATCCGTTCAGCACACTCAGCACAATTCTCTCGTAGAATTTGCCCCAGTCCCAGAACGGAACGGCGAGAGGAAGCAATTCCTGCTCCCCGCTGATTTTATACGTACCCCAGATAAACGAGCCGAACGGGCTGACAGGGTTAGCGGCATCCCGGTTGGAGATGACAGTTGCCCCTTCATCAAGAAGATCATGCAGGGCATTTCCCGGCAGGCATGACCAGCGAAGCAGGATCTTTGCACGTGGATTTGTCATTCTGGCTCCCAGAGCAAACGCATTGACATTGGCCGGATCCCCGATAATCGGATAGTTGGAGATATAGCCTATGGTGTCATTCTCCGCCATAGCTCCGGCAATAGCCCCGGTAATGAACTTGCACTCATACATCCGGCTGTAGTACATTCTCACGCCGGTATAAGGCTGTGACAGGGCACAGTTGAGCACCTTGATATCCGGGTGCTTGGCCACCAGCCGGCGGCAGGCGTCAATCATCGGAGGGGTAGTCGCAAAAAGAATCTTCGCTCCGTCTGCCGCTGCCTGCTCCATCGCAGTGTCATAGTCTCTGTCAAAAGCATTGTAGACTGCAGCGTCAACTTTGTCCCCCAGCGCTGATTCCATATACTGCCGCCCGAGATCGTGTGCTCTGATCCAGGCGCTGGTTTCCGGCGGATAGGCATACACAAAGGCAACTTTTACACTGTCCGGCTTGGTAAAGCTCAGCACTTTGGAAAGGATGTTCTTTGATTCGCTCTTCGGTTCCGTGCTGACTTCTGCCTTCTCCGGCGTTTCAGCCGCCTTCACATCCGGCCAGATGGAACGCAGCTTGTCTGTCAGCTCGGCAAGCGTCAGCTCCTTGATTTCGGAGAAGGAATACACTTTCATCCAGACTAGCAGCGCTTCTGCCGGCGTAACAGTCAAATCCGGTGTTTTCAGCTTGTCAAAGGCTGCGCAGAACTGCTGGAATCCGGCAGAAAAACTCTTGCGTTCCCTGTCCGTCCAGACATGGTCGTCTCCTGTTCCCAGGGCAGCCAGGAGGCGGGTATATCCGCCTTTCCTGTTGAAGCTGACGCGGTAATTCCCCGTCAGCGAGTAGAAATGCAGGAATTCATAGTAGACCTGAATTTCAGGGTCATCCGAGTATTCCGGAATCAGCCTTGTAACATATCCCGGTATGACCGGAGCACCGTAACTCATCAGAACGCTGGTGCGTTTGTTGCCCTCCATAACATAGAAACGGCCGAGGTATTCATAACATTTGATCGGATCGCGTATTCCCTCATCGCCCAGATGTGCCTCACAGAGCCTGATCCATTTCATTGCAAATTCTGTATTTTCCTGCAGCAGCGGCATAAAATTACCCGCAAGCGCAGAAGTGCGGCCGGCAGTTTTTGTCCCGGTGATCAGCTCAGAAGGGATGTTGATGACCCCAAGTTCTGCCCTGCCGGCCAGGTTTTTCTCATCCACAAGCTCATCCAGTGCAGGAGGATAAGGATAAGCGCCGCGCTTCAGCGCATCATGGTAATACCGCTGCCCAGACTTCAGCGCAACTTCATACTGCTGTAATGCTTCGAGTTCATTTGCCATAGAATAATCTCCGAAATATTATGTTAATTATATTATGTTTATTTTGTTGCCGTTATATGGCTTTTCTATTATAGCAGATGAATGGATAATTGAAAAGGGAAAACACTCTTCCGTGTTCCGGTTACAGCAAAATGCGGACCCGTCTTCAGGATCCGCATTTTTCATCGCTTCTGTCCGGGACAGCGGACAGAGAGGACAGCGCTTCAGGCCAGTTCCCGGTTTTTGTAGAGGATGATCGACAGCCTCCAGGATATAATGAACGCAATCACAGCTGCGGCAAGCAGCCCCGCTGCGACACCACCGGTCATATTCAGTCCGGAAAGATTTGTACCTTTGACAGCCCCCAGTGCGGCAAAGCCGCCAAGCGACAGGCCGACCGTCAGCAGATAGACGATTCTTCCCTTTTCCATACCGAAGCGGAAAGTGAACGGAAGCAGAACAGCCGGAACGAACAGTCCTCCTGCAGCCAGCAGAGCTATAGCTGTCAGAATAGCCTGCCCTCCGCCGCGCAGGCCTGAAATCCATTGTCCCGCAATGCCGAGAACAAAAAATACAGCAAATACGAGCAGTGCTATCAGGTATTTCCCTGTCACAACCTGTGCCCGGCTGACCGGGAGTGCATCGCAGTAACGGTCCCAGCCGGAACGCTCGTCATAGGAAATGAGCGACTGTGCCATGACACTCCCGATGATCACCGGATAGAGCATCATGAACAGGTTCGGTTCTCCGAACCAGCCTACCAGTGAAAAGATCAGGCAGGCCAGAAGCGTTAATCTGCCGTATTTCAGCATCATCATCAGATCTTTCAGTAAAAGCCCTTTCATTTTTCTTCCTCCCTGACCATCAGTACAAACAGATCTTCAATTCCTACCGGCTGAACGTCGAGCCCCGCCGGAATAAGATCCTTCTTTACGATGACTGTTTCCCCGTAAGGTGTGTGGCGGTGTCCGGCTATCATACTCCTGTCCATTTCTGCCAGTTGAGCAGCGGTGCACTGGATCAGCCCGTATTCCTCACGAAGACGGTCCGTCTCCTCACAGAGCAGCAGCCTGCCCTTATCCAGAAAAGCGATATAATCGCAGAGCTTTTCCAGATCACTTACAATGTGTGAAGAGATCAGGATAGAGTGTGTTTCCTCCCTGGTAAACTCCGAAAACAGTTCTACCACTTCATCCCTTACCACCGGATCAAGCCCGGAAGTCGGTTCATCGAGGACCAGCAGTTCGGCATGGTGGCTCAGGGCAACCGCAATGGAAAGCTTCATTTTCATACCGCGGGAGTATCCCTGGAACGCTGTATTCCCGTCCGGGATTTCCAGCAGATGAAGCAGGCGGCTGTATTCCGCAGCATCCCAGTTCCTGTAAATACCTGCCATCATTTTCCCGATCTGTGCTGCTGTCATGCAGGCAGGAAAGGCCGGTTCATCCGGCACATAGCCGATTTTTTCCCTGAGTGCAGTATTCTCTTTCGGGCTGCCCTGGCCGAGCACGCTGATCTCTCCGGCATCCGTTCTGATCATGCCGAGAATTGAACGGATGGTCGTGCTTTTCCCCGCCCCGTTTTTCCCGACGAGGCCGAGTATGCAGCCCTGCGGCAGGGCAAGATCCAGCTTCAGCTCAAAGCCCTGATACCGTTTTTCAAGTCCTTTGATCTCAATTGCGTTCATGGTTTCTCCTCCAGTACGTTATACAGTTTCCATACGTCTTCACTGCTGAGCCGGCAAAGCTTAGCCAGCTTTCTCACTTCTTCCAGATGCTCTTCCAGCTCCAGCAGATGTTCCTCACGGATCATTTCCGCATTCTTTTTGGAAATAAAGCTTCCTTTTCCGGGCACCGTGTATAAAAATCCCGCTGCTTCCAGCTCGTCATAGGCGCGTTTTGTTGTTATGACGCTGATGCGCAGGTCTTTGGCCAGATTCCGGATGGACGGCAGTGCTTCATCCTCCCCAAGAGTATCGTCCAGAATCTGCATGCGGATCTGATCAAAGATCTGCTCATAGATCGGCGTTCCGCTGCGGTTGTCAATCAGGATATTCACAGCGTTCCTCCTTTGTGCTTACTGTGTATATGCAATATATACACCTGATACAGTTGTTTGTCAAGTGTTTTTTATGAAAAAAAGTGACCCGGAAGATCATGCTTTTTTTGCCTGAGCTGACAGAAACAGTTGACAGTAAATACGTTTATTTGTTAAAATTATAGTATTGTGGTGAATTGTGTTTCCGGATCATTCATCGCTGTTTCCGGAAAGAATTTTACCTCCTCTGTGTGCGAAAAGGAGACCAAATGGCAGACTGTCTCAGGCTGAAAAAATCAAACTGCAAGAACTGTTACAAATGCATCCGGCACTGTCCGGTGAAATCTATACGATTCTCTGCGGGGCAGGCAAACATCATCGGTGACGAATGCATACTCTGCGGGCATTGTTTTGTCGTCTGCCCCCAGGGAGCAAAGGAAATCGTCGGTGAAACCGAAAAAGTACGGGTCCTGCTGAACAGCGGTTCCCCGGTCATTGCCAGCCTGGCGCCTTCCTTTATAGCGAATTATGACGGCGTCGGGATCGAATCCATGCGTGAGGCTCTGAAAAAGCTCGGCTTCTCCGATGTAGAGGAAACAGCAAACGGAGCAACAATGGTCAAGCGCGAATATGACCGCATGCTTAAGGAAGATTCCCGTGATATTGTCATTTCTTCCTGCTGCCACTCCATCAATCTGCTGATCCGCAAGTACTTCCCGAATCAGCTGATGTATCTGGCAGATGTGCTCTCTCCGATGCAGGCACACTGCATGGATATCAAGCGCCGCATACCGGAGGCAAAAACAGTGTTTATCGGGCCCTGCGTAGCCAAAAAGGACGAGGCCCAGCAGCGGGCAGGGCTTGTGGATGCGGTGCTGACCTTTGAGGAGCTGACAGAGTGGCTGAACCGGGAGCATATAGAGCTGAAAAAGGAAATCACACCAAACGACAAAAGCAAGGCGCGACTGTTCCCCACCTCCGGCGGTATTCTGAAAACAATGGATCTGGATGCAAAAGGGTACTCCTATCTGGCCATTGACGGTGTGGAAAACTGCATCTCTGCCCTGCAGGACATTGAAAACGGCAATATCCATCACTGCTTCATTGAGATGTCCGCCTGCCCGGGAAGCTGTGTCGGAGGCCCGGTCATGGAAAAGTATCACAGAAGCCCGGTGCGCGATTATATGGCCGTGGCAAATTATGCCGGCAAAGAGGACTTTGACGTAGTGCAGCCGGAGATCACACAGATCAGGCAGGAATTCACCCCGATTGACCGGAACGCCCGTATGCCGGATGAGGCTGAGCTCAGGGAAATCCTGCGGGAGATGGGCAAAACAAAGCCCGAAGACGAGTTGAACTGCGGTTCCTGCGGTTACAACACCTGCAGGGAAAAAGCGGTTGCCATCTATCAGGGCAAGGCCGAGATTTCCATGTGCCTGCCTTTCCTGAAGGAAAAAGCAGAAAGCTTTTCCAATGCCATTGTCAAAAACAGCCCCAATGCCCTGATCGTGATAAACGACAACTTTGAGGTGCAGCAGATCAATCAGGCAGCTCAGAAGCTGATGAACATCCGTCATCCCTCGGATGTGCTCGGAGAGCAGCTGGTGCGGATTCTCGATCCCTCTGTATTCTTTACGGTTCAGAAAACCGGGAGAGGCGTATACAACCAGCGGGTCTATCTCACGGAATATATGCGTTTTGTCGAGCAGACCGTCGTCCCTGCTGAGGATGGCCGTATGCTGATCTGCATCATGCGCGATGTGACGGACGAAGAGAATGAGCGCCGGAAGAAGGAAGATCTCAGCAGAGAAACCGTTGAAGTAGCCGACCGCGTTGTGGAAAAGCAGATGCGCATCGTACAGGAGATTGCTTCCCTGCTCGGTGAAACAGCTGCGGAAACGAAAATCGCGCTTCAGAAGCTGAAGGAGACCGTAACCGATGAATGATCTGTGTGCCGACATCGGCTATAAAAGCATCATTCACGTCGGCGAAGAGCTCTGCGGAGATCACATTGATATCGTGGAACACGGAGACAACTCGACTGTAATCGTCCTGGCGGACGGCCTTGGAAGCGGTGTCAAGGCGAGCATTCTGAGCACGATTACGAGCAAGATTATCTCCACCATGATTGCGGAAGGGATGACGCTTGAAGACTGTGTTGAAACCATAGCGGAGACACTGCCTGTCTGTTCCGAACGCGGGCTGGCGTATTCAACGTTCACCATTCTGCATATCATTGACAACCGGATGGCCGAGCTGATCCAGTATGACAACCCCCACGTCATCATGATCCGCGACAACAAGGTCTTCGATTATCCCAAAACGGAGATCCTGATCGAGGACAAGCGTATTTACCGCTCGTCAATCTGGCTGAAGAAGGACGATATCTTCGTCATGATCAGTGACGGCTGCCCGTACGCTGGAAAAGGCATCACGTATAACCTCAACTGGAAAGAATCAGACATTGCCCAGTTCATGGCAGATATCTCCTACGCCGGGTATACGGCCAAGGTGCTCTCCACCATGCTGGTTGATGAATGCAACCGGCTCTATGACGGAGAACCGGCTGATGACGCCACAGCGTGTGTTGTCCGTATCCGCTCCCGTGAACCGATGAACATTCTGTTCGGGCCGCCTTCCAATCCGGATGACTGTGACCGCATGATGAGTCTGTTTTTCTCAAAGGAAGGCAAACACATCATCTGCGGAGGTACGACATCCTCCATAGCAGCAAAATGGCTGGGAAAACCACTGATCCCGAAAACAGATCAGAATCTCAGCGGTGATATTCCCCCCATGTCGGAACTGGAGGGCGTCGACCTGGTAACAGAAGGTGCAGTCACGATGAGCCGGGTCCTGTATTATGCAGAAGACTACCTCAAAGGCAATGAAACCTACGAGACCTGGAATTATGCGCACGACGGCGCTTCGCGCATCTGTCAGCTTCTGTTTGAAGGGGCTACCGATATCAATTTCTTTGTCGGACAGGCCGCCAATCCGGCATATCAGAATACCAGCCTTCCGCTCACTTTCAACATCAAGATGAATATTGTAAGAGATCTGTCGACATGTCTGGAAAAGATGGGCAAACGTGTAAAAGTCAGCTATTTTTAATTTTCATACAGAAACGGAGAAGAATATGAAGAAACCATTCGACTTCACAACGGTAGATGAAATCCTCGAGCGTTATCCGAAGCATGAGCGCAGCACCATTGCGATCCTGCAGGATATTCAGGAAGTCTACCACTACCTGCCTGAGGAGATTTTTCCCTACGTGGCAAAAGCAATCGGCGTAGGCGAAGCACGTCTGTACGGCGCTGCAACCTTCTATGAGAACTTTTCCCTCGAAGCAAAGGGCAAGTATGTTATCCGCTGCTGCGACGGCACAGCCTGCCACGTGCGCGGCTCAGTGCCGATCCTCAACCGTCTGCGCGAGCTTCTCGGGCTTTCCGAAACGAAGAAGACAACGGACGATCTGAACTTCACTGTTGAGACAGTTTCCTGTCTCGGTGCCTGCGGGCTTGCACCGGTTATCACCGTCAACGGAACAGTTCATCCCGCCATGACAGCCGAAAAAGCGGAGGCTCTGGTGAAGGAACTGCGTGAAGAACTCAAAAAGGAGGAAGAGGCAAATGCATAAACTTCTTTCAAGAAATGACCTCATTGAACTGCGCAAAGTCTGTGAAGCTGCTTTTGCTGCCGAAACCAAAAAGATTCTGGTTTGCGGAGGCACCGGCTGTGTGGCAGGCGGTTCACTGAACATCTATGCAAAGCTCAAAGAGATGCTTGAGGAAAAGGGCATTCCTGTAGAGGTCGAGCTTGCAGAGGAACCCCATGGTGAAGTGATCGGTATGAAGAAGAGCGGCTGCCACGGCTTCTGCGAAATGGGTCCGCTTGTCCGCATTGAGCCGCAGGGCTGGCTGTATACCAAGGTAAAGCTTGAAGACTGCGCAGAAATCGTGGAAAAGACGATACTCGGCGGTGAGTTTATTACGCGCCTCGGCTATCACAAGCAGGGCGAAACCGTGCAGAAGCAGGAAGATATTCCCTTCTACAAAAAGCAGACCCGCGTTGTGCTTGAATCCTGCGGGCACATCAACGCAAGCTCTATCCGCGAATATATTGCCGTCGGCGGATACAAGGCACTTGAAAAATGCCTGTTTGAGATGACTGCCGATGAAATCATTCAGGAAGTAACCGATTCCAATCTGCGCGGCAGAGGCGGCGGCGGATTCTCAGCCGGCAAGAAGTGGGCAAGCTGCGCGAAGCAGAAGGAACTGCCCAAGTACACCGTCTGCAACGGAGACGAAGGCGACCCCGGTGCCTTTATGGACCGTTCCATCATGGAAGGTGACCCTCACCGCCTGCTGGAAGGCATGATCATCTGCGGTCTCTCAATCGGATCCTCCTATGGCTATATCTATGTGCGTGCGGAGTACCCGCTGGCGGTGGAACGTCTGCGCAATGCCATCGCCCAGGCGGAAGAGTACGGCATACTCGGAGATAACATTCTCGGAACCGGTTTCAGCTTCCATATCCAGATCAACCGCGGCGCAGGCGCTTTCGTCTGCGGTGAAGGCTCCGCTCTGACGGCTTCCATTGAAGGCAAGCGCGGCATGCCGCGTGTCAAGCCGCCGCGTACTGTTGAGCACGGCCTGTTTGAGAAGCCCACCAACCTCAACAACGTGGAAACGTATGCAAACGTTCCGATGATCATCAACCGCGGTGCCGAGTGGTACCGTTCCATCGGCCCCGAAAACAGCCCCGGCACAAAAGCCTTTGCTCTGACCGGCAACATCAACAACACAGGCCTGATCGAAGTTCCGATGGGCACGACGCTGCGTGAGGTTATTTTTGACATCGGCGGAGGAATGCGGGGAGGAAAGAAATTCAAAGCCGTTCAGATCGGCGGCCCGTCCGGCGGATGCCTCACAGAAAAGCATCTGGATATTCCGCTTGACTTTGACTCTCTGAAAAAAGTCGGTGCCATGATTGGTTCAGGCGGAATGGTCGTCATGGATGAAACGACCTGTATGGTCGAAGTCGCCCGCTTCTTCATGAACTTCACACAGAACGAATCCTGCGGCAAATGCATGCCGTGCCGTGAAGGCACCAAGCGCATGCTCCAGATTTTGACACGGATCACCGAAGGAAAAGGCGAAGACGGCGATATCGAGCTTCTCCTGGAACTTGCCGACACCGTTTCCCACACTTCCCTCTGCGGTCTCGGAAAAACGGCTCCCAATCCGGTCGTTTCCACAATCAAGAACTTCCGCGAGGAGTATGAAGCACACATCTATGAGAAGCGCTGCCCGTCCGGTACCTGCAGCAAGCTGAAACGCTTTGTCATCGATCCGGAAAAGTGTAAGGGCTGCTCAAAATGCGCGCGCAACTGTCCGGTCCACGCGATCGAAGGCGTGCTGAAATCCCCCTTTGTGATTGACCAGGAAAAATGCATCAAGTGCGGCGCCTGCAAGAGCAACTGCTCCTTCGGTGCTGTCAGAGAGGAGTTTTGATCATGCAGATTGCGAATATGATGGAAGTCGACGGAATCCCCGTCAAAATAGAAGGAGAGCGTAACCTGCTCGAAGTTATCAGCAAAACCGGTGTGAAAATGCCCGTGTTCTGCTATCACTCGGATCTTTCAATCTACGGCGCATGCAGAATGTGCATGGTTGAAGACGACGCCGGAAGGCTGATGGCAGCCTGCTCCACCCTGCCGAAAGCAGGAATGAAGATCCGCACCAATACCGGGCGCCTGCGCAAATACCGCAAGAACATCCTGGAGCTGCTTCTGGCCAGCCACAACCGTGACTGCACCACCTGCGAAAAGAGCGGAAGATGCACGCTGCAGGAGCTTGCTGCCCAGTTCGGTATCACCAGCGTCCGTTTCGCAAACGACAAAAC
>JAEEGF011127725.1_pt1 | contig 11110 bp, 9 predicted proteins | sample 9134171 | NCBI WGS metagenome assembly JAEEGF01 (sample SAMN16246542, study PRJNA631951) | gut metagenome | biome: gut microbiome; feature: rumen; material: AP-attached | host: Bos | place: Iran: Karaj | collected 2018-10
GCTCCAACTCTTGTAAAGTGCAGTCATTGTGGAGCTCTTATGCAGCCTCATCAGGTTTGCAAGAAGTGTGGCTACTACAATAAGAAGAACATTGTTGAAACTGAGGCTTGATAAGTTTTAGTACAACTTCATTTAGTTCGAATTTAAAGGCTTTCCGAATACTTCGGAAAGCCTTGATTTTTGCATATCACTCTAGTATATTAGAATAAGTCGAATTTTAAATGGGGGACTGAGCAATGTCAGAACTTGTAAGAGTTGCAGTAGATGCAATGGGTGGAGATAACGCTCCTTTTGTTACAGTTAAGGGCGCAGTCGATGCCATCAAAGAGTCAGATAACCTTAAGGTCTTTCTGGTAGGACAGGAAGCTGTAGTTAACGAGGAACTTTCCAAGTATGACTACGACAAGGCCAGAATCGAAGTGGTTAATGCCACTGAGATAATTGAGATGGCTGAACCTCCTGTAATGGCTATCAGAACCAAGAAGGATTCATCTATAGTTAAGGCTATGTACATGGTCAATCACGGAGAGGCCGATGCATATGTTTCTGCAGGAAGCACAGGTGCTACACTTGTTGGAGGACAGGTAATTGTCGGAAGACTCAAGGGTGTAGACAGAGCACCACTTGCTCCACTTATTCCTACAGAGAAGGGTAGCTCACTTTTAATAGACTGTGGAGCTAATGTTGATGCCAGATCCAATCATCTTGTTCAGTTTGCCAAGATGGGTACAGTGTACATGGAAAATGTAATGGGCAAGAAGAACCCTACAGTTGCCATTGTTAACATTGGAGCTGAGGAAGAGAAGGGCAATGCTCTTGTTAAGGAGACATTTCCACTTCTTAAGAATTGTCCTGACATTAACTTTATTGGAAGTATAGAGGCAAGGGATATCCCTGCTGGCGGTGCTGATATTATCGTATGTGAGGCATTTACAGGTAATGTAATACTCAAGATGTATGAAGGTGTTGCTAAGTCAATGATGCATGTCATCAAGAAGAGCCTTATGAGTAATCTTAAGACCAAGATTGGTGCACTTCTCATCAAGGATGATCTCAAGAAATCTCTTGGGAACTATAGCATGGATCAGTATGGCGGAGCACCTATGCTGGGACTTAAGGGCCTTGTAGTCAAGACTCATGGAAGTGCCAATGACATAGAAGTTAAGAATTCTATTCTTCAGTGCGTAACATTTACAGAACAGAAAATAAGTGAAAAGATTAGCGAAAAGATCTCACAGTGAGAAATGCGCTTTTCGAATAAATATTTACTAAACTGCTAGGCGGTAAAAGGAAGGTTTATTATGGAATTTGAGAAGATGAAAGAAGTTATTGCTAATGTACTCAATGTTGATCCTGAGGAGATCACAATGGATACAACTTTTACAGAGGATCTTGGGGCTGATTCTCTTGACCTTTTCCAGATCATCATGGGACTTGAGGATGAATTCGATGTACAGATCGATCCTGAGAAGACAGAGAATATCTCTACTGTAGGAGAGGCTGTTGAGCTTCTTAAGGCTGCAATTTCTGGCAAATAATTGTAATAAATACAATGAATGGATGAGGCAGTTAATAACTGCCTCTTTTTTCAATTTGTAGTGAGGTAAATTATGTTAAACGAGCAGGAAATTAGAAACTTCCAGCAGATTATCGGATACGAATTCAAGAATACAGATCTTCTTATTCAGGCACTTACACACAGCTCTTTTGTCAATGAACAGAAGATCAACAAAAAGCCTGATTATGAGAGACTTGAGTTTTTGGGCGATGCTATTCTTGAGATGATCTCAAGTGAGTTTCTTTTTAAGAAATATCCTGATAAAAAAGAAGGCGAGATGTCTAAAATAAGGGCATCACTTGTATGTGAACCAGCTCTTGCTTTTTGCGCTGAGCAGCTTGAGCTTAAGAAATATATACAGCTTGGTAAGGGTGAAGAGGCCACAGGTGGCAGAAATAAGGAATCCATTATCGCTGATGTTATGGAGGCGGTAATTGGAGCTCTTTTCCTGGACGGTGGAATCGAACAGTCCAAGCGTTTTATAGATACCTATGTGCTGACAAATGCAGATAGTATGGCGATGTTTAGCGATAGTAAATCTATTTTGCAGGAATTTGTTCAGGCTGGGGGACTTGGACAGATTAAATATGAAATATGTGGCGAAAGTGGTCCTGAACATGATAAAATATTTGATGTCCGCGTTTTAATTGGCGACAAGAATATGGGAGAGGGGACAGGAAAAACCAAAAAAGCTGCTGAACAGAAGGCTGCTTATCAGGCTCTTCTTGTATTAAAAAATAAGTAATAATGTATTTAAAAAGTATTGAGATTCATGGCTTTAAGTCTTTTGCCAATAAAATAAAATTTGATTTCCACAATGGTATTACAGGTATCGTAGGACCTAACGGCTCAGGTAAGAGTAACGTAGCTGACGCCGTTAGATGGGTTCTTGGTGAGCAGCGAATCAAGCAGCTACGAGGCGGTTCCATGCAGGATGTTATTTTCTCAGGAACTGAGCTTCGTAAGCCTCTTGGCTATGCTTATGTTGCCATTACTCTTGATAATTCAGATCATTCACTGGCTATTGATTATGATGAAGTTACTGTTTCCAGAAGATTGTATCGTTCTGGTGAGAGTGAGTACATGATCAATGGCTCTTCTTGTCGTCTTAAGGACGTCAATGAGCTCTTTATGGATACAGGTATCGGTAAAGAGGGCTATTCCATTATCGGACAGGGTCAGATTGATCAGATCCTTTCCAGTAAGCCTGAGGACAGGAGAAATCTTTTCGACGAGGCTGCTGGTATCGTTAAGTTCAAATCTCGTAAGGAAACAGCAATCAAGAAGCTTGAAGAGGAAAAGATAAACCTCACAAGACTTAGTGATATTCTCTCAGAGCTTGAGAAACAGATCGGACCTTTGGAGAAACAGTCAGAGGTTGCCAAAGAGTATCTCAAATACAGAGAGAGACTTAAAACTCTTGATGTAAATATGTTCCTGGTTGAGAACAAGAACCAGAAGCAGCAACTCGAGGATGCTGAGAAAAATCTTGAGATTGCACAGAAATCCCTTGAGGAAGCTAGAGAGTCCTATGACAATACCAAGGCTGAGTATGAGGAAATTCAGAAAAGACTTGAGGTATTGGATGCGGAGATTGACGAAGCAAGAGCTAAGATCACTGACTCATCTGTTAAGCGTGAGAAGTTAGAAGGTCAGATTGGTATTCTCAACGAGAAGATCAAGGCTGCCTCTGCTAATGATGCTCATTTCCAGCAGAGAATGAAGGATGAGCAGGCCAAGATTGATGAGAAGAATACAGAAAAAGAGAAATATCTTGCTGAAAAGGCTGAAATAGACAAGGAAGTAGAAGAGCTTTCTGTTAAGAGAAATGAAGCAAGAAAAGAGCTCGATAGTGTTATTACCAAGATTTCTAATGTTAATGATGAAATCGAAGAGTGCAAGAACACAATCATTGAGACTCTCGGTACAAGAGCTACTATCAAGTCCAAGCTTAGTTCCCTTGAGACAATGAAGGAACAAGTTAACATCAGAAAGGCTGAACTTACCAGTAAGCTTGTTCGTGCCAGATCTGATGAATCCAGACAGGAAGAAATCATCAAGAAACTCAGAGATGAATTTGATGCTATAACTGCCACTATTTCTGAGATGAACAAAAAGCAGAAAGAGACTGAGCAGGAAGTTGTTCGTATCAGAGAGGGTATGAGCCTTAAGGATACTGAACTTCGTAAGGCTACTGAGAAGTATCAGCAGGAGAAGTCAAGACTTGAAGCGCTGGCTAATCTTACTGAGAGATATGAAGGCTACGGCGGTAGTGTCAAGAAGGTAATGGAGCGCAAGGATGATACTAAGGGTATCATCGGTGTTGTTGCTGACATTATCAAGACTGAGCCTAAGTACGAGACAGCCATTGAGGTTGCTCTTGGCGGTAATATTCAGAACATCGTTACTGATGATGAAGAAACAGCCAAGAAGATGATCAAATACCTCAAGGATTCCAAGGCTGGTCGTGCTACATTTTTACCTCTTACATCGCTGGATAATCCACCAGAACTCAAGGCTAAGGAAGCCCTTGAAGAGCCTGGTGTTCTTGGCATGGCAGATGAACTTGTTACAACTGATCCTAAGTATAGAAGTGTTGCCAAGGCAATGCTGGGCAGAATTGTGGCAGTTGATAATATCGATAACGCTGTTAAGATTGCCAGAAAATACAAATACACTGTCAGAATGGTGACTCTTGAGGGTGAACTTCTTGTTCCTGGAGGAGCTATCAGTGGTGGTGCTTTCAAGAATAACAGTAATCTCCTTGGAAGAAGACGTGAGATGGACGAGCTTGAAGCCAACGTCAAGAAGTACAAGGACAGAATAGACGAACTCAAAAAAGAGATCGAAGAAGACAGAGAAAAGAGAAATGAACTCAGAACACTTGCTGAAGAGCTTAGAACAGAGCTTCAGGGCAAGTTTATCGAGCAGAATACTGCAAGACTTAATGTTGAGAACGAAGAGAAGCGTCAGGAAGAGCAGAAGGGCAATTATACGGACCTTAAGACTGAGAATGACGATATCGAAGCTAAGCTCAAAGAGATTGCAGAAGATAAAGAGAAGTCAGAGGCAGCTCTTTTAGAATCAGAAGAACTCGAGAAGCAGTGTACTGAAAAGGTAGAGAAATTCCAGAAAGAACTGGAAGGTCTCCACGAAATAGAAGAGACAGAGAATGAGAAAGCTTCCAAATGGGATATTGAATTTGAGAAGATTGCTCAGAAGCAGGAATTTGCGCAGCTCAATATTGATCGTATAAGTGATGATATTGAAAATGAGCAGAAATCTCTGGATGAGATCGTAGAAAATCTCAACAGCAACGCTCTCTCACTTGAGCAGAGCAAAAAGGATATAGAAGAGATCAAGCTTACAATTGAAGCTTCTACTAATGTTCACGATGAGACAAGTAAAGAGCTCGAGGAAAAGAAGAAGCAGAAGGGTGAACTGACAGAATCTCAGAAGGAATTCTTTGGTAAGACCGAGGAACTTAATAATCAGATGAATAGTCTTGATAAGGAAGTTACAAGACTTTCATCCAAGAAAGAGAAATGCAAGGAAGCCATCGAGACTCAGATCAACTACATGTGGGATGAGTATGAGATCACTCTTTCTGATGCAGCACAACTTCGCGACGAGGATATGACTGATGTTCCAGCTATGAGAAGAGAAACATCTTCTCTCAAGGATTCCATCAGAAAGCTTGGCGATGTCAATGTAAACGCTATTGAGGACTACAAGAACCTCATGGAGAGATATACATTCATGAAGACACAGCATGATGACCTTATAGAGGCTGAGGAGCAGCTTAAGGGAATCATCAAGGATCTTGATGAATCAATGCGTAAACAGTTTATTGAACAGTTCCACAGGATCAATGTCGAGTTCGATAAAGTATTCAAGGAGATGTTCGGAGGTGGTAAGGGAACCCTTGAACTCAATGAGGAAGAGGATGTTCTTGAGGCAGGAATCAGAATTAATGCTCAGCCACCAGGAAAGAAGCTTGTCAATATGATGCAGATGTCCGGTGGTGAGAAGGCTCTTACTGCAATAGCTCTTTTGTTTGCGATTCAGAACCTCAAGCCTTCACCATTCTGTCTGCTTGATGAGATCGAGGCGGCTCTTGATGAGAATAACGTAGTACGTTTTGCCAAGTATCTCCACAAATTGTCTAGTACACAGTTCATTGTAATTACACACAGGCGTGGTACAATGGAAAGTGCTGACAGACTCTATGGTATTACAATGCAGGAAAAGGGCGTATCTACGCTTGTTAGTGTCAACCTGATTGATAAGGAGCTTACGAATTAATGGCAAATGGATTTTTTTCTAAACTACAGCAGGGACTTTCCAAGACCCGTGATAATATAGCTAAAGGCTTTGAGAATGTCTTTAGTGGTTATTCCAATATTGATGATGATTTCTATGAGGAGCTTGAAGAGACTCTGATCATGGGAGATATTGGTATCAATGCTACCAGCAAGATCATGGATGAACTGAGGACTCAGGTCAAGGAGAAGCATATCAAGGATCCTGCTGAGTGTAAGGAACTTCTCATAGAAGATATCCGAGAGCAGATGCATACAGATGAGAATGCATATGACTTCGAAGATAAGAAGACAGTTATTTTCGTTATCGGTGTTAACGGAGTAGGTAAGACTACTTCCGTAGGTAAGCTTGCATCTATCTACAAGAGAAAAGGCAAGAAGGTACTCATTGCTGCTGCAGATACATACAGAGCAGCTGCAACAGAGCAGCTTCAGTCCTGGGCAGACAGAGCAGGAACACCTCTTGTCTCCGGAAGAGAAGGTGCAGATCCAGCCAGTGTTATTTATGACGCTGTAGGAGCTTTCAAGGCAAGAGATATTGATATTCTTATAGTTGATACGGCAGGAAGACTTCACAATAAGAAGAATCTTATGGAAGAGCTTGCCAAGATGAACAGAATCATTGATAAAGAGCTTGGTGATGTTTGTAGAGAGAACTTTATTGTTCTTGATGGAACAACAGGACAGAACGCACTTAATCAGGCCAGAGAGTTTGGAGAAGCAGCTCAGCTTACAGGTATAGTTCTGACCAAGCTTGATGGAACAGCCAAAGGGGGAATTGCTGTAGCTATCGTTTCAGAGCTTAACATTCCGGTTAAGTATATAGGCGTCGGTGAGGGGCTCGATGACTTGGAACGCTTTAACTCGGATGAATTTGTAGATGCACTTTTTAAGTGATATAGATTATTAGTTTTTGGAGGAGATGAGAAAATGGCTGATGAGAAAAAGATGACCCTCGATAAGTTCGAAGAGGCTTATGAAGACGTCAAGAAAGTAACCCTTGAAACTAAGCTTATTTACAGTGATTACTGGAGTAATACAACTGGAAATAAGGTTTATCTCAAACCTGAGAATCTTCAGAGAACTGGAGCATACAAGGTTAGGGGGGCATATTATAAGATTACAACTCTTTCAGATGAAGAGCGTAAGAAAGGGCTCATCACAGCTTCTGCTGGTAACCATGCCCAGGGTGTTGCTTACGCTGCTAAATGCTATGGGGTGAAGGCTACTATTGTCATGCCTACATCTACTCCTCTTATTAAAGTTAATAGAACCAAGGCTCTTGGAGCTGAGGTTGTTCTTTATGGAAATGTATATGATGAGGCTTATGAGAAGGCTGTAGAGCTGTCTCAGGAATATGGCTACACCATGGTACATCCATTTGATGATCTTGATGTTGCTACAGGTCAGGGAACTATAGCAATGGAGATCATCAAGGAGCTTCCAACAGTAGACTATATCCTTGTTCCTATTGGTGGAGGCGGACTTGCAACAGGTGTATCAACACTTGCCAAGCTCCTTAATCCTAAGGTTAAGGTAATCGGTGTTGAACCAGCTGGAGCTAACTGTATGCAGGAATCTCTCAAGGCTGGTCATGTAGTTGCACTTCCATCAGTTAATACAATTGCTGATGGTACAGCTGTTAAGAAGCCAGGTGAGAAGATATTCCCATATCTTTCTGAGAACATTGATGAGATAATCACAGTTCCTGATGAGGATCTCGTTGTTTCATTCCTTGATATGGTTGAGAACCACAAGATGGTAGTTGAGAATTCAGGTCTTTTATCAGTTGCTGCGCTTAAGCAGCTTGACTGCAAGGACAAGAAGATCGCTTGTGTTCTTTCTGGCGGTAACATGGATATTATCACAATGTCTTCTGTTGTTCAGCAGGGACTTATCATGAGAGACAGAATCTTTACTGTTTCTGTACTCCTTCCTGACAAGCCAGGAGAATTATCAAGAGTTGCTGGCGTAATTGCAGAAGTAAGTGGTAATGTTATCAAGCTTGAGCATAATCAGTTTGTTTCTATTAACAGAAACGCTGCTGTTGAGCTTAGAATCACACTCGAAGCTTTTGGAAGCGAGCACAAAGAGCAGATCATAGAGGCTCTTAATAGAGAAGGATATAAACCAAGGATTGTAAGGACAAATATTTAATATGAGCAGTACACAGACAATAAGCATTAAGAAGAGAGTAATGGATTACCTGGTGATCACTTTTGCAGCATCACTTTACGGCTTTGCAACAGCTCTTTTGATCGATCCTAATAACATTGCTCCCGGCGGAATTACAGGTCTTGCCATTGTACTTAACAGACTTATTCCTATCGGAACTGGTATGTGGTTTCTTATTATGAACATACCTATTTTGATCGTGGCAATCTGGAAATTCGGCATCAGATTTACTGTTTCAACTATTTACGCGACATCAGTTATTTCTGTCACAACAGATTTTTTTAGCACCTATTTATCAGCATTCTTTATTCACGATATTATTCTGGGTGTGACAATAGGTAGTTCACTTTCTGCGATAGCCATGGGACTTGTGTTCAAATCTCATGCTACAAGTGGCGGAACAGATGTTATAATTAAACTATTAAGACTTAAATATCCTCATATCAAGACAGGAATGCTCTATATTTTGACTGATATAGTAGTTCTTGTTATAGCAGGTATTGTATTTCAGGATATTACAGCAGCACTTTATTCATTTCTTTCTGTAATGGTTACATCATCAGTACTTGATCTTGTACTGTACGGAAGAGATGGAGCCAAGCTTATTTATATTATTTCAGACCATCCGGATATTATTACAGCTAGACTTCTTGATGAGCTTGACATTGGCGCAACACATGTATTTGCGCAGGGTGCATACAGTGGCGAGAAGAAAAAAGTCATCATGTGTGCTATTAAGAAGAGATTATCACCTATGGCTGAGGATATCGTTAGAGAAGAAGATCCAAATGCATTCATGATAGTTACAAGTGCAAGTGAGATATTCGGAGAAGGTTATAAAAGTTATTTTGACGAGAGAATGTGAGCATGAATAATACTTCCCAGGATACCAGAGAACGTATCGGCATTAGAAATTCGCATAATATCATTTCAATTATCTTTTTGAGTCTTGTAGCGCTGCTGGCACTATCTTTTAGTGTCATGCTGCTTATTAAGAATGCCTCCCTGAAAAGAGAAGAAGAGGCTGTCAGGAGTGAGCTGGAAGCTCTTAATGAGGAAGGATATTATACGCTTACTGAAGCTGATAAGCTCATTGAGAATGCCAGGGAAGAAGCTAAGGTAGAGACTACAAACTCTATCAGAGACATGATTCAGGAAAAGCTTGAAGCTGGTGAAGGTACTACCAGTACTATCAGATCTCTTTTCCCAGATCAGATGGTTGTTGCCAGTTCAGGAAGATATTATTTCTTCCCTATTCTGGATTCTATAGCACATCATGGATTTGCTTCTGAAGATTTCGAAGTTGGAGATGACGGCTTCCTTGAATATGTTGGAACTGATCCTTCTGTCAACGTCAAAAAAGGTGTCGATGTATCCAGATTCCAGGGTAAGATTGACTGGAAGAAGGTTGCAGATGACGGAATTGATTTTGCATTCATAAGAGTTGGCCTTCGTGGTACTACAGAGGGTAAGATCTTAGTTGATGACTACTTCGAAGATAACATGAAGGGCGCAACTGAAAATGGCATAGATGTGGGAGTGTATTTCTACTCACAGGCTGTTAATAAGGAAGAAGCCCTTGAAGAGGTTCAGCTTGTTCTTGATATGATCGAACCATACGATGTTAAATATCCTGTGGTTATCGATATAGAGTCCGCTGATTCAGATACAGCCAGAACCGTTGATCTTACATCTGATCAGTATGAAGAGGTTGTTCATGTTTTCTGTGATACTGTCAGAAGTGCCGGATACAAGCCAATGATATATGGCAATGTTAAGTCATATACTCTATTGATGGATGCTCAGGATGTTGACGATTACGATATTTGGATCGCATATTACGGGACACCACTGTATTATCCATATCATTTTGATGTTTGGCAGTTTACATCATCTGGTTCTGTAAACGGAATCGATGGCAATGTTGACCTTGATATATGCATAACTGACTATTGAGAAGAGCATGATGATTAGAGAATTTGATGAAACACTTCCTTATTCTGCATATGAGCAGAAGGGATATCTGGAACAGGATTTCAGATTCTTTCATATAAAAGATCATACGAATGTTGATATTCCATACCATTATCATGACTTTCACAAGGTGGTCCTGATTCTTGGTGGCAATGTTAAATACCTGATCGAAGGACGAGAGTACGAGCTCTTGCCCTTCGATTTTGTGCTTGTAAACAGATATCTTATTCACAGGCCTGTTATCGAGATGGGAGATAGCTATGACAGAGTGATCCTGTATCTTAGTGATGATTTTCTAAGGAGCTATAATCTTCTTGATGCCTTTGAGAAGGCTAAAGAGATAGGCAGCTATGTAGTGAGATTTCCTGGTGATGTGAGTACAAGTATCTATGAGCAGTTCAGCAGAATAGAGCAGGATATTCATAAAGAAAAGGAAGAGTATGCTGGGGAACTCCTTACAAGGATAGATGTACTTAAGGCGCTTATAAGTTTTAACAAAGCCTGTATTAAAGAGGACTTTGGTTTTAAGCCTGAGGCCAGATATAATCGTAAGGTCATTGAGATAATTAACTATATTTCTGAGAATCTTTCGGAAAATCTTTCTATTGATTATCTTGCTGACCATTTCTATATGAGTAAGTATCATATGATGCGAGTTTTCAAGAATGAGACTGGGTATTCAATTCATCAGTATATTTCTGAAAAGAGAATTCTTTTTGCCAAGAATATGATCATGTCTGGAGTTCCAGCGACAACAGCCTGTCTTGACTGCGGCTTTAAGGATTATTCCTCTTTTAGCAGAGCCTTTAAGAATCAGTTGGGAATCCTGCCATCAGATATTAAGAACTAAAATGATAATGAAAAATTACAGAGAACAAGTGTCAAGAAAAAATACTTGACACTTATTTTGTTTTTAGTTATTATATCATTTGTGTTTAAAGGTAAAGAGGATACATATGAAGAAAATCGTAGAGCAAGGCTTGTTGTATGATTTTTATGGCGAGCTTCTAACTGAACATCAGAAGGAAATATATGAGGCCGCTGTTTATAATGATATGTCTCTTACCGAGATTGCTGATGA
>JAEEGF011158600.1_pt1 | contig 11110 bp, 12 predicted proteins | sample 9134171 | NCBI WGS metagenome assembly JAEEGF01 (sample SAMN16246542, study PRJNA631951) | gut metagenome | biome: gut microbiome; feature: rumen; material: AP-attached | host: Bos | place: Iran: Karaj | collected 2018-10
TTTACTTCCATCATATCCTGAAATTAGTCCTCTTGCTTCCATTTGGTCTACTATTCTTCCAGCTCTTGAGTATCCAATTTTAAATCTTCTTTGAAGCATAGAAGCAGAAGCAGTTCCTGTATCCATAACTAGGTCTATTGCTTCATCTAGTAATACATCTGCATCATCTTGACTGTCACTTTCTTGTGCTTGACCTTTGTTATCTGGATTGTTTACTGTTTCTATAGATTTAATAATATCTTCGCTATAAGTAGCATTTGAATTTGCTTTAATATTTTCTACAATGCTTTCAATTTCACTATCTGAAATGAAAGTACCTTGTATTCTTAATGGTTTATTTTCTCCAACTGGATAATATAGCATATCTCCTTTTCCAAGAAGTTTTTCTGCTCCACCCATATCTAGAATTGTTCTAGAGTCTACTTGGTTTGAAACAGTAAATGCAATTCTTGATGGAACGTTTGCTTTGATAAGACCAGTAATAACATCTACAGATGGTCTTTGTGTTGCAACAATTAAGTGCATTCCACAAGCTCTTGCTTTTTGTGCTATACGACAAATTGCAGTTTCAACATCATTTGGTGCAACCATCATTAAGTCTGCTAACTCATCTATTATGATAACCATTTGAGGAAGTTTAATTCCTCCTTCTTGTTTTTCTATTAGTTCGTTATATGCTTTTAAGTCTCTTACACCATGTTCTGCAAATAGTCTATATCTGTTTTCCATTTCTTGTACTGCCCAGTTAAGAGCTCCGGCTGCTTTCTTACAATCTGTAACAACTGGAATTAACAAGTGTGGAATACCATTGTATCCAGATAATTCAACCATTTTTGGATCTACAAGTATCATTTTAACTTCACTAGGTTTTGCTTTGTATAGTATTGAAACTATAATTGAATTAATACATACAGATTTACCAGAACCTGTAGTACCAGCAATAAGCATATGAGGCATTTTAGATATGTCTCCTACACATACTTCTCCTGCTGCATCTTTTCCTAGTGCAAAGCAAATTTTAGATTTGTGTTTTCTGAATGCATCTGAATCTATTACTTCTCTTAAAAGAACTGATTCAGGTTGTGCATTTGGTATTTCAATACCTACAGCTGCTTTTCCTGGAATTGGAGCTTCCATTCTTATACTTTTTGCAGCTAAGTTTAGAGCAATATCATCTGTAAGAGAAACAATTTTAGATACCTTAACACCAGTTGAAGGTGTTAATTCATAACGAGTAACTGTTGGTCCTTTTGTTATGTTTGTAACTCTTGCGTCTACTCCAAATGAAGCAAGTGTCTTTTGTAGTCTTACAGCAACAGCATGAATTGCTTTTCTATCAAAAGATTGTCCTTCTTTAGGTTCACTAAGAAGATCAATTGGTGGAAATTCATAATTTTCATCTTCAACATGTGCTGTATGATCTATTGTTAGTACTTCTTTTACAGATTTATCTTCTTTTTCTTCTTTTTGAAGTTTGAAGAACTGATCACGTTTTTGTTTTCCTTGTATTTCTTCTTCACTTGGCTTACCACCTAGTTTAGAGAAATCAAACTCAACTTGTTCAGTTCTATCTATGTTAAGGTTAGCATCAACATTTGACGAACCTTGCTCTCTAAGTTTTTCTTGTTTTTCTTCTTCTTCTCTTTCAATTCTTGCTTTTTCTCTTCTAGATAATTTAGGGGTTTTGTCTCCAAAATTATCTGTATAATCATATTTTTTTACATCATCATTTCTAAATAATGTGTTAATAAATGAATTTAGATGGTCTACCACATAGTTAAATCCATATGCAATATTACCAAAGAATTGTTTAAATGAAATATTGTATAAGAATAAGAATAATACAAATGTTAATAGTGGCATTATAATTCTAGTTGGGACAATACCAATTAGCCCTGCAACTGCACCACCAATAAGTGTTCCAATTGCACCACCCATATTCTTTCCAGCAATTCCTACATTTACAGCATCTGTAATTTCTTTTACTGGATTTGAGTATATAGATAGACTAGACTCGCTAAACGCAGTAAGAGTTGCTGCAATAAAAGCTATTACAACAATCCCATTTCTTAAACTTCCTAGAGCATCTATTTTCTTTTCTGAAATAATACAGTATGTTCCAACTGCCACTAAAACTAGTGGGAATATATATGCAGTATTTCCTAGTGCACCTAAGAATACTATTTTAAAAATTTGCGCAATACTTCCGACATTTTTAAATGCCATAAATACTAATAACACTAAACCAAGTATTATAAAAACTCCACCAAGAACACTATTTGAGATAGTGCTTTGTTTAGATTTTTTACTTGGTCTACCTCTTTTTCTTCCCATTAAATCACAACCTCTTCTAATTATTATTTTAACTCTCTTCTGTTGTTATGAACAATGTCCATAGCTTCTCTTAAAACATTTTCTACTCTTTCTAAAACGTTGTCTGCATATTCTCTTGTTCCATCTGAGATTTCTTTAGAAACTTTGTTTGCGTTTTCTATTATTTCTTCTTTTTGTGCTAATGCTTGTTTTGTTATTTCGTGTTCATCTATTAAATTTATTATTTTTCCTTCAGTTTCTTTTAGTACTTTTTGTGCTTCAAGTTCAGCATCAGAGATAATTCTTTGTCTTTCTTCTTTTACCCATTTTGCTTGTTTTAATTCATCTGGTAATTTAAGTCTAATATCTTCAATAATATCTCTTAATTCTCCTGCATCTACCATAACCTTAGTTGAAAATGGTACCTTAGAACTTGATTCTAATATTTCTTCTAAACTCTCTAACAATGTGAATACTTCCATATTTTACTACCTCCATTTATACAACATCAAAACTACATTTCCATAAGCTCGCTCATCAATACATTGCAGATTTTTAAAACTTTTTAGAACGTCTGCCTTATTATTTTTTTCTAGCTTTAAAAGAAAGTTTTTATCTGTTTCATATACTATTATGCCATTCTTTTTTAAAACTTTATCTTCAGACTCAGATATGAAATTTAATGAATCTATCGCTAAATTACTATCATATGGTGGGTCTAAAAATATTACGTCAAATAGCTTGTCTTCTTTTACAATTTGATTCAAGCATTTTGCATAATCTTTCTTAGTTATTTTAACATATTCTCCAGTATTAGTCAACTTAACATTAGACAATATTGTAGAAATACTAAGGCTTTCTTTGTCGTTTATCCAAGCAAAGCTTGCACCTCTACTTATTGCTTCAAGTGCAAGGTTTCCTGTGCCTCCAAACAGGTCTAGAATTTCGCCCTCATCTATGTAGCTGTCTATTATTGAAAACAGTGCTTCTTTAACTCTATCTAAAGTAGGCCTTGTCTTTTCTGTTTTTGGGCTATTAATTCTTTTGGCTTTAAATTTTCCAGCTATTATTCTCATATTATCCCTCCACTTCCATAAAAAGTAGAGTTTTGTTATATTCATCCATAATTTTTTGTATGTTTTTCTCATCAAAAGCAATACTTGCTGTATTGTCATTTGGATGGAAAGATACGAAACCTGCTCCAACTAATTCTTTATCTAACACAAAGGTAACATCTGTATCTGGTGCTCCAATTACATTTAGAATTGATACAGAACCAGGCTTAATATGAAGTTTTTCCCATAGTTCTTCCTCATTTCCAAAAGATAGTCTTGAAGATCCTAGTCCATCAGATATTTTCTTAAGATCTGCTTTTTTATCTACTGGAAGCGATACAAGATAATAATTGTGTTTTCCTTTATCTCTTAAGAATAAGTTTTTGCATTTAATACCACAAAAATCTATATCTTTAACTTTATATTCGTCTGCAACTCCAAAAAGTGCAGGGTGTTTTACTAATTTGTATTCAATGTTTAATTTTTCAAAAACTTCTATTACTTCTTCCAAAACAAAAATCCTTTCTATTTTTACACATATATGATACTACAAAACCTTGATTAATTCAATGAAAAATGGAATAAGAAACCTAAAAAAACTAAATTTCTTATTCCATAAAAGTCTATTTTTGTATTTTTATATATTAGATTCGTCTATAATATCTAAAATATGTGGTTTTTGTCTTAGAGCAGTAGCTGCCTCTTCTTCAATACTATCTATATTTATTGCATCTGCTATATACTCATATGCATCATTGAATTTATTCTTGTCATTGTAGTATACAGTAAGGATTGTATCTCCTTCTTGTACTTTTTCTCCAACTTTTTTAGCAAATTCAAATCCTACAGAAAAATCTATTGAATCTTCTTTTTTATTTCTTCCACCACCAAGGGCTACTAGTGCTTCACCAATCTTTTTAGAATCTATTGAAACAATGTATCCATCTTGATGAGCATGTATTTCTTTTAAGTATTTTACTTTTTCATCTAGTACTGGCATATCCATGCTCATTCCTAGCCAATCCATATATACGTTGTATATGTGTCCACCTTGTGCTTTTATTAGTTCAATGAATTTTCTGTATGCATCTCTACTTAAGATTGCTTCACGTATATCTTTTTTATTCTTTTCAAGGTCTTCTGATACACCGCTCATTTTAATCATTTGAGCTGCCACTTCAAATACAACTTCTCTTAAATCTCTATATTCATCTGAATCTAATGTTTCTTCGTCAGCTGTTAAGAATGAAATAACTTCTTTAATTTCTAATGCATTTCCAACATTTCTTCCTAGTGGTTCGCTCATTGAAGTTACAACAGCTTTAGTTTCAACACCTGCAAGTTTACCAATTTTTACCATAGTCTTAGAAAGTTCTCTTGCATCTTCTATTGTCTTCATAAATGCACCAGTTCCAACTGTTACTTCAAGAAGTATCTTATCTACTCCAGATGCAAGTTTTTTAGACATAATAGATGAAGCAATTAGATTTATTGATTCAATTGTTGCAGTAGTATCACGAAGTGCATATATCTTTTTATCTGCAATTGCAATTTCACTACTTTGAGCAATCAAACATACTCCAATGTCTTGTACTTGTCTTATTGCATCATTTATTGGTATTTCTACGTTATATCCTGTGATAGATTCAAGTTTATCTATTGTTCCACCAGTAAAGCCTAGTCCTCTACCACTCATTTTGCATACACCGACCCCAAGAGAAGCAACAATAGGTAAAACTATTAGAGTTACTTTATCTCCTACTCCTCCAGTTGAGTGTTTATCTACTATGTATTTACCTGGTACTTTAATACTAGATAAATCTAAAGTTTTAGCACTATTTGCCATTGAAAAAGTTAAATCTTTTAACTCTGTAGGAGTCATCCCATTTAAATATATAGCCATTAATAGCGCAGACATTTGATAGTCTGGAATATCTCCTTTGCTGTATCCATTTACGAAGAAATCTATCTCCTCTTTTGAAAGTTCTTGTTTATCTCTTTTTTTCTCAATAATATCATACATTCTCATAATTACTACCTCTTTACTATATTCTTACTTCTTTTGTCCATCTTTCTTCATTTGTATCATTTCCAATGTATATTAGTTTTCCATGTTCAATTTTGAATTTAGACATATCTGTTTCAGCCATATTTGGAATAACTTCTTTTAGTTTTGCACCATATACGTTTAAATTCTCTTCATTAAACTCTTCTTGTGTATATAGTTGCTCTGTTTTGTATTCTTTAATCTCGATATTATACTCATAAACACTTAGTTTAAAAGCTTCTTCTTGTGCCTTATCTGTCTTTCCTGTATTAAACATTTTCATTACAAATATTAATGCAACAGACATAACAACAATTACTATTGTTAATAGTATTAAACTTTTTCCAGATTTATTATTACTAAACATTCAACCACCCCTTAATATACACTTTCTTAACTAAATCGTATATGAAAAAAGCATTTTTTTCAAGGAATAGTGGCAAATTTGCTTTAATTTATGAATAAATATTACATTTATATAATATTATTCTTTGAGGTGTTTATATTGAAAAACATATTTGGAAAAATAACAAATAATAAAATAATACTTAAAGATGAGTACAAAAAGCAAATAGATAATGTTAGTTATAGTATAGTTTTTGATGGTGAAATATATAACAAAAACGCTTTGAGAAACATTTGTATAACAAAAGGATATATTACAGATAATTCTGACATACAAGATATATTGATTTATCTTTATGCTATGTTTAAAGAAAAAATGTTAAAGTATATAAATGGTGTTTTTTCATTTGCAATTGTTGCAGGCAACAAATTATTCATTGCAAAAGACAGACTTGGAACAAGACCATTATATTATTACTCAGATAATAATTGCTTTATATTTTCTTCAAAAATTAAAGATATTTTAAATGAGGGAATCGATGCCATTTTATCTCAAAGCGAGCTATGCGAAATGTTTGCCTTAGGACCTGCTCATAATCCTTCAAAAACATACTTTAAAGACATTTATTCCTTAAAAGCAGGAAACTATATTACTTTATCTTTAGATGATAATAATTTAAAATTTGAGCCTAACATTTACTGGGATTTAAACGAAAAAGAAAGCACAGATAGTTTAGATGATATCCTTTATAACGTTAAATATTTAGTTAAAGATAGTGTTCAAAGACAAATGCATGACAATATGTCTTCTATGCTTTCTGGTGGTCTTGACTCTAGTATAATTGTAGCTCTAGCTAAAAAAGAAGATTTTAATATTAAAACTTATTCTATTAATTACGAAGGAAATGACAAAGACTTTACTCCTTCTTCTTACCAAGGAACAAAAGATAGTGACTATGTAGCTATTATGAATAAAAAGATACCAACAAAGCACAATATAATAACTATAAATAATTCATCATTATATGACAGCTTATAGGAAAGTATGTGTGCAAGAGAGATGCCTGGAATGGCCGAGGTAGATTCTTCTATGTTTTGTTTTTGTAAAGAACTAAAAGGAAATGGTGTTCAAAATATTTTTTCTGGAGAATGTTCAGATGAAATATTTGGTGGATATCCTTGGTATTACAAAAAAGAATTGCAAGATACAGATTATTTTCCTTGGGCAAGATCACAAGAATTGCGTGAAAAGTTAGTTAAACCTGGACTTCTTAATAACGGTGATATAAAAAAATATATACTAGATTCAAAAAGTAATGTTTTAAATAGTATTAAACATATTGGTTTAAATACATATGAAAATAATTATAAAGAAATTAATTATTTAACATTAAAGTATTTTGCAAATACTCTACTTGAGCGAGGAGACTCGATGTCTAGAGCAAATAATATTAATATTCATATGCCTTTTGCAGATTATAGAATATTTGAGTATGTATATAATATTCCAGCACATATTAAGTTTGGTATTATAGGTAACAACTCTACTCCAATTGAAAAATACGTTTTAAAAGAAGCATTTAAAGATATACTGCCAAAAGAAATTGTTAATAGAAAAAAATCTCCATTTCCTAAAACATATAGCAAAGAATATTTAAAAATGCTTGAAGAAAAGATGCTAGATATTTTAAATAATCCTAATTCAAAAATTTTAGAAATTATAAATAAGGAATATGTTTTGGAATTAATTAAAACACATGGAAAAGATTTAAAAGAAAACCTATTTGGTCAACTAATGACTTATCCACAAACTATAGCCTATTTAATACAAATAGAATACTGGCTTGAAGAATATAATGTTAAAATATGCGTAAAAAAATGAGCCTTCATATAGAAGACTCATTGAAAACATTTTTCTAGTTTATACATGGTTTCAGATAACATGTATCTTAAGACATCATACACAGTTACTATTTTTGCGCCATATTGAGCAAGTTTCATTTCATCTGATTCTCTCATGTTGAAAATTGCTACTTTAACTTTGTTATTTCTTGACACATAAACAACTTTGTATGAATAGTCTTTATCTAGCAGCCAATCCTTAAAAGCATTACCATCTGTAAAACTAACTTTTGTAACTTTTAAAAGGTGTTTCTTTTCTTTTGGTGTAGGAAATTTTGCGTCGATATCTTGAACCAAAACTATTGCAGATATGTATGGTCTATCATGACATATGTTTAAGACCATTACTCTTTTGTGCGAAAATTCTTCAAATAGACTAGGAACTGTTTTCTCAATGTGTTCACAAAGTGTGGTATTCCTAATACTTATGTTCTCACTTCCTAGAGAATTTTCGATATTGTGTGTTTCTAATTCATTAAAGAAAACTCTAAATTTAGTTTCTGAGCCCATATTGAATAATTGCATACATATCTCTCCCTTCTTTATTTATAATCTCTGTTTGCACTATATTAATTAATTGCTTTAAAATATATAATTGTACTGATTTATTATAGCACTGATTCGTGATTATGTCAAGTTTTATAGCTATATTTGTTAATGCTTTTATAATAATTTTTACCTTGTATAACTTATGTAACTTTTCAAATAATATATATGAGGTAATGATTTATGAAAAACAAAGATGGATCAGATATACTTGCTTTTGTGTGCACTGCAATAGTAATTGGAATAGTTATATATATTATGTATTTGTTTATTGGAAGCAACAACAAACTAAATATAAATGAAATTAAAGATGTTAAAACAAATATTGATCAAAAACTTAATAATGACGATACTGTAAATATTGAAAAAGAAATTATTTATGAAGAAATTGAAATTGCATCTTTTACTTCAACTTTATATGATAACGAAGAAAATAGAGTGTTCAATATTACTAAGGCATGTCAAAGCCTTAATGATACAACAATTGAACCTGGCCAAGAGTTCTCCTTTAATGATACTATAGGACCTATGGGTGAAGAAAACGGCTTTCTAAAGGCAACTGGCTTTGATAGTGAAGGGAAACTAATTCAAGTAAGTGCTGGTGGAATGTGTCAAGTTAGTTCAACTTTATATAATGTTGCTCTACTTGCAAATTTAGAAATAACAGAAAGACATCCACATAGTAGGCGTGTATATTATGTACCTGCAGATAAAGATGCTACAGTATATTATGGCAGTCTAGATTTAAGATTTGTTAATAATACCGGTGAAAAAATAAAAATCACAGCAGCAAATGATAATTACTCTGTGACAATAAAAATGTATAAATTAAAGCAGTCAAACTAACATTGACTGCTTATTTATTTGAATCTATATATACCACATCATATGGTTTTACAAGTTCTAATTTTTCTCTTGCAACAGACTCTATATATTCATCTGAGGCAATATTTTCATTTTTGTTATTGTAGTATTCTACTAAATCCTGTTTTGCTTCTATTTGTTTTTTGTACATTTCGATTTGAGAGTTGTATTTGTTTATTTTTATTTGTTGATCACTAAAAGTCACTAAAAAATATAGTATGAATGCAAAAGCTGCAACATGGACTATATTAAAATTCTTTTTCTTTTTTGAACTTTTTCTCTTCCTCATATTTCCTTGATTTCTTTTCATTTTTAAACAACCCTCTTACCTTTTTAAAATTATTCATATTGCCAAAAACAGTTAGTAGTTTACATTTTAAATTTATCATAAGAAAAAACATTTTGCAACATTTTTTGCTAAGTTTTTTTATTATTTTTTTGCAAATACAAAGCCATAGACTAATTGGAACACATAAAAACTTTACAAAACCCGAAAACATGTCAAATAGATTACTGTAAACCTTAATTAATGCTTTACTTATAGTTATGCGTGAGACTATTATTCCTAGCAACAAAGCCAAGAACATATACCATCTTACTCTATCTTTAACTGTATATATCATTCCAATTGTTGTAATAATTGTAACAATAGAAAAAAATATAATATCTTGTATTGCTACTACATATATTGAATTTTTCTTTTTAATAATTCTTAAAGTTCTAAATATGTCTAGAATACAAGATATTACAATTCCAAGTGTAAAAAATAATAAAAAGGAAAACAATTCATTTTTTATCATTATTTAAATAATTTGCTCATAAATCCTTGCTTCTTGTTTCCATCTATAGCATCTGAATATGCAATAGCACATGTTTTTCCTTCTATTATTAGCTCACTATTATCTAAATTTAGCTTATTCATTTTTAATTCTTGACCTTTAATTGTAAGCATACCAAGATTTGTTTGCATAATAACAAGCTCATCATCAAAACTTAAAATATCTTCTACTCCTGTTACAACTGTTTTTTCTCTGTTTTGAATAACAATATTTTGTTCTTTAAAAGATTTTTCTTCCATGTACATCACCTAATAATATATATGCATGTAACTCCTCTTTTATGTAAAAAAATAAAGAGACTATGTGCCTCTTTATCTATTCATATTACTATTTTTTGTTTTTATTCTTTTTCTTCTTTTTAGTTTTTGCTACTTTTTCTTCTTTTTTGTCTTCTATCTTTGTTTCTTCATTTTTAAAAGTTATACTTCTATCTTCATATAGCTTAACATCATCTATTCCTTCAAATTCTTCAACTACAATATGCTTAATTTGTTTTTTTACATCATCTGTAAGCTCATCATAGCACATATGGCCACCAACACTTTTTGCATTGTCTTCTATTAGAATATCTGGTAGTTCTTCTTTAATTAGTGTTGCATAGTCTTGCATTTTTTGTCTATAACCTACCATTGACCCAGTAAAGCCAAGTTCATCTAATCTTTGTGCCATTCTCATCGCACCTTTTGTCTTAAGAGAAGTTAAATATATTACTTCAAATCCTTCTTCTTGCCACTTTTTTAGTGTTTCAATTGCATTTTTGATTGGAATATATTTTGTCATAGATATTCTTGAAAAGAAATTATTGTGCTTAGGTTTAAGTATTGTTCCTTCAGTAAATATCATAATCTTTTTATTGTTGTTTTTTATTTTGTCTATTATTATGAATCCCATAAAATCACCCTCTATTATTACGTTTAGTCTTTCATATTTTTTAGTTGCTCAATAAAGTCTCTTATTGTTGCCGCTTTTTCAAATTCATATTTTCTTGCATAAGACATCATCTCTTCTGTTAGACGTTCAATAGACTCATCTATTGTCTCACCCTTCTTAACGTTGATATCTTCTGCTTGTTCTTCTTCTTTAAATGTTGCTTGTACACTATCCCTAATTTCTTTTTTAATTGTTTGAGGAATAATTCCATGTTCCTCGTTATATTTTTCTTGTATTTGTCTTCTACGATTTGTCTCGTGTATGGCTTT
>JAEEGF012308670.1_pt1 | contig 11109 bp, 14 predicted proteins | sample 9134171 | NCBI WGS metagenome assembly JAEEGF01 (sample SAMN16246542, study PRJNA631951) | gut metagenome | biome: gut microbiome; feature: rumen; material: AP-attached | host: Bos | place: Iran: Karaj | collected 2018-10
CGATTCCAGACGCGTTGCGCTCCATGCTGCGGAGCAATATGCGGAGTTCGTCGTTTCCGTGCGAACTCCCATTTCCGAGGCAGATGATGATGTCGATGGGCTCGGTCATTTCATGTCAATGAGTTTTTCAAGCCTTTTGGCATATTCCGGATTGTCTTTCTTGAAGATACCAAGCAGAACGGCATGCAAACCGTCAAATCTGTTCTTTATGTCGTTTCTGTCTTTATCCAAAGCATTTTCAATAATTTCCGCAACTTCACGGACCGACTCTGCAAGCCCGCGATGGTCAATCTTCAAATGTTCAACGCAAAGCCGAAGATGCGATGCAACCCAGCGGCGGTTCGCCTCCTCATATAAAAACTCTCCCCATGCGACAACTGCCATTTCAAGATGCTTCAATGCACAAGTCGCACATTGATCGTCCGCCCGGACTTTCCCCGTGACCTTCTCCCTATCCTGTCCATGACAAGCGCAAGCCATTACTGCACATCTCCTTCGCCGTCGCAGGCTGTTTCGTCTTCAGTATATGGTATGGATTCGACATCCCATGCGTAGGCATCCCACAGAACGATTTTTTCGCATGTGTCGCATGTGAATCCGTACAATGTGTAGTGGTCGTATTCATCATCAACGAAAGCCGCCATGCATGGCGTATTTGCACCGTTTCCTGTATAGTAGCCGACTCCGAATCTGTAAATTACATTGTGCGCGTCTTCAATAGCATTTTCTATCGCTATCTCGCAAGGATCGCATGTGATGTCTGCGGCATATACTCTACAGTGTATCTCCCACGGGTTGTATGTTTGATTGTGGGATTCATTTATAATGTAAAGCGTCACTGTTTCGTTCGGATATACAAGGACGGAGTATATGTCTTCACCTTCTATTGTTGGGACTTCGCCGTTTTTAAGCAGTTGCGCCCAGTTGTCTATCTCCCTCTCGTTCGGCAAATCATTTCCTCCTGCCTTGTAAAAGACGCATTGTTTCTTGCCGCTGTTGTTGGTGTAGGAATAAACAGCTCGATAAATAAAATTATCTTGCGTCGCTTCATGCGGGCCACTTTCGTCGATTGTCGCAAGCAGTTGAGCGTCATTGTATTTGATTATACATCCAGAGCAAGCATCAGGCAAAGCGAAGAAACGATACGGATAAAGCATAAATCCGTCGTATGACGAATACAAAACGATTCTTTCGCAATGCTCGCAGTCAAAATATTCCAATACATCCACATCCCATCCTTCGTTCTCATCGTAGAAGGTATATGCAAACACATGCTTTATATAGTATTCGGCTGTGGTTTCGTTGAATGTGTCATCCACAACAAGCAAACCTTCGCCGCCTTCGAAGAGGTTGGACATATTCGGGAGTGACCGTATGCGCTCGCGTTCTCTGTCGATGGATATGTCGCAAGGGTCGCAACATCCAAGTGCAAGGCCAGTAGCGTCCAGCTTCATGCCGCCATTGGCGCAGAGTTTCAGAGGCATGTTCATGATTCAACCTCCGAGACTGACTGCTCTTCCTCGCGGCAACCGAACCAGAGCAAGGAAGGAACGCCGTGCGACTGCTGTATGACTTCCGTGCGTGAAGCCTGTCCGATCAGCCAGTATGAGTCTGTTAGCGAATTGTTCCCAAGAGGCGCAAGCTCAACGGCCGCTCCCGTGGGTGTCGGGTCATCGACGCCCGCATTCGAGTGAAAATGGAGTATCACGTCTTGAAGACTGTCAGTAAGGTCACATGTAACGTCCCCAGCGACGATGGCCCCGACCTGTCCGTTGACCGTGTATCGCCCACCGTTGTGATGGGCTTCATAATAGGTTTCGTCGATATATTCGGACGATTCTGGATCTTCTGGATCATAGTCCGGATTTTCGACCTGGCGCGTTTTTTCGACGATGGACAATTTGAAGTAGCCCTGGTAGTAATCGCCTGATCCGTTGCCGCCAGAAGCCGCGCCGATGACGGCGAAGCACCATTGGGTATCGCCGACGGCGGCCTTCCATGGCAGACTGATCGGCCCGGATTCGGCGGAGACAAGACCACCGGAACCATCTGGGGCGGCATACTGGTGATCGGTGTCGGTGACGGTGACACGGACAGGCGATCCGCCCGCGACAATGGCCGGGCCCGTCTCGCCGTTTGGAACGGTCCGCTGGAGGATGGCGAGACCGACGGTCGTGTCATCCGCAGGTATCTCCGCCGTGAAGACAGGAAAACGCTTGAACGCCTCCGCGTTCGATGACGGAAGGACGCGCGGGACGCCGATGGCGACGACGGTGAAGGCGGCTAGGGACGATCCCGTGGCGTTGCGGACGCGTACGACGGACGGCGGCAGGCCGCCTCCCATGCCCGGCGACGACATGCCGGGCGCGACGCCTTCGACGAAGTCGGCGACAAGGTTGAGATCGGCCGCTGGAATACGAAGCGGATCGCCCGGATTGTAGCGTTTCATATGATCGCCCCCGTGGCCGTCAGGCCCATTTCGGTGAAGTCGCATTTCTTATAGACTTTTTCGACGTAGGCGCCGTCGATCGTCATCTGGTCGTCCGGATCCAGATGCGTCCAGAGATACTGCCAGCCTTCCTTGGAGATATTGCTGACAGATGATCCGATGGAGACATTGCTTTCGTTCTCGCTGATCGCGAAGGAGAAATCGATCTGGACCAGGGACTGGCCGTCGATGGTGACACGGCGGATCGGCGAGCGGAGCATGAGCAGTTCGCCCTCCGCGTAGCCTTTGAACGGGGCGTCGTTGACGCGGCCAATCCGGTAGGTGATCTTGTTCCGCAGCGTCTGGGTGAAGGATGTCGGGCGGAGGTAGTGGGTGATGTTCAGCGTGGCGCAGGGGAGGAAGCTGTCGCATCCGCGTGTCTGGTCCCCCTGGACGTTGATGCGCCCATCGACGTTCGGCGCGTTGCCGTAGCGGTGGATGGTGGAGAGGGAGCGGTCGATGTGGACCTGCACGGTCGTGAAGTCGTAGGAGATGACATCGTCGGGAACCGATGAGGAAGACAATGTCCGGGAACGCCATTCGTAGATGGCGGTGATGATCCATTTGAGGGCGTTGACGCGCTGCTTGATCTGGAACCTCGCCAATGCGCAGGACAGGCGGGAGGACGGGATGGACGTTCCGACGGCGGAGCGGCAGGCGGCGAGGACGTCGTCCTCCTCGACCATGACCGAGGAGGTGACCAGATAGTCGGCTTCGATGGTATCGCCACGAACGTTCCGCTCGTCCGTCGTGACGCGGTCCGTCTCATATAGATGCTTGTATATGTAGGTTATGCTTGGCATGATGCGCTCCTGCGGTTTATACGATGGCTGGCTGACTGTCGCCCTTCATGATTCGGGACAGCTCCTTGAGTACGTCCAGAAGGGATCCCGTGTCACGGGCGATCTTCTCGGTGGCGTCCGTCGATGTCCCGGACGCATAGCGGAAGAAGGCGGCGGAGAAGGAGCCCAAGGGGGAGCCCGGCGTCGTCTCCTTCGCGGCTTCCCTGGCTTCGCGGACGTCCTTTAGTCTGGCGTTGATCTCGTCCTGGCGGCCTCGTGACTTGATGATCTTCGTGGCGGTCTCGGACGCGTCCTTCGCGATTTCGGATGCAGTGGCGTTCGGATTGGCCTTGCCGCTGACAATGTCGTTGTAATGCTCCTGCAGGGCCTTTTCGTTCTGCGCCTCTTGCTTCCTCTGCGCTTTCAATTCCTTCTCGGACATGCCGGACAGGGCTTCATGCTCCTGCTTCTCCTGCCGACGCGCCGCGTCATCGGCGAGCAGTTTGGCCGCGGGGGCGAGGGCCTGTATGACCAGGTTGTTCTGAAGTTCGGCGATCCGCGCGTTCGCCGCGGCCGCCTCTTTTTGCGCGGAAGGCTTTTCGCCCAAGATGTCAGCTTGACGCTGCCGTATCTTGCGAGCTTCGGCCCTGGCATTGTCCGCTTCATCGACAAGATGCATCCCTCCGGACAGAATATCCTTTGTGTCCATGTCCTGCAACATCAAGGATATGTCATCCATAATATGATCCATGACAAAGGCTTCTCGCCCAAGCCGCTCATATTCCTCATCCAGCGCATCCGCCCGCTTCTGATAAAGTGCGTACTGATCCTTGAGTTCGTTGGTCTGCTCCTCCAGAATGCGGAGGCGGCGGGTCTCGGCGTCCTCTGCTTCGCCGGCGATCTTCGCCTCCAGCTCGGCGATGCGATCCTTGTCAGGAGCGGCCATGCTGGAGGATTGAACTTCCCGCAGTTCCCGCTCCTCGCGGATGACGGCGCCGAGACGGGACTGGAGACGGGAGAGAAGGTCGCCGTAATAGGCGGCGTGGGCGTTGCGGTCGTCGTCCGCGTCGCGGAGCGCCTTGACTTCGGCGATGTTCTGGCGGAGAAGCGCCTGTTCACGGGACAGCAGATTCAGGCGCTGCTCGGCGGACATGTCATCGGAATACTGGCTCTGGATCTCCTTGATCTGGTCGTATGTCCTGCGCATGCCGCCGATTTCGGAGTTGAGCTTGCGGACGGCCTCCTGCGCTATCAGGGCTTTCGCAATCATGGCGGCGAGGGCGACCGTGACCAACGCACAGACACCGGTAAGAGCCACAACGGATGCTCCGGCCGCCGTGGCGGCCGTCTTCAGGAACCCAAACGCCGCTGCCAATCCTGTGATAATTTTATGCAGGGAGGCGGCGGCAATTCCTGCCGCGCCCAGAATGGCGACCGTTCCGCCAAGCCATGACATGGAATCTCCCAACCCTTTTATCGCATTCGTGACCGACGACACCATGCCGAAGACGCCGGAAAGAGCGCCGGCGAAATCCTTGATGATTGCGCTGGAAGCGTCGCCCGTGGCAATGATCAGCTCCGTGAATGCGCTTTTCAAGATGTCAATGGCGCCGCCGATGCCGCTCTCCATGTCCCGCGCCGTTCGGGACGATTCCTTGGAGACGTCCCGCAGACGAGCGGCGAAGGCGGTGAGCTTCGCCGGATCCGCGCCGATGTTGAGTCCCGCCAGCATGCCGCGCCGCCCGAAGATGTCCTCCGCGAAACCAAGTCGCTGGGCGGACGGCATGTTGGCCATGGCGACGCCGATGTCCAGCATGATGTCGCCCATCTTGCGGAGGTTCCCTTCCGCGTCGGTCGTCTTGACGTTGATGTCCGCCAGCGCCTGCTGGATCTTCGGGTTGGCGAACTGGAGAAACGAGTTGCGCAGCGCCGTTCCGGCCAAGGAGCCTTTGATGCCAAGGTTGGCCAGGATGCCGAGCGCGGCGCATGTGTCGGTGATGGATTCGCCGGCGGTGGCGGCCGTCGGGCCGACCAGCTTCAAGGCGTCGAACAGATCCGTGACGGTCTGCGCGGATCCATTGGCGGTGGCGGTGAGCAGGTCGGCGACGGACGTCATCTCGGAGGCGGACAGGCCGAATATCCGGAGGGAGTTGGCGGCGATGTCCGCCGCGGACGCCAGCTCCGTGCCCGTCGCGCGGGACAGGTCCATGACGGCGGCAATGGACGACTGGATCTCATCCGATGAGAATCCCATGCGTCCGAGGGAGGTCATGCCTTCGGCGACCTGCGCGGCGGAGAAGGACGTCGTGGCGCCGAGCTTCCGCGCCTTTTCGGAGAGGTTGTCCATCTCCTTCGCGGACGCTCCAGTGACGGCGGCGACCGTCCGCATCTGGTTGTCGTATTCAATGAAGGAGTTCAAGACCGGCTGGATGTAGCCTCTGAAGGCGACAAAACTGGCGGCAGCCATTTCCGTCAGTTTTTTTGCGTTACTGGCGAAATCTTCCAATCTGGACCTTGCTTTTTGCAATCCAGCCTGTAGATTAACGTCACGGACTGAAATGGAAATATATGCGTTTCCGGCATTGATGGATACAGATGGCATAATGATGCAGGAGGTTGCGTATGTGGATGACTGATGAAGAACTAGAAGAATTAAGAGTAAGCAGGGCAATAAGGAAAGCAGAAGAAGAAAAGATGTATCTTGCATTGCCGGCATGGCAGCAGATGCTGATTACAGCCCTTGCCCTCTCCCCGGTCTTTCTGTTTCTGATTCTGGGGATCATTGCCGGCCTGAAGCAGGACGGCATCATCGCGCCCTGACGGCGTCTCCCTTTTCGGTTTTCAGATGCCATGCCTCCTTCAGGATTGAGAAGGAGGCTTCCGGCAGCGGCTTTTTCGGCCGGAATGGGTTCAGGTCGTCCATGTCGGGCATGTTCGCGCCCGGTATGGTGGCGATGATGAACGACGCGACGTGGTTGGCCAGGTCGAACTGCCGTTCGCCGCGACTGTCCGCCATGATCTTCAGCTCGCGGAGGGTGAAGGGGGACGGATCGACTCCGATGATTCCGGCGAGGCCGAAAACAACTTCCTCGAGACGTCTCCAACCATCTCCTCCACCTTCGGCGTCACGTCCGTGATCGTCTTCTTCGTCGTCTCGATCGCCGCCTCCAGAATCAGACGGCGCCGCGTAGGGAAATAGTCGGCCAGCCCCTCCAGCAGGGCGAGCGTCGCGTCGTCGATGACGTCCTTTTCAAGGGATTCCCCGAAATCCATGCCCGTCACGTTGGCGGCCTGCGCCTGCGGCAGGATGACGGCGAATATCGTGTCCACCAGCAGGACAGGATCGTCCTGCAGCTTCTGCATGGCCTCCTCCCCCGCCAGGTTGAACCCGAGGGAGTCGCGGATCCGGCGAAGCGCCGCCGTGTCGACGCGGCAGGTCCATGTCCGCCCCTTGCTGTCCGTGAATGTCTTTTTCGCTCTGTCCATTTTGTGCTCCTATTTATGATAACAAACGTGTCTCTGCCATGTAATACGGAGAGACGGAAAATCAGAACATCCAGTACCAGGAATAGACTTTTTTCATGCGATAGTTTTTCCAGAACTTCAGGGCTAGGGCGTTTTCCGCCAGGATGCCGAGCTCCAGATGGCGGTCCATCCGTCTCGCGTTGCTGATGGCGAAGCCCACCAGTGCCGATCCCACGCCCTTCCGGCGTGCGGACGGAACGACGTACAGGTTGTTAAGGCCGACGACGGGGCAGTCCGTGTTCCATTTCACCAGACGAAGGCATCCGACCAATTCGTCCCCGATATAGGCAAGAGCCACGGCGTCGAGCTCCAGCTCCTTCTCTGTCCACGTTCCGGGCGTTATTTGCGGGGCGGACTCGCCGCGGGTATCGTTCTCGATTTTCGTGTAGTATGCTTCCGATTCATTGAGCAGCGCGACGGCCGCCGGCATCGTCTCGCCCATGGCCTGCTTGACGCGGATTTCATTCAGCGTGGTATTCATTTTTCTCCTTTGAAAAGATAGACAGAAAAAGCCCGCCGGGCGGATGCCTGGCGGGCGTCGGATCCTTCGGCGTCAGTCGCCGGAAGGGCTGCTGGACGTCTCGTCGATGTAGGTGGGCGGGAACGAGTCGTCCGTGATGGTGGGATAGGCGGTGAAGTTGATGTCGACGGCGCCGTTGATCGGCTGCGACTCGTTGAAGTCGCTGACGATGAAGTCGCCCTTCACGCCGTCGCCGTCGGTGCCGTTCAGGATCTTGAGCGAAATGGGGCCGCCGGTCTTGAAGGCGTTGCGGAGGGCGCCGACGGCCGCGTCGTTTTTGACTTTGCGGGCCTGGATGGTGAGGGTTCCGTCGATGAGGCCGTTGGCGTATCCCTTCCAGCCGGTGGCGGCGAGAAGGCGGTCGGTGATCTCGATCTTGTCGCGCGTGGCGTTGAAGGTGACGTCCGCGGCGTGGGTTACTTCGGTGGCTGCTTCCGCGCCTGCCGTGCCTTCATAGAGCTTGCAGTTGCGGCCGAGCCGGTAGGTGACAGCGTTTCCTGACATGGTGTTTCTCCTTATGGTGGATGGTTAAAGATTGGAATGGAGTTCGGCCTTGTAGAGCGGGGCCAGCTTGTCCGCCTTGGCGGCCAGCGTCGGGGCGGCGAACGGCCGTTTCGGGTAGGTTCGTTTCTTCTGCTCGACATCCGGCCAGAGGACCTTGTCGAGGCGCTGCGCCCATGCGGCCTGCCGGTCCGTCTTCAGGCGGGTGAAGACGATGTTGTCGCCGCCCGGTATCGGCTTCCGGATGGTTTTCAGAGGGGTGCGGTAGCCGGGGCGGAGGGCGACCGGGCCGACCTTGCCGACCTTGTACGTCCGCCGCTTGCCTTTCAGCTGCACGCCGCCGAACTCGTGGAAGTAGCCTGTCTTCCCGACGATGTAGTAGTCGGGGCCGATGACGGCGATGCCCTTCGAGTAGTCGATATCGTATCGGATGGCGGACTTAAGCGAATGGCGGCCGCCGCGCGTGTGCGGAGGGCTGCCGGGGGCGGAAGGACGCTTCTTCGTCTTGCGGATGCTCGCCTTCATGCTTCTGGCCAGAAGCGCCGCCGCGCCTTTGAGCGTCCCGTAGGTGGCCTTCTTCGAGGCCCTGCCAAGGCGCTGCAGGCCGGCGGTGTCTGTCTTGGTGTCGAATCCGAGTGCGATCATGGTTCCAGATAGAAGACAAGGTTGAAGGTCATGCCCGTCCGGAAAATGGCCGAGCCTCTCAGAAGCTCCATGTCGAAGAGGTCCGGGCTTTCAAACTCCTCCACATGGGCGGCGCCGTCGTCGTCCGTGAACAGCGAGACGGCGTCCGCGATGTCGCAGACCGTCGCGACATGGCGGGTGATGGATTCCATCATGTCCGGGCATGCCGCCGCGTAGGTGAGGGCGTAGGAAACGGTGACGATGCGCGTTCCGCGCGTGTCGCGTCCGATGGAGAAGGACATGGGGACGATCGCGACAAAGGGCCCCATCCTTGCGATGTCGTCGTCCGAAATGATCGGGATGTACTCGAAGACGAGCCCCGTGCTCGGCTGGATGACGGCCTGGATGGCCTCCTTGAGCTTGTCGATGTGCTGTTCGGTGAACGGGATGTCCATGTCATGCCTCCCCCGCGTCCGTCGCGATGACGGAGATCTGCCCGGGCAGATGCTCCTCCCATGGCGCGCCGCCGTCTGGATTGCTCACCTTGTACCGGCGGCCGTTCCAGATGATGGCGTCGTTGAACTTCGGCGGATCCTGCCGCCCGAGGTCGGACCTGCGGACGATGAAACGCCGCGCGTGGACGTAGATGGCCGATCCGTCCTCCGCGAAGAGGCGGAAGAGCTTCCTCCCCGCCTTCGCGGGGATGCCCTTCGCGACGAAGAGGCCGTCGCGGAGATAGTCCACGCGTTCGGTGAAGAGCCCGTCGTGGTTGAGCAGCTGTCGTCCGGATTCGAAGAGGTTCATGGCGATGGATGGTGGGTTCCGCCCGTGCGCGGGCTATATGAACAAAAACAAAGGATTCACCCGCGCACGGGCGAAAGGGGAGATCCCGCCGCGCATGCCAAGGAGCGCGAAAAATGACAGAAAACGCGTGAAAACATGCGCGGCGGGAAAGACTGGTTAGCCGTTGGCGGCCGGATTGGCGGCCAGCGTCGCGTTGAGCAGCACGGCGACATCGTCGCCTGCGGCGGTCGCGGCCGTCAGGGCGATGCCGAGGCAGGTGCCGGAGGCGGCCGTCGCGGACGCCTTGCCGTTCGCGTCCAGATAGACGGGGGCGCCGACCGCGATCTCGCCCGCGGCGGTGAAGCCGAACGCGCCTTTGATCTGGAGGGCGCCGGTCGTGCCCTTCTTGATCGTGGAATAGGGGATGCCGTAGAAATTGTCGGCGAGCTTGACGGGAGTGCCGCCGGGCGCGTCCGCCGCGGCCGGCGTGTAGTTCACGGTCTCGCCAGAATTGATGTATTTAGCCATGATGGTGGTTCCTTATGGGTTGATGGTGGTATGGGAAGCGCCGTCTCTCCGGCTGTCACCCGCTTGCCTCCCCGGTCCAAACCAAAGGATCAAAAAGGGCCGGGGGGGACGCCCGGTCGGGTCGCCGGGCCTTCCGGGCCGATGGGAAGGAGAGAGAGGCGGCCCGGAAAGGATGCTCCGCTTAGGCGTTCGCGCCGGTGACTTTGATGCCGGACAGCGGATCCTGCTTGCGGACGCCGAAGTCGTAGTAGCAGCGGAACTGGGTGCCCAGCGTGCTGAACTCCGTCTCGGCGGATTCGATGTGGGGCGTGCGGACGCCGTCCAGGAAGACGATTTCCACCGACGCCTTGAACTTCGGATCGGCCAGCAGGTAGTAGGCCGTGGCGCTGTTGCCGGTGATGGTCGTGTCCTCCAGATAGGGGGAGACGACGGGCTTGTACTTGCCCTTGTGCGGGTTGCCGCTGGTCTCGATCGCGCGGGAGGAGCTGACGCCCGTGGCGATGATGGAGGAGTCGGTGTAGAGTTTGCCGGCGGTGACTTCGTTGGAGGGGCCGACGAGCAGGATGGCCGGGCGGCCGCCGACGAGGACGCCGTTGTCCTTCAGCAGGCGGAACTGCTTCAGGGCCGCGGAGAGGCCGTCGACGCCGAGCGCGTTGGCCGCGCCTGTCAGGAGGTTGCCCGCCGCGGCGGTGAAGAAGCTGGCGTTGTCCATGAACTCCTTCCAGAAGACGTCGTTCAAGGCCATGCCGGCCTGCTGTCCGAGCAGGAACGGGATGCGGGTGAAGGCGCCCAGGTTGTCGTTGATGTAGTCCTTGCGGGTGATGGAGAGCATCATGCCGTAGGTGTCGGCCTGGTTGGTGAAGGCGTCTTCGGCGAGCGTGCCGTGGGACAACTGGCCGTTGGCGGGAACTTTGGCGAAGGCGGCCTTGCCGTCGGCGCCGAGCTTCAGGCGGTAGGACTCGATCTGGTTGAAGTTGCCGACGGGCGTCACGGCGGCGATGTCGAAGCAGGACTGGTCGACGACGCCGTAGCCGTCGAGCAGACGACGCTGGATCACGCCGCCGAGGATGCCGTCGAGGCTGATGTTGGAGAAGGCGCCCTGGATCGCGGGACGGCGGGCCATGGAGACGATTTTGTACCAGTTGGAGCCGTTGATGCGGTAGGTGCCCGGATTGTGGCCGTTGGCGGCCGCGACTTCCAGGACTAGCTGCTGCAGGCCGAGGCCGCCGCGGAAGCGGTGGTCGGCCATCTCAAGGCTCTGCTGGCCGACGGTGGCGATGATGGCCCGTTCGTCCGTGCCGGCGGTCTGCAGGGCTGCCGCCAGGAAGACATTGTTGGTGAGCGGGGCCTGGGAGGAC
>JAEEGF012166382.1_pt1 | contig 11108 bp, 10 predicted proteins | sample 9134171 | NCBI WGS metagenome assembly JAEEGF01 (sample SAMN16246542, study PRJNA631951) | gut metagenome | biome: gut microbiome; feature: rumen; material: AP-attached | host: Bos | place: Iran: Karaj | collected 2018-10
CGTCCATCATGTCCGGCAGCAGGCCGTTGTACGGCACGCTCAGGACCGTGAAGCCCGTGTTGAACAGGCAGTACATCACCAGGTAGAAGACGTAGTTCGCCGTCATCGACGAGGCGTGGATGTTGATCCACATGATGACAAAGGTGATGGCCGAAGCGACGCTGCCCACCAGGATGTAGAAGCGCTTCGCGCCGTATTTCGACCGGGTCCTCTCGCAGATGTTGCCCATGATCGGGTCGGTGATGGCGTCCCAGATCTTGCCGATCATCGGGATCGTGCCGGCGAGAGCCGCGTTCATGCCGAGCGCGTCCGTCAGAAAGACGATGAAGAACGCGTTGATGATGACGAAGCAGCCGCCGCCGAATATCTCTCCCACGCCGTAAGTCAATCTGTTGAGGAAACCGTACCTCGGCTTTCTGCCGCTGATTTTCTCTTCCATAGTATCCTCCTTATCCTTTTGGGGCGTTCCGCGCCCGGAAAGGGGCGCGGATCATGCTCTAATCGGAATTCTATCAAAAAACCGGTCGTTCATCAAGCCAAAAAAACAAAAAGCCTCTGCGGACTGCCGTATCCTCCGCGGCGCCGGTCGTCCCGGTCTTCCTCCGCCTGACGGCGGCATGCGCCGCCTCATCCGAAAACGCGCCGGAGGAGTAAAAAACAGTCGCAGGCCAAGGCCTGCGACTTAAATAGGGCGCGTATGCGGTTCAGTACCACATGACCGTTCCGCTTTCCGGCCAATCTCCGCTTTCCAGCGAGCTATCCAATCTGCGGATCACATGGTCCGCGTAAAACGTTGATCTAACAGTCTCAGTTGCCGACGGCCACTCTTTTTCTGTGAGCGCAGGCAAGCCTTCCTCCATACGCAAGGCGTTTGCACTGTTTCTTAAAGAATTCAGCTCATCGACAGAGACGATTCTGACGAAGTCATTCGGTGCAAGTTGGGTGATTTCAATGGACGGTCTGCTTCGATCAACGGTGATCACGCCGTAATCGACCTGTCCCTCGGGATAATAGCGATACACAAGAGTATCCCCATTTTTTGAAAACAGCTTGAATGTTACCATATGCGCCTCGACTTTTAGACTAAAGAGGGTGTATCGTGAAATCCGTTACATCCTCTCGACATGGGCAAGCGGTGAATAACGCATTTAAGCAAACGAATTAGAAATCTAAAAAAACAATGTTTTTGGCAGTTAACGCACGTGGTTTTCTTGAAAAAGGTGCACAGCCGCACACGGTCTAATCCTCCCTCAGATATTCCTCGGCGTAGGCCCAGAATTCATTCAGATGCTCTAGCGCGAACACATGGGGGCTGGAGTGGATATTGAGTTCGAGATTACGCAGGTTCAGACTGATATAGGTTTCAGACTCGTCCTCCCATCTGAGGCGGATCCAGTTGTAGTTGTCCGTGACCCATTCGTCGGTCTCCGCGCCGATCCGGATCGCGCAGAGCAGCTCAACAGCTCTGTCGAGCTCAGCTCCTTTTTCAAAGGTGGCTGTACGCCCGTAGCCGCCCTGATCGACATGGAAGGCGAGCTCTGCGGGCGGGTTTTCCCGGATGTTGGCCAGGTTCGCGTCGCCGAGGACCAGATAGAGGGGCTCTCCCGGCTGCGGGATGGTCACAGGCGGCAGTTCCGTTTCCGTCTGCACTGATCCGATGCCGATCGACACCGAGACCGGAACGGACTGCGCGCCCCATTTAACACCTTTGATGGAGAACTCGACCTTGCCGTGCGGTGGGATCGCCGTGTCCACGCCGTCGTAGGTGTCGCCGAAGCTGCGGAATTCATTCCCGTCCTTGTCATAGAGCGAGAAGGTGTAGATGACCTTCATCACGCCCACGTCAGAGTTGTTCTCGATGATCCCGCTGAAGGAGTACTCATAACGGGCCGGGACGTTCCTCCTTATGGCCGTCGCCTTTTTCAGCGTCACCGTCACGTCGTCCCGCGAGGCCGCGGCCGTGTCGATGCGGAGACTCTTTCCGATCCCGCATCCCGTGAGCGCAAGGAGCAGCCCGACGAGCATCAAAAGCGCGATCGCGGCGGAAAAGCTTCTTTTTTTCATGTCGATTCCTCCAGAATTCAGAAAGCGCCTGCGCACGGGTAACCCACAGAAAGTCATCCGGCAAAAGAATAGCATTTTTTTGCGTTGTTGTTCATCTTCCGATGTTTTGATCATACCATATCCCTCGCGTATCTTCAACAAGACTTGGTTAGCGGGTTTTCTTCCGTGCTACTTTAGGAAAGGCAGAAAATATAGCACACAAGACTTGACAGCCCAAACCCAGATAATAAAAGCGGCATTAAGGAACTTTTTTCATATGCCGCGCAGATAACAAATTATAATACCGAGAATCTTCCGATTCTCGGTATTTTTTGATGGTCGGGCGGTGAATAACGTATCTGAGCAAGCACATTGAAAAATCTATGTTTTCAGGCAGTCAACGCACGGGTTTCGCCTGAAAAGCACAAGGAAAAACTGCCTGCTTTTCAGAAGAGAAACCGAAGAGCTATGCCTCAACATCGAAGCTCCCCGGTTTTTCACTTTTGTGTTTTTCCCCCTCATCCCTGGGCGAGGAAGTAATCCGCGATCGCCCGGTTTGCTTCCCTGCTCTCCTCCAGTTCCGGAAACAGCACGTTGAAAACATGCCCCAGCTTGTTGGCCTTTTCCGGCCAGGAGCAGAAGCGGTAAGGTCTGCCGCTTTCCGCAAGCGCCTTTTCAAGGATAAGATCCTCCTCGTAGAGCAGCTCGTCCGCAGGCGTGGTCGTGATGATGAGCGGCGGATACTCGCTCTCCGGGATGAGACGCAGGACGTCGAAGGTCTCGAGATAATCCGGCTCGACGCCCTCCGGATACATCAGGGGGAGCAGCATCGCGAGGGCCGCTCCGGCAACGCCTCCGCCGCTGAGGGAAAAAGCCGGGCAGGTCGGCGCGGCGGCCCGGATGGCACAGCGGCCGGGCATGACGCAGATCTTTTCCTGAAAACTTCGGTTCCCCTGCAGCATGGCGTAGAGCAGCACCAGATGCCCTCCTGCCGAGTCGCCGCTCATATAAACGCGCTCGGCGTCCAGACCATAGCGCTCCGCGTTCTCACCCACCCAGTCGACGATCGCGGCCAGCTCCCGCAGCTCGGCAACAAAATCTGCCTCCGGGTGCAGGGTGTAATCCCCGTTCACGACGGCAAAGCCCTGTTGCGCAAAAGCGCGGGCGTGCAGACGGTTGATGTTCTTCTCGCAGGCGATATAGCCGCCGCCGTGGATCTCGATGATGACGGGCAGTTTTTCCTGCCCCTCCGGGCGAATCAGGTCCAAGGTGTGGCGAAGGCTGCCGTCCGGCAGGTAAAAGATATCATAGACTTCGCGCAGTCCCTCGCGCCAGAGCTCGCTGCGGCCGTTTTTCATGCGCTCTTTTTCCCGGTGCTTTTGATCCTGTCGGTTTTCCACGACCGCTTTCGGCAGCGTCATCACGGCGTCCTCCTGTTATGGTTTCTCAAGGATCGCGCACTCATAGGGCATGAGGCGCCCATCGGCAGTATAGCACGATCCCGGGCAATTGGAAAGCAGTACGCGGCCGTCCGCATAGCCCTCCGGGCAGGGATAGCGCTGATCCTCGGCGGTCAGATTGCAGACGACAAGGACGCTTCTGTTATCCGAGCGTCGCTCATAGGCCAGCACACCCGGTTTATCCTCGCATGGAAACAGACGCCCCTCCGACAGGCAGGGATCCTCTCGCCGCAGACGCAGCAGCTCGCGGGTAAAGGCAAAGACGGAGTCCCCTCTTTTCAGCTGCTCCTCGGCGTTGATCGCCTCATGGTTGAGAGTGAGCATGTGGCAAATCCCGGCCTTGTTCTAGTTGAAGGAGATATAGTCTTTCCGCCAAACAATGATCGTACAATAAAGAAGCCGGGAAAGTGCTGACACTCTCCCGGCATAGTGCTGTTTACTTGTTGATTGCTTCTATAAGCGCATCATCCCCTGAGCGTGTACAAAACTTGCTCAGAGGATAGCTTTTCTTGACAAAGCTCTCCCGGCAGACAAAAGAGGTTTCTTTGATGATGAGTGAGGCGGGCTTGAAGTCCCCGGTTTTCGTTCCCGCTGTTCAATCCTTTACAAAGCGCTGGCTGATAAAGCGGAATCAGATGAGGGCGAGCGCCTGGTCAAGGTCATCGATCAGGTCTTTTACGTCCTCAATGCCGATTGAGAGCCTGACCTGCCCGTCATAGATTTCCGCAGCACGGCGTTCCTCCGGCTTCATATCGAAGTGGGACATGGAAGGACTGTGCTGGATGAGAGAATCGACGTTGCCCAAACTTGTTGCAAGGCTGAAGACTTTTACATTGTTCATCACGGTGCGCACAGCGTCCATGCCGCCGCGAATATCTGCGGACATCATTCCCCCAAAGCCTCCGTGCATCTGTTTGCAGGCGATCTTATGGGTAGGATGGCTTTCCAGTCCGGGATAATATACTCTTTCTATCTTCGGATGCTGTTCAAGAAAACGCGCTACTTCCATTGCGTTTGAGCAGTGCCGTTCCATGCGCACCCCCAGCGTTTTCATGCCCTGCATGACAAGCCACGCATCAAAAGGATCGATAACCGCGCCAAGGCACTGCAGATAGGGCATGCGGCATCTGTCAATGAGCTTCTTCGGGCCCGCAATCAGTCCGGCGGTGGCAAAGCCGTGGCCGCTCAGGTATTTTGTGGCGCTGTGTACGACAAGATCCGCGCCGAGATCAAGCGCATTCTGAAGATACGGAGAGGCAAAGGTGGAGTCAACGATCAGCGTAATCGGATGATCCTGTGATTTCAGGAGCTCCGCAACAGCGCGAATATCGGATATCTTCAGCGTCGGATTCGCAGGGGTCTCCACATAGACCAGCGTGGTTTCAGGACGGATTGCCGCGGCGATATTCTCCGGCTTAGTCGTGTCGACTCGTGTGTAGCTGACGCCGAATTTCGAGAGGATCTGATCGAAGAGCGTATAGGAGCAGCCGTAGATCACGTCACCGAAGATCACATGATCGCCCGCCTTCACGCTGCTGATTACGGCCGTTGAGATCGCGCCGAGACCGGAGGCAAGCGCCAGGGCAGCTTCCGCATGTTCGAGACAAGCTATCTTTTTCTCCAGTTCGTCTGCATTCGGGCTGCCGAAGCGAGTGTAGACAAATCCTTCATCTACGTGCTGGTTGAGATAGACCGCGGTATCAAAATCCTCCAGTATATAGGTTGAGGTCTGATAGATGGGACTGACATGCGCCATTGCCGTCGGCTCATAGCTGCCGGTCAGCTTTGCGCGCAGTTGCTTTGCATGGAGCAGTTCGGTGTTAATATTCATATGATGCTTCCTTTTTCCGCGTTTCTGTTTCGATATTGTCCAAACGATAGGTTATTTGGCAGGCTTCCCCGTCCGCAATGATTCCGGGAGGCTGATCCGGCGGAGTCGGGACCCCGAACGGAGCCTCGATAACAGCATCCAGCAGGTTTGTCACTCTGTCCAGATGCCCCGCGTCCAGAGCCCCGGTGCCGTGCCCGGTCCAAATCCTTTCAAAACACGGGCGGAAGATCTGCAGGTTTTTCAGTGTTGTTCGATATTCCTCCAGGGATGTGGACTCCTCCATCTGCATCCAGACATTATAAATGAGTCCATCCCCTGAAAACAGCACTTTTTCTTCCTCAAGAAGAAAGCCCGTGCTGCCTTGCGTATGACCGCGAAGAGACACGGTCCGCAGCGTGAGTCCGCCCAGATCGAATTGGGCCTGCAGAGGACGAATCTCGGGCACGGGAGGCGCTTCCGTTCCTGCTTCCCGCGCGTCGAGTTCGATATAGTGCCTCATCAGCGCATGATCCTTTTCGTTGAGATACACGAAGGGGCAGGACATAACGCCGAGGTAATGGTCAGGATGTCCGTGCGTCAGCAGCGGGAGGACGGGAAGATCTGTTAAGGCGGACACTTCCGAAAGCAGGTTTCCGGTTCCCATTCCGGCATCGATCATCGCGGCGCGCTTGTTCCCACAGACCAGGTACATGCATACTTCCTCGGCTTTTTCCCAAATCAACCATCCGCCCTTGAAAATCGGAGTTACCGTATATGCGCCCATCGGATCACTCCTTCACCGCGCCGAGCGAGATCCCTTTGACGATATATTTCTGGAAAAACGGGAAAAGAACCAGAATCGGGAGGACGCCCAGTACAGCGATCGCCATCCGGACCGAGACGCTTGGTATACTCGCGACAGACAAGCCGATCTGCGAGGCAACCTGACTGTTCTTTGAGAGGAACTGAACGTTATTGAGGATGTTCTGCAAAAGGATCTGCAATGACCAGAGTCTGCTGTCGCTCACAAAATACAATGCGTTCGTCCAATCGTTCCAGTAGGTAAGAATCGTAAACATGGCAATCGTGGCGATGATCGGCTTGCCCATGGGAAGGATGACATAGCCCAGAACGCCGATCGGTCCGGCGCCATCCAGTTCGGCGGCTTCCATGATCTCCTGCGGAATGCTGTTCTCAAAATAATTCTTCATCAGGATCAGATGGAAGGGATTAATAAGCAGATTCGGCAGGACCAGCGCCCAGAATGTGTTCTTTATTTTCAGATAACGCGCCCAAAGGATATAACTCGGCACAACGCCGCCGTGGAAAAGCATGGTGAAGAAAATCAGGAATGTGATGACGTTCCTGCCTTTCAGCTTCTTTCTGGACAGAGGGTAGGCCAGCGTTATCGTAAGAAACAGACTCGTCAGCGTCCCGACAGCCGTCGTCAGGATCGTGAGGCCGTAGGCCTTCAGGATCGTGTCCGAATTGCGGAGAATGTACTTATAAGCGTCAAGACTGAAGGTCTGGGGCCAGAACTGGTAACCGTTGCGGATCAGGGAGGATTCCGAGGAAACGGAAGACATTATCAGCAGGACAAAGGGGGAAAGCGTCAGCACTACCAGAATCAGGATCGTGGCTGTAATGCCGCGCTGATATTGTTTCTCTTGTTTTGTGATCATCTTCTTACCTCAAAACAGTGCGTTGTCTTCATCGACTTTCGCGGTGATCTTGTTTGCTATCAGTACGAGGATAAAGCCGACGACAGACTGAAACAGTCCGGCGGCCGCGGCCATTCCGATGTTGTTGCTTTTCATCAGCGCGTTGTATACATACGTGTCATAGGTCGCCGTCACATCGTGGATCATCCCGGAATTCTGAGGGATCAGATAAAACAGACCGAAGTTGGAATAAAACAGTGTGCCTGTACTGAGAAGGAGCATTGTCACAATGGTCGGTTTGATACACGGAATGGTAATGCGGGTTATCTGCTGCCAGCGTGTGGCTCCGTCCAACTCGGCGGATTCATACAGCGCCTTGTTGATCCCGACGATCGACGAGAGGTAGATTATGGCTGTCGTTCCGATGTTCAGCCAAAGATATACGACCGACAGAATGACTGGCCACGGGCCTTTCTCCGCATACCAGCTAACCGGCTTAAGCCCGAAAAAAGGAAGAATGGTGTTGTTCAGCATGCCGTTTTCCTGGCTTAGGAATGCAAAGGCAATATAGCTGCAAATGACCATCGAGATCAGATCCGGCAGAATAAGCGCCGACTGGGAAAAGCGCGCCAGCTTCTGGTTGCGCATATCGGCGAGCATGATGGCAACTGCGATACCGAAAACGGTTTCCATGATCAGAAAAACCACGTTGTATACGACGGTATTTCGCGTTATGATCCAGGCATCCGGCGTAGCAAAAAGAAATTTGAAATTTCTCAGGCCGACCCACTGACTTTTGAAAATTCCGAGAGAATAGTTTATCTTTTTGAAGGCAATAAACACGCCCGCCATCGGAAGATAATTATTCAGCAATATATAGAGCAGGCCCGGAACCATAAGAAAATAAAGGACAAGATGATTCCTCTTGATACTCCGTTTATTCAGCTTCTCAGGCATAATCTCCACCTCCCTTTAAAAGAACGGACAGCGTTTCAATGGAAATGTCACGCTGTCCGTGTGAATCAGTTTCAGCCGCTCCGCTTACGAAAGCGCAACGCAGGGGTGTTGAGGTGTTGTTTATTTCGATGCCATGTAGAGATCGAGCTGCCTTTGCGCTTCTGCAACGACGTCGTCTACGCCTGCGGCCTTCATTTCTGCAATGAACTGCGGAAGAACGGTATCGACATCCACACTGCCGCTTTCCAGAGCTAAGGCATATTTCTCCACGACATTGCTGACGGCTGCCAGCTGAGTCTCGACCGGATCGGGATCAAACTCAAAGCCGTAAGTGATGGAGATCTCGGCAGTCTCGTTCAGGGCGAGCTGCTTTTTGTTGCGATCGGGATCATCGGAAACGGACTTGAAGACATAGCTTGCTCCGGAGTTTCCGATGCACCAGTTGAAAGCGGCTTCCCAGCCGGAGTTGCCCGCTTCAATGCCGTCGCAATACTCGATCAGTCCATCGTCGCGCATCTGCCAGTGATGGTCTTTCGCGCCGTAGTAGAGCGTGGTCGCCATCTCAGAGTCAGTGAAAAGAAGATTGAGCCATTTCATAGCCGCTTCAGCGTTTTTGGAGTTGGAGCTGATACCAACACCCAGCGTATCGGCAGAGGTGACGACGTCGGCGCTCAGCGGAATGGCATAGCTGGGGAATGTGATGTTGGACAGACCTGCATGAACGATCGGCTCAACTTTCTCGCCATAGCAGTTCTGATTGCTGATGTAGCTGAAAAGACTGCCGTCATAATACGACAAGCTGCCGACCTCGCTGGTCGTTGCCGCATCCTTGAGAATATAGCCGGCCTCGTACCAGGCGCGCATCGTATCCAGCTCACGCCGGTAGGAGTCTGACTCATAGAAGTTGATGACGGTCGGCTCATCGTTAACGGATACAAGATAATAAGCATCGCTGCTGAGATAGGAAACATGCTGCACATGCTCGTTATCGATGCCGTAATAACCGAAGATCAAACCATCGCCGTCCGGAGCCAGCATGGTCATTTCCGGATATTTCTGGCTGACGATCTCATATGCCTTGCCTACGCCTTCGAGAGTGGTCATGGAACGGGGATCGATGCCGCACTCGTCAAGGATATCTTTGCGGCAGATGAGCGTGGCGACATATTTTTTGTTTGCCATAAAGGGAACGCCATAATTCTGCCCGTCGATTGTAGCGTAATAAAGGAGATCGCCGCAGATGTCCTTTATGCTCTGACCATACTGATCAAGCAGGCTGTCGATCGGCATCAGCTCGCCCTGACGGGCCATGGCTCCGGTATCTCCAAGGATGGCGACAAGATCCATCGCTTCATTTCCAGCCATTTTCAGGCCGATCTGCTCTTCGTAATTTGCCAGATTGTAGAATTCAATGTCGACTTCAACGCCGATCTTATCGCGGGTGATATTATTCAGAGCTTCTTCTACCATAGCCTCATCGGGTGTCTCGCCAAATGAGAACATCTCGAATTTGATCGTTACGGGACCGGTGCTGGCGGGGGCAGGGGAAGATCCGCACGCAGGGAGAGCAAGCAGCATAGCCAACAGGAGTACTATTGCGAGCAAATGTTTTGAACGATCGAAGCTTTTCATAGGGACACCTCCGTTATTTTATGGATTCAGTTTATCACCGCAGATCGTCATGTGCTTTTGCGTTTTTGCTCCATGTTTTCACTTTTCTGCTGTCCGGGCTGTCACACATTGAAAAATGCAGTCTCACGCCGTATCCTTTTAGATAAAGAAAGCAGGGGCCTTCTACAGACCCCTGCGCAAAGCAAAAAGAAATCATGACTGCATGGTGTTTTTAACACGGCGGATATAATCGCTTGGAGATTCTCCGGTCATCCTTTTGAAGAGCGTCGAGAAATAAGACATATTATCGAAACCTGCTTCGCTTGCGGCCTCCGTCACATTTTTCCCCCGGTCAAGCTCCTCCCGGGCTTTTCCGATCCTCTTGCGGTTTATATATTCAGGGATAGTAAGACCGTAACGGGAGCTGAATGCATGGGAAAGGTAATCCTGACTTAAAAAGTACCTGGAGGCAAGCTCGCCTCGGGAAATCTTCTCGGTAAAATGACTGTCCAGATAGTTCCGGATCTGCTCTATGACTGGCGCGCTGCCGCCTGCCGCGGCGAGTTCCCGAACGGTGACGCCGAGAGAATAGTCGGCCCACTGCAGCATATGGAACGGAGAATCAAGAGCGGCGCTGAACAGACGCACAGCGGATCCCTCTCCGAAGATGATGTTCGCGGCGATCCCGCTCTGTTCCAGGACCGAGACAAGCATGTGCAGATAAGCATGGCTGAAACGCAGCAGTCCCGTACGATCAGCACATCCCGCCGCACTCAGTTCATTCAGATAAGATTGGATCGATTGAAACAGCGGGCCTTTTTCTCCCTCCCCGAGAAGTGCCGTCCATTGCTCCTCCGGGAACACGGGAAGATCTTTTGCGCGGGAAGCGTCAGCGGTTTTTTCCTGTTCCGCTTTTTCTTCAAATGCATGCAGGCGGTTTTTGACAGAAACCCGGTTTATTGCACGCCTGACAGCATTTTCGACATCGGATATGGGGGACATTTTCAGGATATATTCCACACAGTCCAGCTTTATTGCCTCGCTGGCGAACGCAAAGGAATCGTAATTCGTAAGAAAGATGTTTTCCGTGCCATACCCGTTTTCCCGCACCCAGCGCAGCAGATCCAAGCCTGTTCCGCCCGGCGCTTCAATATCGCATACCATGATGTCGGCCGGACCGTTTTCAATAAAATCGGTCTTTGCCTGTGCAATGGAGTAGACCGTTGCAAAATCATCAAAACCGAGAGATTCCCAGTCGATTGTGCTTAAGAGCATATCAATGGTGCTTTTGTCGTCGTCAAACAGAAGGATCTTCATCAGGGTTCATCCTTTCCTCAACATCTAAAGGAATAGTCATTTCCACACGTGTTCCTCCAAGAAGAGAATCCGAGATCTTCACACCTGCCCTGTCACCGTACAGAAGCCGCAGAGTCTGCCTTGTGTTCCATACCCCTATACTCTGACCGGCGTGCGGTTTATAGTCCGGATCGTTAAGCTGACGAAGGGCCTCCTCTGTCATGCCCGATCCGTTATCTTCGACCGTTATATGGAGTGCATTGTCCTTCA
>JAEEGF011295487.1_pt1 | contig 11107 bp, 9 predicted proteins | sample 9134171 | NCBI WGS metagenome assembly JAEEGF01 (sample SAMN16246542, study PRJNA631951) | gut metagenome | biome: gut microbiome; feature: rumen; material: AP-attached | host: Bos | place: Iran: Karaj | collected 2018-10
CGAACGATATTTGATCGGGGGCTGTATTATCGCGATAACAAAATGTGGTAAAAGTGTTGCATAAGGAATTATATCAAATAATGAAAAGCCCAAAAAACTGAGAGTTTCTGGGCTTTTTTGGCCTCCCCGGCGGGATTCGACCCCGCGACCTTCCGCTTAGGAGCGGTTGATTAATGTGTGATAATAGGTATATATAGTCGAAAAACGCCAAATTTAGGTATTTTTTGAACCGCCAAAATGCTAATAAGTATATATCAAGTGCAACATTCTCATAGAAATGTGGTAAAAATGTTGCACTTTTTCTGATGAATGAGTCTAATAAATCGGCCTTTTCTAATGCTTCTATCCAGCACAGCTCGTCGCTACCAAGTTTACAGACGACGTTAAAGTGGAAGTTGCTTTAATGTCTTTACATGACAATTCCATTCCCGCTTTAGAATAGCATATTGCATTGTATTCTCATAAAGAGGTGTACCGTCCGGGTTGTTGATAAAGGAGACGAATTCCCTGAAAAGGCCTTCGCGCCGCATCCCAAGTTTTTCACATAGCCGCTGGCAGGGAATGTTGTAATCTTCGGTATAAGCATAAATTCTTCTTGCCCCTTTCTCATTGAACAGATAGTCAAAGAAAGCGTATGCTGCTTCATATGCATAGCTTTTGCCCTGATAAGCTTTATTCAGCATCCAACATGGGCTGAACGTGTCGTGCGGAGCCTTTTCCGTGTCCGGCGCAGTCGTCTCCGGTGCCGCATCGATCTCTCCGATCACTTTTCCGCTCTCTTTCAAAACAATAGCAAAATAGAAATCTCTCTCTTTGCTTCGGCTTTCAGCTTCCTCAGAAGCTTCCTCCAATGAATCCAGCTTCATACAGGCGAAACAGTTGACCGCAGGCTCTTTCAGGTATTCAAACAGATCTTCAGCGTCAGACCGTTCGAAGGGACGCAGGATCAGGCGTTTGGTTTCAATGATCATTTTGTTTTTAAGCTGATTGCAACAAATACCACTAGGGATTATCGAAAAAACCATGAAACAGGCTTTTTTTCGAGGCTCATCGATGCCATGGATGCCGCTAAAGGCATGAATGAGCCCGCAAATGCGGTCACATATGTGCCCGAATAGAATAGCGGAAATGCAGATCAGGAAGCGTTTACACCTTTGTTTCCCAATCCAACAAAAACAAGGTTGCCGCCAACAGATCAGCACTGCCCCCGGGCGACAGGTTTTGCCGGATGAATCGGTCGTCCAAGCGGCGTATGTCCGATAGGTTTGGGTAGGGGGACGCCGCCAGCAGGTCTCGCACCTCCCCAACGGCCGCGGTGGCAACATCCATACCGCCCCGGTGCATTAGGTTCGTATCCGTTCCCTGCGCGATGAGGTACAGCAGAGTGAACGCCCCGGCGTCGTTTCGATCCATGCCTCGGGCCAGAGCTGCCTGCAGATGAGGAAGGCCAGTCCTCAGCACGGAAGGGAGCCCTTCCGCCAGTTCTCCACGTGCGCCCCGGATTCCGTGCGACAAATAGATTTGCTCACCAAAGGAGCTCCCCTTCCCACGGGCTTCCATTTCAACAAAATCCGCCTCCACGGCTGTTTTGCTCATGAGGGCGCAGACTTCGCCGATGACGGAAGGATCCCGACAGGGGTCTTCCGCCGACCAAAGTCGGCCGATGGCTCCGCAGACGGTCCCTAACAGGAAGATGGCCCCCTTATGGGTGTTCACGCCATCGGTAGCTATCAGCATTTTCCGTTCTGCCGCCAGACCCATCTCCCGCAGCCGGGCGAAGGTCTCTTCCGGCGCCTCGCGGGCTGTCTCCGCCCCCGCTCGAAAGCAAGCCGACCAGTATTCCCGGAGTGCACGCGCGCTGTTATAGAAGGTCTGCCGGTTCATGTCTCGATGGGCGCCGTTATTATTTCGGTCCACCAGGCCGGGCTTTGGGGTAGTGTTCACCTCGTCCAGCAGCGCTTCGGTCACCATCGTGCCGATCCGTTCGCCGTCTACCGCCAGCAGCCCGGCTTCTAACCGCTGCTTGACCGACTGTTGAAGCTCCGCTACGCTGTGGAGCCGTCGAGAGGCGCAGCCTTTTCCCACCGCCCCGCAAACGAGACAGCCCCGCGGCTCCCTTCGGGAGAGTTTTTCCCCATATCGATCCAACACGTCCATATCGAACAACCGGCCTAAAGGCTCCGTGTCTTCAATGGATTCACATATTGCTTTGAGGCGTGACGCCTCCCCTCTGACGGCGCAGAGATACTCGCAGCCGGTATCGGCGTTCGTCAGCAGGGGATTCAGGGGCGTTACGCCCTCCCTGGCAAGAAGCCCTTGCAGCCGTTCCAGCCCCACCTGAAAGGCTCTGCCGATGAGCGGGCTGTTCTTCACGGGGCCGGGGATGTTCATGGTAAAGGATATCACCGGGCAGGCATGCAACAGAAGCAGCCGCCGCTGATTCTCCGCCCGGCGGTCCCGCGCCTCCAGTATTGCCTGCAACGTCATTTCTCTCATCAGTAGTGCCTCGCTTCATCCATGGCACGAATGGCTTTGATGACCGGTTCAGCCTCGTCGCTCTCAAAGTACCGCAGGCTGCTCTCCGGCAGCATGAAGGCGGCCTTTTCGAGCTGCCCATCGTGGATCGCCTGCCGCACGGAGCTGGCGCTGACGATTTCGCCGCAAAGTTCAAGCCGTGGGATAATACGGAATGCCACGCCCCGCTTCGGCAGCTCGGCAGCCATGGTCTCGTTGTACAGCCTCGTCACATGGCTGCTCTTTTCCTCTCCCGCATAGCGCGCTGTGACCCCCAGCACTTCCGCTATCTTTCCGAATACGGCCAGATCAAGCTTCGCATGCGCGAGGATCGCCGTGTCCTCGTCCCGCAGAAAATAGCTGGGAAAGGTGGCGCTGCTGATGATATAGGCGTCGGAATCGTGCAGGATCACGTTGGATAGATCGGCGACGCCTTCCCGCACCAGCCGCTTGCGGACCACATAGGGGATGGGTCCCGCCTCCTCGCTCAGAAGAAACAGGTGGAGCCAGTCGTTCTCTCCCGCTGCACGCTCTACAAGGTATCTGTGGCCTCGGGTAAAGGGGTTGGCATTCATGACGATAGCGGCGCTTCGGCCAGGTTGCCGAGTCTTTGCCAGCTGTCTAAGATAACCGGTAAACCCGCCGAAGCGATTCTCCATGAACACCGCGTCCTCCAGCCGGGCCACCTCATAGAAGCCCAGATCGCCCAGCAGCCGGGCGCTTTGGGGCTTGGTGTACAGGAATACCCGGCTGTTGCCCTGAGCCATCTGCCGTTCCATCAGGTGGGAAACGATCTCGTTCATGAGCCCCTCGCCCCGATGATCTGAGGCAACGGCCAAGCACCGCAGCGTGTTGCCGAAACTGCTACCCGTGGCAATGATGCGCATATTCTCATCGAAAATGCCGCAGGTGTAGGAAAGGTTCCTGTCCCGGCGGATGCCTTCCGCCTGCAGCAGCTCATCCACCTGCCGCCGGTTTCGGCTGTCCCACGCCTCGATGGCGCAAAGAGTGTTTCCCATGGCGCTCCTCCTAATGCTTCTGATGGTATTGTATCAAAGATCGGCTCCGGAGAAAAGCCCAAAAACTCCCGGCACGGAATCATGCCGGGAGCGAAGGAACGAACAAGACGTAAGGCTTACAGAGGCATGATGCCCACGATGGCCGCAAAGATCATGCAGAGGATGGAGAAGCCCCATACATACAGGAAGCTGGCCTTGATGTGATCCTTGATGTCCACTTCCGCAAGGCCGGTGCCCAGGAGCGTGGCGGGGACCATGGGGCTGATGAAGGTGGCGCAGTTGCGGCACACCACCATAGCCACGGCGATGGGCAGGGCGTTGACGCCGAAAGCCTGGCCGATGCCGATCATGACGGGCAGCATGCCGTAGAAGTAGCTGTCGGTGTCGAAGGCCAGAGCCAGGGGCACGGACAGGATGCCGATGATGAGGGGCAGGTGCTGACCGAGGGCCGCCGGCAGGATGTCAGACACGATGCCCGCCAGACACCGCACCACGGAGGGGATGGCGTCCGCCGGCAGCTCCATGACCTTGGCGCCGATGGCCTTGCCGTCGGCACCCAGGCTGGTGGTCAAAATGCCCATGAGGACGGCGGCGCCCATGAGGGTGGAGCACATCATCAGGGCGGGGCCCGCGTGGAGATTGATGAGCTTCTTATGCATCTTGGCGGACAGGCCGTAGTTCACGAACAGGGCCAGGGAAAGGCCCAGCATGAAGGGCACGTAGCTGGGGAACACGTCCCAGATCAGCATGGCGATGACGGCCAGGGTGAGAAGCACGTTGAAGATAAAGAGCTTGGGTCGGGCCAGTTCGTTTTCCTTCTGTTCCTGGACCTGCTCCTCCATCTCGATGACGCCTTCGGTCTGGGCCAGTTTGCCATGGAGACCGGCGCCGCGGCGCTTCTCCTGGAAGCCGGCCAGCACGGCGTGGGCGAGGGAGAGCACGACGCCGAAGATCTGGATGGGCAACAGGGTTTGCCACAGGGATCCCGCTTCGATGCCCAGCACGGAGGCGGCCCGCATGGTGGGGCCAGCCCAGGGCATTAGATTCAGCACGCCCATGGCCAACACCGCGATCCTAAGCAGGGTGGTGGGCCGCATGTGCATCCGCTTATAGACAGGCAGCATGGCGGGGACCACGATGCAGAAGGTGGAGGCGCCGCCCCCGTCGAGATGGCCGACCAAGGCGATGATGGCCGTGACCACGGCTACGCCGATCACGTTGTCGCCTACCAGCTTCATGAGCTTGCCGATGATCACATCGAACATGCCCGCATCGGTCATGATGCCGAAATACAGCACGGAGAACACGAACAAGGCGGCGGTGGGGCCGGTGCTGGAAAAGCCGGATTTGATCATGGTGGCCAGATTGGCGAAGGAATAGCGTCCGGCAATCACCAGAATGAGGCCCAGGATCGCGGGGAAAACGATGAAGGCAATTGCAGGTTGAGTTTTGCTGCGGAACAGCGTCACCACGATGGCTACGATGGTGATAAGTCCCAGGATACCGACGACGACGTTACTCATAGATGATGGATCCTCCTGTTTCTTTTTCGGGTAAATATGTTTATACTGTCAGTTCAATGTGTAGGGCTTGATCTTGCGGACCACGTCCAGAATGGTGCCGTCCCGGGCTTCCAGCACGGCCACGACCTTATCCTCCCATTCGAGATCGTCCGGACGACCGACGAGGCTGTACGCCTTTTCCTTGAGGGATTCGATGGATACATGGGGGATGCCGGACTTATCCAGACACTCGATGAGATCGGGCCGCAGGGGGTTCACGGCGATGCCGTAGTCCGTGACCAGCACGTCCACGCAGTCGCCCGGCGTGGTGACCGTGACCACGTGCTCGCACACCGTGGCCATGCGCCCCCGGGTGAGGGGCGTGACGATGATGCAGACTTTGCTGCCCGCCGCCGTGTCGGGATGCCCGCCGGGGGCGCCGCGAAGCACGCCATCGGAGCCCGTAAGCACGTTCACGTTGAAGCCCGTGTCGATCTCCAGAGCAGCAAGGACTACAAAGTCCAGCTTGTTGACAAAGGCGCCCTTGTTGGCCGGATTCGCGTACTGGGAGGCGGACATTTCAAAGTGGTTGGGGGTCTGGTTGATGGAGTTCACCGCGTCGAGATCAAAGTCCTGCACGTCGATGACCTTGCCCACCTTGCCCTTCTTCAGCATCTCCACCATAGGCCCGCAGATGCCGCCGATGGCCCAGCCCATCTTGATGTTCCGTTCGTCCATGAACTTTTCCAGGAACAGGTTGGCCGCCAGGGACGGCCCGCCCACGCCGGTCTGGAAGGAGAAACCCTCCTTGAAATAGGGTGTGGAGGCGATAACCTTGGCCACGTTCTCCGCCATCATCAGGTCCCGGGGATTCTGGGAGATGCGGGCGGCGGCGGAAGCGATCTTCTTGGGGTTGCCGATGGAATCCACCACCACCACAGCGTCCACGTCGATGGCCTCCACGCTGGCAGGCATGTTGGGAAAATCCACCAGACAGTCGGTGACGACCACCACATGATCGGCGTATTTGGCGTCGGTCATGGCGTAGCCCATGGAGCCGCAGTTGGATTTGCCGCCGATGCCCCGGCAGTTGCCCACGCAATCGCTGGTGGGAGCGGCGACGAAGGCGAAGTCGATATGGACCTCCCCCGCCTCGATGGCCCGGGGACGGCCGCCGTGGCTGCGGATGATGGCCGGGGTCTTCAGCTTGCCGGCGGACACCACCTCGCCCATGCGGCCGCGGATGCCGCTGGTCTGGATGCCGACGACCTTGCCCTGCTCGATATAATCGGCGATGGGATCGTGGGCCGCGCCCAAGCTGGAAGCGGCGATGGTCAGATCCTCCAAGCCCAGCTCCTCGATGGCGGCTTTCATGACCATGTTGACCACATAGTCCCCGTCCCGGAGGTGGTGATGGAAGGAGAAGGTCATGCCGCTCTTTGCGCCCAGCTGCCGCAGGGCGTCCGCGATGGAATCCACCAGCTTGCTTTCCTGGGGCTTCTCATACCGACGGGTGCGGGGGGATGCCTTCTGGAGGTACTTGCCATCCATATAGTTCTTGCCCTGATACACTTCCCTGCCGTTTTGCAGCAGGAAATCGGGAATGTCTCTGCCAACTGCGTTCTTCATACCAGATCCCCCTCCCAAAGGCCGCACGCACGGGCCAGTTTCAAAGTCCTCTCAGCGCCGGGGATGAAGGCGATGTCGATCATCTTGCCGTCCACCGTGAATACGCCCACGCCGGCGGCGCTCTGCTCCCGATAGGCGCGCACGATCTTCTCCGCCTGGAGAATCTCCTTCTCGGTGGGAGCGAAGACCTCATGGACGAATCGGATCTGTTTGGGGTTGATGAGGCTCTTGCCGTCAAAGCCCATGGCCTTGTTCTGAAGGACCTCCGCTTCGAACCCCGCCTGATCGTCCAGATTGGTGAACACGGTGTCGAAGCACTGGATGCCGGCCGCGCGGGCCGCGATCAGCATCTGCCCCCGGGCCACCAGCATATCCACGCCATCGGGCTGGGGCTTGGTCTGCATGCACTTTCTGAAGTCGCCGCCGGAGATGGCCACGCCGAACATACGGGGCGAAGCGGCGCAGATCTCATAGGCGTTCAGGATGCCCTTGGGGCTTTCCAGGGCCGCCATCAGGAGCGTCCGACCCTTCTCCACGCCGAATTCCTCCTCGGCGGCCTCCACGGCCTTTTCCACCGTCAGCACATCCTGGGCGCTTTCACACTTGGCGATGCGGATGCCGTCGGCCCCGCCCGCCACGCAGACCCGGATATCCTCCTGCCAGTGGGGGGTGTCCAGGCCGTTGATGCGGACGATGACCTCGGTGCCGCCGTAGTCGATGGTTTTGAGGGCGTGATACAGGGAGAAGCGGGCGGCGTCCTTCTGATTCTCCGCCACCGCGTCCTCCAAATCCAGCATGATGCTGTCGCAGCCGTAGATGTAGGCGTCCTTGATGAGGCCCGGCTTTTGCGCGTTCATGAACATCATGGTGCGGCGCAGCCGGAAACGTTCCGGTTTCGGTCTCGGGATCATCTGACAGCACCTCCCCAGGGAATGTCCTTCTCAGAGGCGTCGGCGCTGCGGAATACGGCGCATTCCACCCGAGCCTTGAGCGTGCAGTCCAAAGCGCCTTTGTCCACCACGGTGACGCGGGCGTTCTTCACGCCCAGGCGCTCAAGTGTTTCCAATACGGTGGCTTTGATCTGCCGTCCGTACTGGTTCATGACGCTGCTCTTCAAAAAGAGCTCGATCCCATTTTCACCGGGCTCCACCATGATCTGGGCGTCGCTGGATTCCAGCGTTCCGGCCATGGCCGGTTTGACGATCTCCAATTGTTTGTCCTCCTTTATCAAGTATTGTCTATAGGGTGCGAAGCATCTTTCTCGGCGCAACGCGCTTGAAAAAAAACGCGGGAAACACATCCCGCGTCAGATTCATTCTTTCGAAACAAAGGAAGGGACCTCCTCGGGCAGACTGCCGTCCCGATGCATGGAAAAACGCCCCATCGGATACTGTTCCAAATTGTCCAGTATCTTTCTGCCGTCCGCCTGCTTGAGAAGGTCTTCCCTGGCCCGCAGGACCAGATTCTCTGCCTGATGCTTGGATGGGCCGCCCACGCAGCCGCCGGGACAGATCATCCCCTCCACGAAATCCGTGTTCAAACGACCCGCATTCAAAAGCAACATGGCTTTTCTGCATTCCTCGCCTCCGGCGCAAGTCGTAAGCCGGATGTCGGAGGTGTCCTCCCCCAGCTCCTGCATGACCTCCAAAACAGCGCTGGCCACGCCGCCGCTGCCCGCGAAACGCTTCCCGAAAAGGGACGATTCCTGATACGCTTCCGCCACCGGTTCGATCTCAACGCCCCGGGAATCCAGCATAGCCACCATCTCCCCAAAGGTCAGGGCGTAATCCGCACGATCCGCAATCAGCTCGTTCAGCGTTTCCCCCTTCTTGGCGATGCAGGGGCCGATGAATACGGTGACACAGTCCGGGTCCAGATACTTCAGATACCGGGACACGGCTATCATAGGCGAAACAGTGGTGGATTTGTTCTTTTCATAAAGCTTGGGGAAGTGATGGCGCAACAGGGAGATGAAAGCCGGACAGCAGGAGGTGGTCATGATCCGCCCCTCCTTCCGGGCCTCGATCCATTCCAGCGCTTCAAAGGCGGCGGTCATATCCCCGCCCAAGCCCACCTCCACCATATCCGCGAATCCCAGCTTTTTCAGGGCGCTGCGGATGGCCGCCATGCTGGCTTCCTTCCCGAACTGGCCCTCCGTAGCCGGGGCGCACATGGCCACCACCCGTTTGCCTGCCCGGATGGCCCGTATCACATCGACGGCATAGATCTTGGAACCGATGGCCCCGAAGGGACAGTTGTGAATGCAGTGGCCGCAATGGATGCACTTGGATTCGTCGATCCGGCAGATGCCCGCAGCGTCATAGGAGATGGCGCCCACAGGACAGGCTTTCTTACAGGGCCGCTCCTGATGAATGATGGCGCCATAGGGACAGGCTTTGGCGCATTGACCGCAGGACTTGCATTTGTTGGGTTCGATGCGCATCTTGGCGTCGCCGGGGGAGATGGCGCCGAATCGGCAGGAATTCAGGCAGGCCTTGCCCAAGCAGAAGCGGCAGATATCCGTGACGAAATAATCTTGAATGGGACAATCATCGCAGGCGGCGGGGATGACGGCCACCACGTTCTTGGTAGGAGAACCCGCTTCAGGGCTCATACCTTGGGCGAGGCGAATGCGGCCCCGGACGATCTCCCGCTCCTTATAGACACAGCAACGGTACTGTGGCTTTGGTCCCGGGCTAACCTGGCAGACAATCTTTTCCGTCTCCTCTTGCGTCAGCCGATCCTCCCACGCCAAGCGGCAGATCTCCCGCAGGATAAAGTGCTTCAGTTCTACGATCCCTTTGTCGTTCGTGATCATGTCGGCGCCCTCGTCTGTTTGAATGTCGTCATCAGGGGGTAGTGGTCGGATGGGTAAAGAAATGCTACAATTATATATATTATCATACAGATCGCAGCTTGCCTTGTCAACAGATAGTTGGTTCGAGAAGTGAAATGATTCCATCGCAAAAGTCTTTGATTGTGTGTGTTCTCTAGACGTACGTCAACAATTCGTGCCTGCCTATGACTCAAACAAACAATGTGTTTCTCGCCTTATCCATCAAAGAAAGAAAAGGATCTTGGAGATGCACACGAAATATACGGTTTATGGTGTGAACAAATTCATTCTTGGATGAAGACTGGTCGTCACACTTAGGATAAGGCTTAAGGCAACCCATGAAATGCATTTTTTCGGGGTTTGCGTCCCTGTCCGGATTCGAACCGAAAGTATTGGCCTTTCAGGCTCCTTTTGATCAGCTGTTCTTTATTCTCTTGTTAGCATCGTAGGGGCAGCTGACCTATTAATGAAAACAGCCCTTCCAGAACAAAATGTGGTAAAAATGTTGCATTAGGAATTATGCCACATAATGAAAGCCCAAAAAACTTAGAGTTTCTGGGCTTTTTTGGCCTCCCCGGCGGGATTCGAACCCACGGCCTTCCGCTTAGGAGCACATGAGCATGTGCTAAAAAAGCTAGATATTTAGGGAAAAATGTTTATTATATAAAATAGGTGTGTGCCGCTGATGCCGCTGATGCCCCTGATGCCTGCGAAAGTGTGGTCATATCTGTGCCCATGCTTTTGAACTCACAGATCAGCAACTCACGATATCGATTAGCCACTGTGTTATCGGGAAATAAGACGCTCATCCAGGAGGAAAACCTCAATGCCTACATACTGTATGCCGTTTTCATCCCGCCATGGTTTTATGTAGTCTCTTATAACTACGATTTTCTTGAAGGAATCGGGGATTCTGATCAGAGAAGCAATCTCCTGCTCCTTCTTTTCCGGATCATCGATGGATAAAGCGGATTGAATATAATATTGTTCTTCCCTTCTTACCTATGATTCGCTTTGCTGAATGGGCAATGTTTGCCAATACATTGGTTGTTCTGAGACCCATGCTGACAAAAGATTACAGACTTGTCCATTCGGATATCAAAGTGTTCTTCTACAAAGTCAATAGCTGACAGGATGGATAGATAAGAATCTCGCTTACAACAGCGCGGTCCCCCGATGTCTCCAATAGCACTTAATGACTTCGCGGTCATTTTATGCGACAGAGCAAAGGGCTCGACTGATAACGGTGTAGAAGAGGAGATAAACAACGATCGAAAACATTATCTCCGGCGAGATGCTTCGCCAACGCCTCCGATACGTCCCGCGAAGCTTCCGATAGTCCAATTCGCTTAAAATCTCTGCCATCTTAAACACCGGATCGTTTTCGTCGATCATTTTTGCAACATTCAGAGGCATAACCACTTGAGTTCCGATCGTTTTCATTGTACAATTAACCTGCTTTCTGTGTGGTTTTTGTGGTAAATTAATTATACATGAAAGCAGCAAGGGGCCGCTTCGTATCGGCATCCTGCGTGCACGGAAGGAAGAGGCTGCGCTGCTCTCTGTTCCGGAGGGGAAAGCGCTGATCCAGGTCCGCGGCTTCGGGT
>JAEEGF011666613.1_pt1 | contig 11107 bp, 5 predicted proteins | sample 9134171 | NCBI WGS metagenome assembly JAEEGF01 (sample SAMN16246542, study PRJNA631951) | gut metagenome | biome: gut microbiome; feature: rumen; material: AP-attached | host: Bos | place: Iran: Karaj | collected 2018-10
CTGATCTGAAAGCATAGAATGCTATCTCAAGTTCTTTTGCACCGTTATCCAGGGCATCCCTGTCAAGGAGCCTTACGCAAAGACGCAGAATCACCCTCGGGTCTATGCCAAAGGTACCATAGGTCTTAACCCAGTCCATGGCCTTTTCATATATTCCCGAAAGAACCATCAGTTCAAGCATCTCCGCTCTTGAGGCGCTTGTCAGGTCTTCGGGATCAATACCTATAAGGTATTCAGACAGCTGTCTCGTAAAGTCGTTGTCGTAGTAGAACCTCACCAGATTTCCGGCGATCTCGTTCCTGCAGCTCTTTCTCACCAGCTCTGACTCTGCCAGATCTCTGTATCTGGCCACGTTTTCCAGGTCAATGGTGTAGGCGTTTCTTCCAAGGTCGCAAAGGAACAGGTCCAGATTCTCCTTGCCCTTCTGGATGTATGGTATCGCATAGGAAGGAAGGGATCCTGGCAGCATCAGTTTCATATTCTCATAGGATATACTGGCCGCGTATCTGTTGTCGTCGTGATCCGTAAGGAGTACCGCATAGTCGCTGCCATAAAGAGGCACATAGCTCACACCGTTCACAACGGGGTATCGCATTGCACCCTCGCATTTGTCGTAGACTACGCAGACGCCGCTGATCCTCTTATCACTGACCCGTATCTCAGAGGTGAAAAGAACCGACAGAACCTTGGAGGCATTGGTTGCATCCACCATCTGTCTCGTAAGCATGTTCCTGTAGAGATAGCCGAGGTCTCTCGAAATCCTGCCCTTGTCCAGCTGGGACAAAAGGAATTTTTCCATCTGGGGAAGGTATGCGTCGTAGAGCTCCGGGTATTCATCCCGCCGCTCGTGTATATATCTGTACAGTATTGCATTCTTGTCGTATTCAAGGTCGCTCTGATATGAAAAATACATCAGAACCATTCTGTTGATCTCGCAGGGCAGAAGACCGTTCTCATCGGTGTAAATGGACATCATGTAGTACTCATAGAGCCGCATTATGCGAAGCTCCCTGTCCACTCCCCTCATGTACCACTCAAAGCTGGACGGATCCGTTCTTCCGCCCTTAATCAGAAGCGATACGATAGCCTCGAGGACCTCATCGTTTTCTTTTTCCTCATAGCACGCCTTCAGGATCTCAAAGAGCCTGTGGTCGTAGTTCTTCACGCGGCTTCCAAGGGACACCACCTGGTCTATCAGATTAAGTGATATTATCTGCTTCCTGGCACCATACAGCAAAACCCGCAGTTCAAACTCATCAAGGCGTTTGAGCATTCCGGGCTCTTCATTTAATATGTTCATGGCTTCCAGATATATGATGGGACTTCTGCAGCCATAAGAAAACTGCTCTTCCATCATCAGCCACTTTCTGGAAGTACTGTTTGTATAATCCTCGGAAACGTATAGAAGCAGCCATGCAATCCTCCAGTTGTCGGGATTTCTTTTAAATATTCCCTCAAGCTGGTCAGCGATGTCGTTAATGTAGGCGTCTTCTCTGCTACAGAGAGTCGACAGATACAGATAATAACTGTACAGGGTGTCTCCGGTTGCCTCCCGTGCCTCTGCTGCCGCCTCATCAAGTAACCTTCTGCCTTCTGCGACACGTCCCGCTGTTATGTAGTACTGGGCGGTGTATAGTCTGGTGGTCAGCGCCTTGTCATCTATGGCGTTCATCCTTGAGATGATCTTGCCTGTCTCAGAAAGCCACGCCCTTGATGTTATCTTCTTGCAGCCAAAGTTCTCGTATACCCTGACGAGCTGTACAACCAGACGCTTCATCTCCTGATAGTCCGCTGTCAGATGCTTACCTGATAACTGCACGGAGACGGTCACAGGGAAAAGAACTGATGTAAAGCTGTTGTAGAAACGGATACAGCCGAAGTTGTTGCCCTCATGGAGTCTCTCGGGTCTGATCCTGAGTTTCAGTCTTGCATTGTTGCCTGTAAAGTCCTCCTCTGAGATCTCCACTCTGTCAAGGGATATGAAGTCTCCGTCGGTCTCTATATACAGGTGGGTGTAGCCCCAGCCGTTCTTTGTTATGACAATGCCCTTTTCGTTTACTGTTCCGTTGTACTCGATATTAAACTCGCCCTGGTCAAGGATATAGGATACCGGCTGTTTTTTATTAATCGCAATTAAGAACTCCTCAACATTCTGAATGTTGTCGGGGTTCTCGGAAAGACCTCTATAGAGGCTCTCGTACTGGGCGTCATTTCCCTTAAATACGGACATGAACGCCTTGGAATAAAACAGCTCAACCGCTTCATCCCAGTCAGTCTTGGCCAGATTTGCAAAATGGAACAGATTCTTGATATCACCAAGGCTCGATGCTATGTTGTAAGCCCTTATGGTGACTACGAAGGGGAGGACATACTCCCCCTGATTGGATATTATTCTGAAATTCCCCTTGAGGACGTCCCCCTGGGACATACCCTTTGCGGAGAATCTGTAAGACACTTCGTAGGGCGAGCCTGAAAACTCGCTCGTCAATACTTCCATGCGAAGTTCTGTGGAAGAGATAGTACCCTCCACGGGCGCGTTTTCGGGCCCAAAAATAGTAAAGGACCCTTCAAGAGTTTCTCCGGGACCCATGGAAAGTTCGATCCTTGCAGTAGAAAAATCAAGATTTCTCTGCGTATAAATATATTTTCCCTGAAGAAGCTTCTCAACGATTTCTTTCACAATACACCCCTGAACCTTTTTCCCATAAAGTATATCACAAGTCAGAGGTTTCTGCTATATTGACATCCGCCGTAAGTCTACAAAAACTCATAATCTGAGAGCATCGATGGGTTTCATCAGAGCTGCCTTACGGGCAGGATAAATGCCGAAGAAAAGACCTATCAGCACTGAGAAAAGAGCTGCTCCCAATACCGATGTAGGAGTGATGATGACGCTAAATCCGATGGCGGTGCATATCACATGTGCCAGAACAATACCAAGTATGATTCCCACAATACCTCCAAGGAGTGTAAGGATGGCCGATTCCGCAAGAAACTGGGTCATGATGGCACCTGTGCTGGCGCCGATGGATTTTCTTATTCCGATTTCTCTTGTTCGCTCTGTTACAGACACCAGCATGATGTTCATAACGCCGATACCACCTACTATGAGGGATATAACAGACACAAGAAGAAGGAAAGAAGATGCATATCCAAGGATACTGTTGAGCTCATCAGCAAAGTCAGCCATGGAGTAAGCTGTAAGCCCCGTGGTTCCACGGAGGCCATGAGCATTCAGCATCATCTGCTTTGCCTTATCAACAGAATCAGAGAGTGTGGACTGGTCATCAAAGAGAAGGAGCTGTGTAAACTCATCGATTGCCATGTCAAAGTCCGCTCCTGCTGCCGTGTAGGGAATCTCGATCTGGCAGTAGTAGTCCTGACCTTCCATAAGGAAGGTGTACATTTCATTCATGTGATCACGCAGGCCTACAACAGTATAAGTAGCAGTCTTACCATTGATAGTCAGATCCAGAGTAAGTCCCACAGCATCCTCTGTTCCAAAGAGTTTTTTGGCGTCATCTAAAAGCATGACACAGACTCTGTTTCCGGACTCCACCTGCTGCTTGTTGAAGTAACTTCCCTTTACAATGCCATTGCTGAGGGAATACTGCAGAGCAGGAGCCCCTCCGGTTATACTGGCTTCATAAGTGCCCTTCCTTCCGCTGGCCTTGCCATACATATTAAGACTTGGCGATACACCTTTGATTCCAGGAAGTGACTCGTCCAAAAGACTTATGTCATCACGAGTAAATCTCTCCGTGGTCTTGGAAGTATTGATGGAGAGACTTCCGTAATTACCGGCAATGTCGTTCAGCTGGCTTTTGACAAAGGCACTCATCCCGTTGCCCAGAGCCACAACAGCAATAACGGCTGCAATACCTATGACTATGCCGAGCATGGTCATGGCAGTCCTGTAGCCGTTACCGATTATCTGTTTAATTGCACTTTTTATGTACTCGCCGAATTTTCCCATTTTACTGAATTACTGTAACAACCATTCCTTCTGTGAGATTCGAGACATCAGAGGAGATGACCTTATCACCCACGGACAGACCTTCGGTTATCTGTGCGTCCGTACTGGTGGATATGCCTATGGTCACATCCTTTCTTGTAACAACGCCGTTATCATATACATATACATAGTCTCCTGTTGAGTCTGTCTGAATCAGCTCATAAGGAAGAACTATGGTATCATCTGCCTTCTGTGCGTGGATCTTGTTATTGGCCTCAACGCCGAGGATAATATCCGAATCAGGGTTTGTGATCTTAATGATCGTGTCAACTACAGCCACTCCGTTGGCGTTCTTGGTAGCTGTTCCCGAGATCTTGGACACTTCTCCGTTATAGGCCTTGCCATTTATTGTTATATCAACCTTCTCGCCGAGCGCAACCTTGGGAAGATCGCTCTTTGATACCTGAATGGCCACCTGCACATCGTCAAGGTTTGCAACGGAAAAGAGCTGTCCGCCCTGGGAAACAGTTGCTCCTTCAACAACATTTGCAGGTATTGCCGTTATAACGCCATTGAAATCAGCCTTGATTCCGGCCTTTGCTCCCTCTATTTTTTCAAGGTTATCACCCTGAGTGAGCTTTGCAGCCTCAAGCTGAGCCTTTGAGGACTGGACCGTTCCGCCGTTGAGCTGAGAAGCCTTTGCGCTCTGGAGATGGGACTGCTCCTCCTGCAGATCCGTGATCTGGCGGCGCCATGCCTGAATCTCTTCATCATTGCTGATCGCGTAGCTCACGTCGTTGATGGACTGAGCAACCGCCAGCGACATCTGTCTGTCACCCTCTGAAGGGTCCTTGTACTCGCCGTCTTCCATGGTATCGGATTCGTTGCGATAGATATAATCCGTGTTTCCGTTTTCAAACAGACCTTCCATGGAGTCATCAATACCATTCTGGTTGATGTCCCTTGAAACCTTCTGAAGATCAGTAAGGGTCCTGTTTAATCTGTTGGTCTTTTCGGTAATCTTGTAATTTAACGCGTCTATCTCCTCGGTGATGGCGTCGATCCTGTCATTTATCTGCTGGGGTGTCATTCCCTGAGCATACTTTCTGTCAGCGGCTCCTACAGCTGAGTAAAGCGCGTTATAGCTGCCCTGTGCCTGCTCTAAAGAAAGCTCTGCGCTCTTTTGCGACAGCTCCAGTGAATCGGCGTCATAGGTAAGAAGAAGATCTCCTGCCTTGACCTTGTCGCCCACCTTTATGTTCAGTTTATCCACAGGTGCCGTTACATCAGAAAAATAGCTCTTGGTCTCAGCGCTCTCAACCGTGCCGGATATTGAAAGAATGCTCTCAATGCTTCCCTTTGTCACATCCGCAGTTTCCACGATAACAATGTTATTCTTGGCGGCATTAATCCTTCCGACCACTATTCCGCCTATAACAAGGGCTGCAACTCCGATTAGAAGATATCTCTTTTTAAATCTCTTTTTCTTCTTCTGGGAGTCGGCGAGATCCACGCTGTCGTCCTCGTCGTAGATCTCTACCTGAGAGCCTGTGGTTTCCTTGATCTCGCCCAGATCAGGCGCCGGCCCTGCTATCGGTTCTATGGGCTTTGCCTCATCAAGCTTACTGGGTTCACCCGGATTCTCATTGGGCTTGTCTATGATGTTCTTGTTTTTTTCAGACATTATGTATTCCTCCGCTGCGTCAATTAAATCTCGTCCTTGTAATCAGGATTCATGATATCGCTCTGTATCATCCCGTCAGATATAGTAATGATCCTCTTGGCCTGTCTTGCAATGCCGGGATCATGGGTGATTATGATAACCGTTCTTCCCTCGTAATAGAGCCTCTTTATTATCCTTATGATTTCTTTTGTCGATGCGGTATCAAGGTTACCGGTGGGCTCATCAGCAAGAAGTATGGGCGGCGCCTGGGCTATGGCCCTTGCTATGGCAACTCTCTGCTGCTGTCCGCCGGACATCTCATTGGGCTTATGGGTTTTTCTCTTTTCCAGACCCACGCTGTTGAGGGCAGCATTGGCAAGTCTGTCCCTCTCCTTCTTGCCAACTCCTCTGTATATAAGAGGTAATTCAACATTCTCAAGGGCCGTAAGTGACGGTATCAGGTTAAAGCCCTGAAAGATGAAGCCTATCTCTCTGTTTCTGACTTCGGACTGCTCGTCGTCGGTCATGTGGGAGACGTCCTGACCGTGCAGGAAATACTTGCCGCTGGTGGGGGTGTCAAGGCATCCAAGCATGTTCATCAGCGTGGACTTTCCGGAGCCCGACTGACCGATGATGGCCACGAACTCCCCCTCACCTATTGACAGGGTCACGTGATTGAGGGCCCTGACCTCATTTTCTCCGGGATTGTATATTTTTGATACATCCTTGATTTCAACCAGTTTTTTCATAATATTCCTCTGGAAATTTAACTGTTTTACAGCTTTACAGCCGCTGTCGCTCTACCAGCTCAGCAAAGAAACCATTCTTATCAATGAGCTGCTGATATGTGCCTTCCTCGATGATCTTGCCCTGATCCATAACCAGGATCCTGTCACAGTTCTTTATCGTCGAAAGTCTGTGGGCGATGACTATTCTTGTGCACTTGAGCCCGTCCAAAGCCCCGGCCAGCTGCTTTTGTGTGATGTTGTCCAGCGCGCTGGTGGCCTCGTCAAATATAAGGATCTTTGGCTTTGACGCCACTGCCCTTGCTATGAGTATCCTCTGTTTCTGGCCGCCGGAGATTCCTCCCTGTCCCTCGGAAATAATGGTGTTCATTCCCATGGGCATGGCCTTTATGTCATCCGCAATACCCGCCATCTCGGCAGCTTCCCAGGCTTCATCCATAGTGAGTTTCTCCGAAGCGATGGCGATATTCTGGAAGATGTTTCCGTAAAAGAGCTGTCCGTCCTGGATAACCGATCCGATCTTGCGGCGCAGCGACTTTAGATCTATCCTCTCAAGGTCTTTTCCGTCATAGAATACCACGCCTTTTTCAGGCTTTTCAAATCCCAGAAGCAGTCGCACCAGTGTGGACTTGCCACAGCCGGTCTTTCCCACTATGGCCACATACTCACCGGGCTTTATCTTGAGCGAGAAATTCTCGAGAATATAAGGCGTTGCCTCGGAGTATCTGAAGTATACCCCGCCCATTTCTATGGTTCCGGTGACTCTGGTCGCAATGTCCTTCTTGAGTGTCTTTTCCGGCTCTGTCTGAAGAATCGGCTCAGCCATGTCAAGAACAGGCTTGATCTTGGCCATGGAGGCGGAGGCCGCCGTCAGTGCCGAAAAAGCCGAGAACATATTAGCGTAGGCTATATTAAACGCAAAGTATTCAGAAGGTCTGACTCCGGACTTAATGGAGATGGTGTACAAAATAACCGTTCCCACAAGTGATATGCCCGTATTTACGACGCCGTATATCTTCAGGAAGAAAGGCGGGTTGTACAAAAGAGCTGCGCCTTCCGCATACTGGTTGGCCCATCTGGAGAATATTCTTTTCTCTGCTCCTGCCAGCTTGATCTTCTGGATTCCGTTGATGATCGCGTAGGTAAGACCGCTCTCCTTGGCCAGAAGCTCCATCCTCTTTTTGGTGAGCCTCGTCTGCGCCACTGTAGCTATCATTGAAAACAGCACCGTGCTCAGCATTATGATAAGAGAAGGAAGCATGAGCATCGGAGTAAATCTCAGGATCTGCAGTATGTATATCAGTGATAAAACCGACGAAAAACCAAGGGCAAAAAGATCCTCAATAAGAATCTCGCATATTGTATTAATACTGGAAGATCTGCTGGAAAGCTCACCTGCGCTGTACTTTCTGAAGAAAGGAACAGGCAGTGTAAGTATCCTCTGCATAACAGCCTGTTCTACAGGGATCGTGACCTTCCACTTTATCCTCTGGAGCACAGCGTTACTGAGTGCCTGCAAAAAGCCCGTAACAAAGATGGACACCGCTATCCCTGTCACGATTGCAGAAAACAGCGTGTAGTTCTTTTCATCAAGCACCCGTCCTGTCAGCAGCTCGGATCCCAGGGGAACTACCATTGCAAAGATAAGTGCCAGGAATGATGCGATCGCAAAATATATATAATCATGGTAGGTAAGGCGACGCTTCATATAGCTTATAAGGTCGGGAATTCCCAGCTTTTTTAGCGGAAGCGGCTCATAGAAAGCCACTGCATCCTCAGAAAAGAGCTTCGAAGTCTTTTTTCCGATCACTACCTTCTTGCCGGTCACGGGATCAAAATAGTAATACCTCGCAAATCCCATGGGGAAAAGAGCTATCGGAAGATTGTCTTCTTTAAAAAAGCATATGATGGGTCCGAAGCAGTCAGTATACCAGCCCTCTTCCAGCTTGATGTTTGCCTTCATCATTCCCACGGTTCCTGCAGCATACTCGATCTGATCCAGTGGATCCGTGATGCTGAAGGGAATCTCAACCCGTGGATAGTTGTAGTAATAGAACACAGCGTCTATGGCATTCTTTACACTGGTTCTTCTGTCCCTGTTTTTGACAGGCTCTCCAAGGACCTTATGGGCAATATTGTCATAGGATCCCTTAAATAGCTCATCATCCAGTCTTTTTCTTTGTCTTATCTGTTCATCAAACCAGCCCAATTTATAACTCCTCTATGGCGATCATCAGTCATTAGTAACAAGAGCGCTGTAATATCCACCCTTATTGATCAGTTCCTCGTGAGTTCCCCGCTCAACGATACATCCTTTATCCATGCAGATGATCTCATCGCAGTCTCTTATTGTAGAGAGTCTGTGCGCGATGATGATCAGCGTGATTCCTCTGTCCTTGATGGCCTTTACAAGCTCAAACTCAGTCTTGGCATCGAGAGCGCTCGTGGCCTCATCCAGGATGATTATCGAAGGGTCCATGGCCAGGACTCTTGCTATCTCAAGTCGCTGTCTCTGGCCTCCCGACAGGTCTTTTCCGCCCTCGGAGAGCTTGAACTGATAGCCTCCCGGCTTTGTTATGATGTCATCGTGGATCTGGGCGTCCCTGCAGGCCATTATCATCTCGAAGTCCTCGATGGACTCGTCCCACATCTTGATGTTGTTCTCTATTGTGTCCTCAAAGAGGATGATGTCCTGATCTACTACCGCAACGGAGCCGGTGAAGGTGCTTCTGTCTATCTGGGGGATCGTCAGTCCGTCGAATAAGATCTCACCGCTCCAGGGCTTATACAGTCCGGAGATGAGCTTGGACATGGTGGACTTACCGCAGCCACTGCCGCCCACGATGGCCACTCTCTTGCCCTGCGTAAGCTTCATGGAGAAGTCTTTCACAAAAGGTTCGTCCAGTATGGAGTAGCCAAAAGATACGTTCTTAAGCTCCACATCACCTGTGAGCTTCTTGAATTCGTGGCTGTCGTCGTCTTCCCTGTCAGCGTACTCATCGGTCCTGTACTGCATTACGTCTTCCACTCTCTCCATTTCAGTTCTCATCTCAAGGATGGTCTGTCCCGCATTGGTGAGGGTGGTTGCAGGTCCCATGAAGTTGCCGAGGATCCCCTGGAAAGCAGTGATCGAACCGATCGTAAAATGTCCGTTCATGGCAAGGAAAACACCGGCAAAGGTTATACTGTGGTTGGCCAGTGTGGAAAGAACCGTGGGCACGCTGCCCCAGTAGGTGGTCTCTCTCATGAACTGAACTTCCTTCTCGTCAACCTTGGCCTTAAGAGCAAGCCAGCTCTCGTAAAAACCATTCTCGGCGCCGCTGGCCTTGATGGTCTCTATCATACTGATTCCGGACAGGGTACTGGTCTGGAGCTTACCTCTGTCGATCAGCATTCCTCTTGTGACATTTATTCTGTGGTCAGTTATTATCTTGGAAATGATCAGATTTAAAATTACCGTGGTAACTCCAAGTACTGTCAGAGGAACAGAGAAATTTATAAGGATTACCAGGTAAAAGATCATCATTCCGGTATTCAGGCAAAGAGGAGCGAAAGTGTTAACCAGGGTGCTGGCAATCTCTTCGTTGGTTCCCTGCCTCATCATGATGTCACCGGACATTCTCTGGGAAAAGAACTCCATAGGGAGCTTAAGCACCTTCCACATGAAGGATGTGCTTCCGTTGATAGCAAGTTTTCCGTCAATCTTCAGTGAATATACAGCGGATATCCAGGATACTATGATCTGGACAACAGCCAAAAGAAACAGTGCGATGAGGAAACCGTCTGCAGTATCGGCCTGATTCCCCGTCAGCAGCTCATCCATGAAATACTGTGACATGTAGGGATTTACAACGCTGAAGACATAGGTAAAGATAGCCATAACAACAGTGAACACCACCGCTGTCCTGGCGTCCTTGAGCCTCTTTCCGGCGAACTCCATGATGCTCTTTCTCTTTCCGTCTGCCACAAAGGACTCAGTGAGCTCAAAGAAGAGAGCAATCCCGGTGAACCCCTTCTCAAACTCCTCCAGGCTCATTTTCACCGTTCCTCTTGCGGGATCGTTGACGTAGACCTTGTTTCCCTTAAAGCCGTTAAGGACTATAAAGTGATTGTACTCCCAGTGTACTATGCAAGGAAAAATACCCTTTTCCTTTAGGGAAGAGAGTTCCAGTCTGTAGCCACTGGCCGTAAGCCCGTATTTCTTGGCTGCCTTGATAATATTTCTTGCATTGGAGCCGTCCCTGGACACTCCGCAGTCCAGTCGCACTCTCTCAAGTGCCACCCACTTGCCGTAGTAGGCAAGTATCATGTCAAGACAGGCAGCTCCGCACTCCAGAGCCTCCATCTGCATGACCACGGGTACCTTTGCCGCTCCTTTAGTTACAGGTTGTTTTTTGACCATTTAGATGTCCTTCTTCAGTGATGTAGCATATAAAAATGCATACTTATAGTTATTATATCATAATTTTGTACCTGTAAAAAAAGAACTGCAAAAAGCCAAAACTAGATATTGTGTTAGAATGTCTTTTGATATACTATATAATGTGTGTAGCAAGACAAAGAATTTTAGAAAGGAAATGAGATATGAAATCACCGTCACAGATAGCAGCTGCCTACGAAGCTGCAGGAACCACCAAAACAAAGCTTTCCTTCCAGAAGACCTTTCTTCTCGGCATCATGGCAGGAGCCTTTATAGCCCTGGGCGGCCTCGGAAGCCAGATAGCATCTGTATGTTCGGCGGAT
>JAEEGF011518056.1_pt1 | contig 11106 bp, 9 predicted proteins | sample 9134171 | NCBI WGS metagenome assembly JAEEGF01 (sample SAMN16246542, study PRJNA631951) | gut metagenome | biome: gut microbiome; feature: rumen; material: AP-attached | host: Bos | place: Iran: Karaj | collected 2018-10
GAGTTGGGCGAATGTGTTCAAGAAAGACACAAAGCTGGATGTGGGTTCTTACCTGCTTACTTGTGGAAGACGAATGGCGAGTGGGATGGTTCTGTCTGCTATTCAGCGTTTTGAGATTACTGAGGGCAAGACAACCACGCTCGATTTGCATCTGCGTGAGCCACAAGGACAGGATATTGAGGTGATTGGGGCTTTTGATTCGGAAAGCAAGTACTTGAAGGAGGGAGTGGAAACTTCGGTGCTATCTACATCTGGGCGAGGGTATTATGTAATAGGCGTGTTGGGTGTGGGGCAGGAACCAACGAATCATGCCTTGAGAGATATTGCTAAACTGAAGTCCGATTTCGAGGCTTGGGGTAGGGCGATGGTGCTGCTTTTCCCTGATGAGGCTCAGCATGGTAAGTTCAATGCGAAGGAATATGGGTCTTTGCCAAGCACTGTGTCTTATGGCATTGATATCGATGGAGGTATTCAGCGTCAGATAGTTGAAAATATGCATCTGGATAACCCAAACCAATTGCCATTGTTCATCATTGCCGATACCTTTAATCGGGTGGCGTTTGTGTCGCAAGGCTATACCATTGGACTTGGGGAGCAGTTGATGAATGTGATTAGAAAGTTGTGATGGAAAAGGATATAAAGGAAAAGAAGTCGTATAAGCTGATAGAGGCCATTGCTAAGATAATGGACAACTATTATGTGGATCCGCTGTTGGGCTTGGTACCAACGCTGGGAGATGCTGTTACGTCATTCTTGACATTACCTTATCTATACTTCAGTATCTTCAAGCTGAAATCCATTCCCTTGACTTTGGCTTTACTTTGCAATATGCTGATAGACTTTGCGATGGGTGTGATTCCATTCTGGATTGGCGATGTCCTTGACTTCTTCAACCATAGCTATGTGAAGAACTACAAACTGATTACAGGTTATGTGGAGGGGGATGAGGAGATGATTAAAAAGGTGGATAGACGAGCTTGGTGGATGGCTTTCCTGATTGTAGTGCTTTGCCTGCTTATTTGGCTATTGATCAAACTTGCTGTATGGGCATGGGATTGGCTCATCGGACTTTTTTAATTGACGATTGACGATTGACGATTGACAATTTACGATTGACGATTGACCATTGACAATTGACAATTTTCCATTGTTCATTATTATGCTTCGCATCATTTTGGATAAATTGCTCTCGCTCAAGATAACCTAAGCAAGCTTGGTTCTCTTTTCGCTTACCCGCAATTTTCGTCACGACTCGGCATAGCTCAAGCAAGCTTGGCTCTGCCCTCGCTGCTCCGAAAAGTCATTATTCATTGTTCATTATTCATTATCTTGAACCCTGCTTGGTGCAAATCGTTCCAAAAACGTGGGTAAGATTTGCTTACAACCTCTGGGTGTTCTATCGTTATGTTAGGTAATCTTAGTGAAACTGGGGCAAAGGCCATTGCCATACGATGGTCGTCATAGGTGGCAATGATGGGATTATTGACAGGCTCACATCGTTCTCCCTTCCAGAGCAAGACATCATCGCCTTCTGCATATAGTACAAAGCCCAATTTGTGGAGCTCGTTCATCAAGGCACTGATGCGATCAGTCTCTTTAATACGTAAGGTGTGCAAGCCAGTATATCGGAAAGGTATGCCTAACAGACAACAAGTTACTACGAATGTTTGAGCCAAATCAGGCATCTCTACAAAGTTTTCCTCCATACGCTCACAAACCTCACCTTGCTTATAAATACGAATGCCTTCTGGGGTAAACTCGGTTTGTACACCCAATGACTTGAACAAGTGAGCTACCTTGCTATCACCTTGTGAGCTTACTGGCTTCAAATGAGGCAAGGTAATTGAGGCTTCTTTGTCTTGAGAAAGTGCCACCATCTCATACCAATATGACGCTGCACTCCAATCATTTTCCACAATGTAGGGATTGTTCCGATAGCCTCCTGCTTGGACAGATATTGTCATCGGGTTTGTGGCATTGTCTCGATGAGCAACAGCCCCAAAGTCCTCCATCAGTTGGAGGGTCATATCAATATAAGGCAGGGAGGTGATGTTACCCATCAGCTTCAACGTCAATCCTTGTGGTAAAGTAGGACCTATCATCAACAAAGCCGAGATGTATTGCGAACTCACATTGCCTGGTAATGATAATTCTTTGCTTTGCAGTTTTGCCCCAGTGATGCGGAGTGGGGGATAACCTTCTTGCGCTACATAGTCAATTCTGGCACCCAGGGCTCGTAAAGCATCCACTAAAATGCTGATGGGTCGTTGCTTCATGCGCTCAGTACCAGTCATGATGTGAATGCCGGGTTGGGTGCTATAATATGCTGTGAGGAAGCGCATAGCCGTACCCGCCGCTTTGATATCTATAACTTCGTTATTATCTTTGAAAGCCTTGACGATGACCATTGTGTCATCGCAATCTGCCAAGTTCTTGATAGGAGAAGTGCCCTGTGACAATGCTTGTAGCACCAATGCACGATTGCTGATGCTTTTGGATGCAGGCAAGTGGATGGTGTCACGCAAGATTTGGGGAGCTGATAAACGGTATTTCATAAGATTAGCATTTAGGGTTCTTCTTCCATCTCTTTATCCAGCTGGCCGTTCCAAAGATATTTGCGGGTTTCCTGTACGATGATGCCACTCAGACATAATAACGAAATAAGGTTGGGAATGGCCATCAAGGCATTCATGCAATCGGCCAGATTCCATACGATAGCCAGGTTTGCTACACTGCCTAAGAACACAGCGATGATAAAGAGTACGCGATATACGGTCACCCAACGCTTGCCCTTAAGGTATTCTACGGCACGTTCGCCATAATAGCACCATCCCAAGATGGTAGAAAAGGCAAAGGTCATCAAGCCGAAGGTCAATAATGGAGTACCGATATAAGGTATTTTGGAAAATGCCATTTTGGTGAGCGTAGCACCATTGTCGAAACTGATATCAGGGTAGGCGATTACGCTACTTACAATCACTATGCCTGTTAAGGCGCAGATAACCACTGTATCCCAGAATGTGCCTGATGACGAAACCAATGCCTGGCGAACAGGATTACGGGTTTGTGCAGCAGCTGCTACGATTGGGGCAGAACCCATACCTGACTCATTGGAGAACAAGCCTCTGGCAATACCGAAACGAGCAGCAGTCATTACAGTAGCACCTACAAATCCTCCACCGGCTGCAGTAGGGGTGAAAGCGGATACACATATAAGCTTTAATGCCGGCCAAATATATGCAGCATTGAAATACAGAATGATGATGCAACCAATGACATAGAAAAATGCCATAAAGGGTACAAGCATGCCGCATACCTTAGCGATGCTCTTTACTCCACCGATGACAACAAGGGCAACCAGAAAGCTGATGATGGCACCTGTGAGATAGGGAGATACCTGATAGGATTCCTCCGTAACGGTTGAGATGGCATTGGCTTGCACCATATTACCTATGCCGAAGGAGGCTATGGCAGTAAAGAGGGCAAAGAGTATTGCCAACCATTTCCAACCCAAGCCACGCTCCAAAGCATACATGGGACCTCCTTGCATCTTGCCGTCTGTGCCTTTTACTCTGTATTTTATCGCTAATAAGCCTTCAGCATATTTGGTAGAGATACCAAACACACCAGTAAGCCAACACCACAATACAGCACCTGGACCACCCAAGGCAATGGCTGTTGCCATACCTACGATGTTGCCTGTACCAATGGTAGCGGCTAAGGCAGTGGCTAATGAATGGAATTGTGATACATCGCCTGCAGCCCCCGGGTCTTTCTTTACAGAAAGCTTGATGGCAGTGAAGATCATGCGTTGTGGGAATCGCAACCTGAACGTAAGGTACAGGTGCGTTCCCAGCAACATGATAATCATGGGCCAACCCCAAAGCCAACCACTTACCTCGGCGAGTATGTTGTTCAGCTCATCCACTTATTTAATAGCAATCTCTTTGATCTCTTTCTGAGGTTTCAGAATATCCAAAGCCTTCCAAGTCTGTTCCTTAGCCAACTTGAATGGAGCGGTGCAACGGATATCCTCTACATTGGCACCAAACTTCACCACATAATTGCCAGCAGCAGTTTCCCACTGGTCAACGTTTTCATTGAATGATGCCAATGTATAGAGACTAACATCAATGGTAACTGTCTGGCTCTCGCCTGGCTGTAATTCCTTGGTTTTGGCAAAGCCTTTCAGCTCTTGCTGAGGCTTCACCAAATTGCCTGCAGGAGCAGATACATATAATTCTACAACTTCCTTACCAGCTACCTTGCCAGTATTCTTTACTGTTACAGTAGCACGGAAACCATCCTTGGTAGGGGTTACCTTTGGTGCGATATACTCAAAGGTGGTGTAGCTCAAGCCATAACCAAACGGATAAGACACCTCTTTGCCAATGGTGTTGAAGTAACGATAGCCTACCCAAATGCCTTCTTCGTAGTTAACATAGGATACATTCTTCACTTCACGCTGTGCGCCGCCCAAAGCAGCTCCCATACCCATCATGCCATCAGACTTCTGGTCGAATGGGAAATTCTTAGAAGATGGGTCATCCATATAGTTGTTCAACCAAGTCATGGTGAGCTTGCCAGAAGGAGTCACTTTGCCACTCAAGATATCAGCTACAGAATAGCCACCTTCCTGACCAGGTTGCCAAGCCAACAGAATAGCATCTGGTAGGTTCTTCCAAGAAGCAGATTCGATAGCACCACCGATATTCAGCACTACCACCACTTTCTTGCCTGCCAAGTGGAATGCTTCAGTTACATCATTAAGCAACTGACGCTCTACTTCAGAAAGATTGAAATCATTAGGTACGTTACGGTCGCCACCTTCACCAGCATTACGGCCAATGGTTACGATGGCGATATCGTTAGCAGCAACTTGCTTGTCGATAATAGCACGCTCGATAGGCATTTCAGTCAAAGCTGCTTCACCCAAGCTCAACATCGCCATCATACCACCAACGGCAGGACGAGCTGCAGCTTGACGTGCACGCTCATATTTAGTATAGGTCTCATAGACGTTCTTCAACTCATCATTCACCTCATAACCAGCACTCTTCAAACCTGTGAGCAGGTCGATGGTATAAGCCTTGTTCACGTTACCGGAACCGGTACCACCAGCAATGAAGTTATAGGAGGTGATACCAAACAAAGCCACTTTCTTGGCGTCCTTGATAGGCAGGGCATTGCCCTCGTTCTTCAGCAATACCATACCCTCAGCAGCAGAGTTGCGAGTTACTTGAGCATGTGCCTTCAAATCAGGGGCATCACTGTACTTGTAGCCCTTGAAACGAGGAGTGCGAACGATATATTGCAGGATGCGCTTTACACAAACATCTACATCTTCCATGCTAACCTTGCCCTCGTTTACCGCCTTGATGAGGTCGGTCTTCTGCTGAGGCATACCTGGTTCCATCAAGTCATTGCCTGCATGTACTTGGGCAGCAATATCGCGAACCATGGTCCAGTCGGTTACCACCAGACCTTTATAACCCCACTCTGTACGAAGCAGATCAGTCAGCAGTTCACGATCTTGCTGAGTAAACTTACCATTAATCTTATTGTAAGAAGACATCACGGTCCATGGATCTGCATCCTTTACCACCATCTCAAATGCCTTGAGATAGATTTCACGTAGCGCACGCTGGTTCAGACGAGAGTCAGCTGCCATACGGTTTGTTTCTTGTGAATTAGCAGCAAAGTGCTTCACACTTACGCCCACGCCATTGCTCTGGATTCCATTGGTATATGCCGTAGCAATCTTACCTGTCAAGAATGGATCCTCTGAATAATACTCGAAGTTACGACCATTCAGTGGGTTACGATGAATATTCATACCTGGAGCCAGCAATACGTCGATGCCATACTCCAGTACTTCGTTACCCATAGCCTTGCCTACTTGCTCCACCAATTCAGTGTTCCAGGTACTTGCCAACGAAGTGCCTACAGGGAAACCTGTGGCATAGAAAGTTTTGTCAGTACCCTTGCGGGTAGGAGAGATGCGAACACCTGCAGGACCGTCAGAGAGTACGGTAGCAGGAATACCCAGACGCTCGATAGGGTTAGTAGTGCCTGCAGCACCAGGTACCAAAACCTCAGAAGAAGCCGTCATGGCACCAGCTGTCATGCTACCCCAGCCAGCACCTACAATCAGGTCTGCCTTCTCTTCTAAGGTCAATGCCTTTACAATCTCATCCACATTGTTGGGGCTCAGCTTCTGTGCTTGAGCTACACCAAATGACAATGCGGTTGCTACAAATAAAATCAGTTTCTTGTTCATAATTCAACTATAAATGTTTTTCATTCTTCAATTTTCATTATCTCCTTGGCAATGGCCCTTGCTTCGGCATCTGTGGCCAAATAGTCTTCCAGCGTAGGCTTGGCGACAAAAGTGGTACGTTTCATTGTCTTCTCTATTACCTCGCTCATGCCCAAGAAAGATACTTGGTCGTGCAGGAAACCTGCATTCACAACTTCGTTTGCTGCATTGACAATACAAGGCATATTGCCCCCACGACGTATTGCCTCGTAGGCTAATGCCAAGTTGCGGAATTTCTCTGTATCAGGCTTTTCGAAGGTGAGTTGAGCATATTTGCTGAAATCTATGCGAGGGAATGATGATTTCAAGCGCAAAGGGTAGGTGAACGCATATTGTATAGGTACACGCATATCGGGCATACCCAATTGTGCCATGATGGCACCATCTTCATATTGTACAGCAGAATGGATAATACTCTGTGGATGAACCAATACCTCAATTTGCTCAGGGTTCACACGGAAAAGCCATCTGGCTTCCATCACCTCGAAGCCCTTGTTCATCATCGAAGCCGAGTCGATGGTAATTTTCGCTCCCATATTCCAATTAGGGTGCTTCAGGGCTTGCTCTTTTGTCACTGTCTTCAATTGTTCATGGGAGAAAGTGCGGAATGGCCCACCGGATGCTGTGAGTAATATCTTCTCTATGCGGTTGTATTCATTGCCTTGCAGGCTCTGGAAGATAGCCGAATGCTCAGAATCTACAGGCAATAAAGGTACTCGGTTTTCATCGCAAAGTTGGTTGACTAACTCTCCTGCTACTACCATCGTTTCCTTGTTCGCTAATGCAATGGGTTTCTTGGCACGGATGGCACTGATGGTGGGTCGCAAGCCAGAGAAACCCACCAAAGCCGTAAGTACGATATCCACCTGGTCATCTTGCACCACCTCTTCCAAAGCTTTGGCACCAGCATAAACCTTGATAGGGAGGTCTGCTAATGCATCTTTTAACGCTGGGTAGTGTTGCTCGTTGGCAATCACTACAGCTTCTGGTTGGTATTTCTTAGCTTGTTCTATCAGCTTGTCCACCTGGTTGTTCGCTGTCAACACGTATGCCTCGTAAAGGTCGCTATGTTCCTCTATCACTTCCAAGGCTTGTGTACCAATCGAGCCTGTAGAGCCTAATATCGCAATTTTCTTTTTCTGCATGGTTAATTGTCAATTGTCAATAATCCGTTAGGTAAATCCATTGTAATGGTTCTGGTTTCTCGATTCAAATCCACAATCAAATCTTCTTGTGCTGGTATCAGAAGTTCATTACCATCGTACTCTACAATAAATAAAGTGTTGATGGTAGAGTCGTCCACATCTATTACCTTGCCAATCTCACCCATCTTCACATCTTTAATTAGGAAGCCAACAAAGTAATTCCAAGTAAGTTCGTTATCTTCTAACGAATCTGCATGTTCCTTGGGGAAATAAACATCTACGTTCGTCATTCGCCTGGCTTGTTGTTCCGTATCGATTCCTTCCAGTTTGATGAGGGCCGTGGAATCACTACGAAAGCGATAGCTTTCAAGGAAGAAAGGCACTAAGATGCCGTCCATCATGCAAATAATATAATCGGCATCTACGCGGTCGAAGATGTCGTCATCGAATGTAAACGATAACTCACCATGTACGCCATGTGGCTTGTTGATGATACCAATCTTATATACGTCTTCCTCTCTGATCATATTCTTGTAATCCTGGCACCCAGCGCATTCAGTCGTCCTTCAATGTTTTGATAGCCTCGGTCTATCTGTTCAATATTATGGATACGACTAATACCGTCTGCACTCATGGCAGCAATCAACAGGGCAATACCAGCACGAATATCAGGTGATGTCATAGTACCACCCTTCAGACGAAGTTGTCGGTTATGCCCAATCACCACAGCTCGGTGAGGGTCGCAAAGAATGATCTGAGCACCCATGTCAATCAACTTATCTACGAAGAACAGACGACTTTCAAACATCTTCTGATGAATCAGTACGCTACCCTTGGCCTGTGTAGCCACCACTAACAACACGCTCAGCAAGTCAGGTGTCAATCCAGGCCAAGGAGCATCGGCAATAGTCATGATTGAACCATCGATAAACGATTCAATCTGATAGTTCTCCTGTGCGGGGACAAAAATGTCATCGCCTTGTTGCTCCAACTGGATACCCAAACGGCTGAAACTGTTAGGGATAATGCCCAGGTTATCGTATGATACATTCTTGATGGTAAGGTTACTCTGCGTCATTGCAGCCATGCCAATGAAACTTCCCACCTCAATCATATCTGGCAAAACCGTATGCTCTGTACCATGTAGCTCCTTCACACCTTCGATGGTAAGCAAATTGGAGGCAATGCCACTAATATGGGCACCCATACGGTTCAGCATACGGCAAAGTTGTTGAATGTATGGTTCGCAGGCAGCATTGTAGATGGTAGTGGTACCCTCAGCCAAGACAGCAGCCATCACGATATTGGCAGTACCTGTTACAGATGCCTCGTCTAATAACATATAGGTACCTTTCAGCCTCTTGGCAGTAATTTCATAGGTTCGGTTATTGGCATTGTATTTGAAATCGGCTCCCAAGTTCTGGATACCAATGAAGTGGGTATCCAATCTGCGACGACCAATCTTATCGCCACCTGGTTTGGGGGTAAATGCCTTGCCGAAGCGAGCTACCATCGGGCCTACCAGCATGATGCTACCACGTAGTGACGCACTTCGCTTGATGAACTCCTCGCTCTGCAGATAGTTCAGGTCAATATTGGCAGCCTTGAAGCTATATGAGTCAATGCCAATCTTCTTCACTACAGACCCCATGTCACGCATTAGTTGGATGAGGTTATTTACATCCAGAATATCTGGTACATGGTTTACTGTTACCTCTTCAGCTGTCAGAAGAGTGGCACAGATAATCTGCAGTACCTCGTTCTTGGCGCCTTGCGGATAGATTTCCCCTTCCAGGCGATGTCCGCCTTCAATCACGAATGAAGCCATGTTATCAATGTTTCTTATTCTTGTTCTTATTCTGATTTTGATTCTGTCCGTTCTTGATGTTTGGACGTGGCTTGACGTAATTCTTTTCCATACGCTCAACGATCAGCGCACGAATTTCGTCATTCAGACGCAGTTTGCCATCCGACATTTCAACCAGGTCGTCGGCAATCTTCTGCTCATCCATCGAGTCCTTGTTGTAAGTAAGGTAATCTTTGCGCATATGGTTGCAGATTAAGGCAATGAGGTTGTTCTTTTCATCACCTTCTTCTATGTCGCAAGCCTTGACAATCAGGTTCTCCAATAGTCTGCCATAGTGACGATAGCGCATTCTCTTTCCATTTGTTGGAATCGGATCGGGCTTCACGTTTAGGTTTTCTGGCTTTACAGTTTCAAACGGGTAGTCGATATCCAGCTTGAAATCCGACATGATAGCCAGGTGGTCCCACAGCTTATGTTCAAAATCAGGCACATTCTTCAAATTAGGAAACATGCCCTCCATGATGTGTATAATGGTTTCTGCACACCACTGTCGCTCTGCACGGTCTTCTATGGTAACCGCATAATCCACCATGTTTTGTACGCTGCGTCCGTATTCAGGCAGCGCCATTTTCTTCTGTTGAGTGTTATATTGCATACTTTTTATTTATTGATCATTGACTATTGGCCATTGACCATTATCCATGCGGATGAAGTCAAGCTCAAAAATCAATGCTCGGTTATTATTCATTATTTAATTGTCAATCGTCAATTGTCAATTGTCAATCTTCAAAGGATTCTTTGCCACCGTCGCCACAAACTCCTTTAGGTAATATGGCTCGAAATACGCCACATCCTTGTAATCTTGCAGGGCGATAGCCTTCTCAGCCAAAGGGAACATCCATTTTGCTACGGGGTGGATGTTGTCTATGAAATGGGCATTAGGATGTAGGCTCAACACCTCTTTACATTTTGAGGAACCATTGCCGAAGAAATACACTGGACCTTCGTCCAGATAAGTCTTGTATGTATCAGCATTCACGATATCTGCTTGGGTTTGTCTTACTTCTCGTAAAGCACGATCATAGACAGCTGCATAGACCTCCATCCTGCGAGCATCAATCATGGGGCAAAGAAGAGCGTCTTCCGGTAATTCCTGTCTTAACAACACTGGAACACACAATACTTTGAGTGTAGGAATGCCAATCAGTTTTACATTCCTGCCATAGCAAACTCCTTTGGCCATAGATACCCCAATGCGCAAACCTGTATAAGAACCAGGACCACAACTTACAGCTACAGCGTCCAAAGGAATGGCATGGCTTTCAACGAACGAAAGGGCCTCATCGACATAGATTCCCAATTGGGTGTTGTGGTTTGGCCCACTGAAATCCTCCTCGTGCCAGATGTTGCGCCCGTCGTCACTTACGGCTACAGAACACACCTCTGTAGAGGTCTCGATATGTAAAATACACGACATATTTCAGAATACTTTTCATTTTCAGCCAACAAATTTAGTCTTTTATTTCCACATCTTAAAATATTCCGTTAATTTTGCATCTGTTTAGATTAAAAAAAGTGATATTTCGACTATGATTCTATCAATGACGGGCTATGGCAAAGTGGTTGTTGAACTGCCCGAAAAGAAAGTGAATATTGAGATCAAGTCGCTGAACAGTAAAGCGATGGATCTTTCAACCCGTATAGCTCCCCTCTATAGAGAGAAGGAGATGGAAGTGCGTAACCTCATTGCACAGCAGTTGGAGCGTGGCAAAGTGGATTTCTCATTGTGGGTTGAGAAGAAGGATAATTCTGATATTACGGTGCCAGTAAATCAA
>JAEEGF011850388.1_pt1 | contig 11106 bp, 7 predicted proteins | sample 9134171 | NCBI WGS metagenome assembly JAEEGF01 (sample SAMN16246542, study PRJNA631951) | gut metagenome | biome: gut microbiome; feature: rumen; material: AP-attached | host: Bos | place: Iran: Karaj | collected 2018-10
TATCTCGCCCCCGTCGTTCATCGTCACGCCCGGCATCTGGCGGATGAGGTCATCAAGCATCGACCCTTCCGGCAGTTTGAACGCCGTAGCGTCATAGACCAGTGTGTCGCCGCGATAGAACATCTTGACACGCGTGGCTTTCACCAGCACCTCGCCTAATTCTATCTCACGCACCCTGCGCATCTCCAATGTAGGCACTTCTACCTCGGTCTGCTTACCGACATTCACGCTCTTCCACACGCCTTCATAACCTTTCAGCGTGGCATGTATCAACAGTGTCTTGCTGTCTGTCGTCACCTTTGAGTGGTATAAGGCATACGTTAGCCTCATGTTGCCGGTGTAGATGGATGTCATGGCTGCCGAATCGACCAGCACACTGCTGTCGGCTCTGCATATCGACACTTTAGCGTGGATGAGCGGCATTTTCAGGAATCCGTCTTCCACTTTTCCGCTGATTTCTATTTCTCTCTCTGTTTGTGGCGTTTGCTTGCGCATAGCCTTTCTCCGTTCCAATTGCACATAGATTCTCTTTCCATGTACCTTCACTTTCACGGGCAACCCCTCGCACAATCGTCTGACTGCACTCGCAGCGTCCAGACCGTTGGTCTGTGCTTCAACCGTCAGACCGTCCAGACCGTCTGAAACGATGTTAATGGAGTATTCCGACTGACTTTGTTCAATGGCTTTGAGCACCTCAAGAAGAGTCTTCTTCTGTCCAGACAGGTCAGGAGTAGAAGTGGTTTCTTGTGCGGAAAGCGTACTGGTCAGCACAAACAGAGTGACAACAAAGTATAGCAAACGCTTCATTCCCCGTCCTCCACTTTTGCACTTTCAACAAAGATGGTGTCGTTCTGCAACGTCAGACTCACGTAATCAAAAACATTAAGATGGTCGATGAACGCCTCGAGCGAGTCGGCGGGATTCCACGTCGTAATCAATTTCATCCCACGTGGTTCCTCGTTGCGGAAAAAGACTGCCTTTCCGTAATGGGCTGACACCACAGTGAGGATGCTGTCGAGGCGGACGTCATCGAAATGAATGGGATCGGCTACCTCTGAATGGAATTGGCTGTTGGCCTGGCGTGCGTTGCTTGCATCTTCCGTCTGCGCTTTTTGTGGCTCCACCGAATGAGTACGCACATAATGGATGGCGGCAAAGGCGATGCCCGATATCAATAGAATGACAATGGCTGAGGCGGCGTGCTTCATCCAGTATCGCCCCGAAAACAGTGAAGTGTTTTTCCCCTTTCCTTGAACTTGTTCGCCTGCCCGTAGGCTTTCGAAACGCTGCCATGCGGCATCCACATCGGCAGGTTGGCTGAACTGTTTCCTACGGCTGCTGCGCTTGGTTTCCACCATCAGTCGGTATGTTTCGCGTGTCTCTTCATCGCTGTTGATGATGTCACGGATTTCTTGCTCTGAGTATGCCGAGGGGTTGTCGAGCATATCAAAGAGCTTGCGGATGTTGTCGTTGCTTGTGTCCATTGCGATTGTCGTTTTTATCTGTAAGCTTTGAACGGATTTGCTGGATGCTCTGTTGCAGATACTTATAGACGGTGTTCTGGTTCATACCGAGGCGTTGGGCGATTTCCTTCAAGGTCAGGTCGTCATCAAAACGCAGATGAAAGATGCTGTGGTGCAGTTCGTCCAATTCATCGGCACACGTCTGGATGATATCCAGCCGCTCAGTCATCGAGTCTGCGGGCTGCAGGTCAACCGCCTCATCCACAGGGTAGAGGTTTTTCACCTGCTGTCGCAGCGACGTGCGCCGGATGATGTTCATGCAGCTGTGGTGTACAGCTGTCATCAGGTAGGAGCGGATTCCATCCATTTCTGGAGTGATGTCCTTCTCCATCAGTCGCATAAACACGTCTTGAACGGTGTCTTCGGCATCTTCGTCAGCACCGAGCAAGGTCCTGGCCAGATGAGACATCTCGCTGTAATGCTGGCGAAACAGCCTTTCAAGTATCTCATTCTTGAGCATATCAGTCAATTATTATTGCCTTAGGTAATGGAGGCATTTCTATCTATATAACAATCGAGACACATCTTTTTTTATAGGAAAATCGACTATTTCCCCTTTTTCATTCATATCATTGTTTTTTCCTGTTTATTTCAGTTTTAAGGCAAAATTACTGATATTGTTCCGAAAAGTCAAGGAATCGACTTTGCAAATACTTTGCATTTTCGTTCGGGACGGAGTTTGTGAAGTAATAATGTAACGTCAGTTCAATGAATTGATGAGAATTACAAAAAGGCTTTGCCTTACATCAAAATTCATGAGAAATTTATGTTTAATTCGTGGTAATTCATGTTGAAAAACAAACACGAATGCCCATAAATTGAACACAAATAATTCATAAATATTTTCATCGAATTCACGTTATTGTAGGTGATCATCAAAAAACACATGGAAGGGCTTAATGCTTCGGACTCCTTTGGTATTGCCACGCCACGCGGATCATGACGTAGTTGGGGATGACACGGTACCAAGTTTCAGTGCGGCCCTGGGCGTTCACCTCGTAGGTGGTGTTGGAGAGTTGGTGCAGCAGGTCGTGGCCTTCAAGTGTCAGTTTCACCTTGCCGTGGAGGAGTGGCTGGGTAATGGAGGCGTTGAGCACGAACTCGTCCTTGTTCATCGCGTCGCTGCCGTAGCCCCGTCGGCTCAGCATCATGGCATCCACATTGAATGTGGTATTCCATGCCGGGATGGTCTGCATTGCATTCACACCATACTGGAAGTCGAAGGCGCTGATGTTGCTGAACGTCGGGCGGTGCCCCCATGTGCGTCGCCAATGCAGGTTGCCGCTCATGCCCACCTTCGTGTTCTTCCCCTTGTAACTCATCTTCAACTCTTCGTGGAGACTCACGGTTTCCACCTTGTTGAGTTGGGCATCGGTCATGCCGGCGACTGAGGCGTAGTCCACCGAGTGCCACACATTGCAGCCCGTGCTGCTATCCATCCACCATAGCTGATTTTTGTTGAGTGAGAGCGTGGTGTTGTAAGAGGTGTTCCACGACCAGTTGCCCTCCACGTTCTCCGGGCGGTAGGTGTAGGCGTTGGTCAGCTCGTCGTAAGTAAAGCCCTGTGCCACGGAGCGGATGTGATAGGTGTAGCTTGATGTGAGTCTGGCGGCAGTGACACCCGTTTGTTTGGTTTTCAGTCTGGCTTGACACGACATGTTGGCATTGATGCGGCGATTGTCCTTCAACGAAGGGTTGCCCTCGATGATGCTAAGTGCGTTGCGGGCGTCTCGGAATGGCATCAAGTTCATCAGCCCTGGCGAGTACGTCGTCATGCCTACACGCAGCCTCCACAAGTCGTGTCTGAGGTTCAGTGAGGGGTTCAGCACGAAGAGGTTGTGACGGGCGAGGGTGTCGATCCCACCGCGTTCGTAGTCGAGCTTTTCGTGCTGTGTAAAAACGGGAAGGGTCAGTGTCACTTCAACAGGGAAACGCTCCGTCTTGTTCCATTTCAGTGCCATGGTAAACTCGTTCTCCTGTAGCCTCAGTCGGCTCTCACTGCTGTTCTCTGTGTCATAAACGCTGCAGATTAGGTCGCGGTTCGACGGCAGGAGGTTGATGGCAGTACTGTCACATTGGCCCCATCCCGCCATATTGTTGAGGATGTAGAGTTGGTCATTGCTGTTGTTTCCCGTCAACTGATATCGTTCCGTCAGGTAGAGGTTCATTGTTGTCCAGTGTTTGAAGAACGACAGCGTAGGCTCGAACTTGTAATCCGTGGTGCGGTTGTCCTGATACTCATGACGGTAGCAATCGCTTGACGATGCACCCGAAATGGAGTTCTGGCGATTGAAGGCATCGCGCTCGGCGCGAGACCAATAAGCAGAAATCTGCCCATCAACAAGTTTGGGAAAGACCATGAATCTGGTGTAGATTGTTTCGCCATACTTCTTCTCATGGTCCAGTCCGTCAGTTTGCTGTGTGGCTGTTGTTTTCTGGCTGTCCCACATTCCCGAGCTTTGCTCGCCTATCCGTAGCCATTGTCTCATGCTCCCCAACACACTGTTGTCCGTCTCTTTGTAGTACAGCATGATGTGACTTTCGTAAACCACAGGCAACAAATAGAACCGATTGATGACTTGGAATGCTGTAATCTTGTTGTTGGAAGTGTGCATCCTTTCCGAGTACGACGTACCCGTGGGCAGGAAGCGCTCTTGATAGGTGCCCGACTCATCGAGGTCGTTATAGCGGTCGAAGGCCAGTTCTATGTTCTCCGCGATAGCTGGGAAGCCATTCCATTTCTTCGTTGACTGATAGTCGATGTTCACACCCGTTGCCTTGCGTGTCGAAGGCTTGTTCTGGTTGCCAAATATGAGCCCCTGCCCCTCATTCCATCCTTGTGCAATGGCGCGGGTGATGTCGTTGGTGTTGTTCAGGTTGCCGAATGCGCTCACGGCCATTGTTTTCGTGAGCAGCAGTCCAAATGCCCGTGTCTGATATCGCTCATGTGTACCGCCTGCCGCCTCGGCATTCGCTATCACGCCCACAGAATACTCGTCTTTCAGGTTCACGTCCATCACATACTCGGGATATTCGTCCTTGATGCCCCTAATTGCAGCTTGCAATGACTGCCTTTCATACACTTTCAGTTCCTTCACGGTGAAGTAGGGGAGGTTCTCGAGCAGTACTTTCTTGTTGCCGCGGAAGAGCGACCTTGAGTTGAGCGTCAGTTCGTCTATCTTCCGTCCGTTGATGAATATCTCGCCCTCGTCCGTCATCCGAGCACCGGGCAGTTGCTCGATTAGGTGTTGTAGCATCGACCCTTCAGGCAGTTGGAATGCCGTGGCGTCATAGACCAGCGTGTCACCGCGCATCTTCACCTTGATGCGCGTGGCCTTCACCACCACTTCGTCCAGATTGACGTTCCTCATGATGGACTTACGCATATTGATCATCGGTACCTTGAGTGTATTGCCCTTGTATCCTTCGGGGATGTTCACCTTCGCCCATCCGTCCTCATAGCCATCCTTCTGCACCCGTACTAGATAGTTGCCGGGCTTTCCCGACATGCCGATGTAATATATTGTGGAGACGTGAATGGAATCGTTTCCTATCTCATGGACTTGCGGATAGCACTCCACCATTGTGCTATCATCGCGCATCAGCGTGACCTTGCAGCCAAAGAGGCCGCGCTCCAGAAAACCGTCCTGCACGCTGCCTTGCAGCACCACGCCTAAATCTTGCCCCATTGCCGAAATGGGAATAAAGGTGAAAAAGATGATGAATAGTCTGTTCATAGTTCTTCCCGTTTTTTCCGCAAAGGTAGGTGATGAAAAGGGCAACAGACATTATTTATGGTTTACTTGTGGTTTTCAATTGATTTGTAAACCGAGTTTTCACGCTGTTTCTGGCGATATTTGCTAATTTTGTACCCTATTTATACGCGATATGAGATACTTGGTTTCATTTCTATGCCTGATGATGGTGGTGATGACAGCCTGCCAGTCGGAACACAAACGACAGGTAGGGATGCTTCATGAGTTGTTGGAAGCCTGCGAGCGCTACGACACGATGCCAAACGACTCCGATGCCCGCGCCGTGCTTTACTACATGGAGCGGCATGGCTCTCCGTCAGAATTGCAACAGGCGTGGCGCATGATGGCGAAGATGTACAAACGTCACGGGTCGCTCTTCGGTGAGGACTTTGCCTATCAGATGGCGGAGGAATGTGTGAATCCTGTCCATTCGGAGTACGACACGTTGGCTATGGCGGAGATACTCGCAGAATGGTGTGAGACGAATTTCTACAGTTTGCATTACAGCGCCCGTCAGATGGCCGACAGCGCGCAGACGTTGGCCAAGGCCGCCGGCGACTCCACGGCCTACTATCGATACATGGCTTTGCCAGCCTATCTTTTAATGGATGTCTTCTATCGCCAGCAACCGCATACTCATACAGAGAGTGAACAATTCGACAGTATCATTGCCATTGCAGAGACCGCTTCCCGAAAACTATGGCAGATGGACCGCAAGGACTTGTCTGTGGATGCGTTCTTTCCTGTCATCGCCTACTATAATGATGGAACGATGCCCGACTCCATCACCAAATGGCTCACCCGTTATGCCCGTTATACCCGCAAAGACATCCGTCACCCCGAGTCGCGTGCCGCCGTGGAATACTTCTTGCAGAAAGGCGACTACTTCAAGAACCAGGAACTATTTGATTCTGCTGCTTACTACTACCAGCAGATCATCGATCAGTCGAAGAACTATGCCAAAAGCATAGCCTACGCACGCATGATCGACCTGTATAAGAAGTTCAACCAAAGGGATTCAGCCATCGTGTTTCAATATCGCTACAATAACAAATATGTCCAGAATTATTTCAGTGTGAAGAAAGACAAGTTCCTGGAGAACGAGGAAGAATGGCGGCAACGAAATGAGTTCATCACCCACGAAGTGGAACTGCAACGCAGGAGTATGGTATTGGTGTGTGTTGTCGTTGTGCTTCTGTTGGTATGCGGCTTTATCGTCTATCGGTATTATATGCTCAGGCTCCGTCACCGCGAGACGTTGGAGCAGAACCGAGAATACACTGAAATGCTTCGTTCGCTAAGTGCCAAAGTGGAAAACAGCATCCTTGAGACACCCATCGTCCACCATTTCCATGACCTCTCGTCGCAGGATGCTCATCCTAAGACCGAAGACTGGCAAGCTCTCCGCGAAGAGATAGACCGTCTGCATCCCCTGTTGTTCCCCACTCTTGAGCAGCAGTATGCAGCGCATCAATCCGACCAGGCCATGACAGAGCAGGAATGCCGCGTCGTCAGTCTGATTGCCATCCGTTGCAGTCCGCTCCAGATGTCAGTGCTCCTCGTTTGCACCAAGAGTAACGTCAGCAATCTCCGCCGTCGTCTCTACATCAAACTGACAGGTCGGGACGGTTCTGGCTCAGACCTCGACAAGTATGTGGCCCAGATATGTGAAGGGGCATAACAAACGTCTAATGTCTAAAGTCTAACGTCTAATGTCTTTATTTCAGTTCCAACGGTTGATACACATGGGCTTTGTTGTCCAACAACACGCCGTTGATGATGGTTAAAAACTCGTCATCGATCTCGACGAACACCTCGTCGGCATGCATATAGCGTCGGTCAGGGATATAGTAGGTCGGATTTTTGGGATAGAGCTTGTTCCCGAAGATTTTGATGCGGTTCTTGATGAGCTTTTCCTCAGCTATCTTCGTGGTGATAGCGTTGTGCTCATAGAAGATAGGAGTGACCGTGTGGCTGATGGTGTAGATGGTGAAATGGTGGATGCCGCCGTCAGCCTCTGCATCGAGAATGAGTCCAGGTAATCCGCTCAGTTTCCACGGACCAGCAGATGTGGGGATGTCCTCGGCGTAATGCACCGTCCATTTCCGCCCATGCAATTGACAGGTGGCCTTCTTGCACAGGTAACCGCTGACAGTCAAGGTGTCGTCGCTGAGTGTCCAGTTGATTGCTTCACGAGCTTTCCGTGTCTCGAAGATGTTGGGAATGATGGCGTCGCGTACGGTCACTTGCCCATCGGGATAGTTCGTCCATACCTCGGGCATGAAACAGAACGATTCAGCCCTCAGCATAGGCAGTTCGTCGGGTGTAAAATAGTCATAGTCCTCGTTGTCCTCACGAAACTTGCGGTGGGGATAGCTGCGTGTGCAGTGCTGTCCCACTTGTACGCATACCCTCATTCTGTCTGTCACGTCCTGTCCGTCCGCATCCTTCGTTTTGCACTCGTAGTCATATACCGCTACCATGTTCGAGACATCGATGCTGTCTTGATGCAGTTGGGCGGCATAGTAGGTTGCCATCAGTTCGTCTATACCGTCATCTACTTGTGCATACACTCCGTCACAAATGGTGACAAGTGTGATTGTTAGGAAAATCAAATTCTTGTTCATCGTTTTGTAGTTACTCAAATTACGGAAGTTATAGAAGGAAGTTAAAATGGAAGTTAAATAGGAAGTTATGCGCTTTGCGCAGGACGATAGTTTTGATGGCGGTGACGCGATTGTCCTGTGAGATGTGGTGCAAAGGTACGAAAAAGATGGTCTGAAACCCTCATTTAGCAGTTTACAATTTGTTGACAAGTGATTTGTAAACTGAGTTTACACGCTTTTTCCAGAATCTTTCACTATCTTTGTGCTCAGTTATGAAGAATCTATCCTTACTTCTGTTCCTGTTGATGTTGTTGGGTGCCTGTCGGTCGGAACACCAACGTCAGGTGCAGATGATGAACGACCAGATTGACGCCACGGACAGATACGACACCTTGCCGAACGACTCCGACGCCCGAGCCGTGCTCTACTACATGGAGCGGCATGGCTCACCCCGCGAATTGCAACAGGCCTGGCGTATGATGGCGAAGATGTACCGTCGTCATGGCGCGCTTTTTTATGAGGGCTTTGCCTACGAGATGGCCGTTGACTGTATCGATTCACTGAGTAGTGACTTTGACCCACAGGCCTTGGCTGAGATCTGCTATGAATGGAGCATTAACCAGTACTTCAGTCTTGATGACGGGATTGCGAGACGATTGGCACGTCGGGGTATGTCGTTGGCGCATCAGGCAGGTGATACCGCATTATATTATAGGTGCCTTGGGCAGGATGCATACATAGGGTTACTGATGAACCAAGATGTGCTGTTGTTGGACACCGCGCATCGTGTCTTCGACGAGTTGTGGCGTCGTGGTCGCAAGGACTGGGCGGTGGATGCCTTCTTTCCCTACATGGCGTATGTGCTGAACTACGAACGCAAGTCGTTCGGTTTATGCGCTCAGCATGTCAGTGACTCGGTTTTCCTCAGTACATTAGGTGTGGCTCCATTGATGTTTGCCGATGAGACCAACCCCATCTCCGACTCTCTGGAAATATGGATTCAACGATACAAGCAGTACACTAAACAGGACCTCGAGCATGTGGGTTCGTATGCTGCTATCGAGTACTGGAAACTGCAAGGCGACTATTACTTGCGCAAAGGCAACTTCGATTCAGCCCATTACTATTACAGTAAACTCGACCATCCTTGGAACTATGTCCGTTTCCAAGGCTACGAACGGTTGCTCAAACTCTACAACTGGTTTCCTGAACGCGACTCAGACTATGCTATCCGCGTCCAATACAATGAAAATGCGGTTGACCATTACTTCGGCTTTAGGAAAGACCGCTTCTTGGAGAACGAGGACGAGTACCGTCAGCGCAATGTGCTCATCAACCATGAATTGCAATTGCAACACCAACGCACCCTGCTCTTATACGGGCTGTTGTTCTTGTTGGCCATCGCAGTTTTTGGGGTTCGTCGGTTCTACAAACTTAGGCGTGAGCACCGCGAGATGTTGGAACAGAACCGTGAATACGCCGAAATGGTGCAATCGCTTCAACTTCGTGACCGTCCATCGCTTCTCGACACTGATATCGCCCGCCGCTTCCATGACCTCTCGTCGCAGGATGCCCATCCCACGGCAGAGGACTGGCGTTCCCTCCGCGAAGAGATTGACACCTTGCATCCTCGATTGTTCCCTTCTCTGACGCAACAGTATGCCGAGCATCAGCCTGGGCAGACCATGTCCGAACAAGAGTGTCGTGTCATCAGTCTGCTTGCCATACGTTGTAGTCCGCTTCAGATGTCAGTCCTCATGGTCTGCACCAAAAGCAATATCAGCAATCTCCGCCGTCGTCTCTATCAGAAACTCACAGGTCTCGACGGCTCTGGCTCCGACCTTGACAAGTATATTGCAGAGATGTGCAGGAATAAACACAACTATAGTCTAAGGTCAAAATTGACTTCGCCTAACTCGGCATAGATCAAACGGGTTTGGTTCTGTGGTCTGGTCACCCCTTCGGGGTTCTGGGTGAAGGGTGCAACACCCCCCCTGCCCACCCTCGGTTTTTCTGTATTGCAGGCTACATTTTCTGATGCCTACGGCTTTTTGCCATCCGGATGATTAACAGAAATTCCTGAAATACAAATCATGGAAGACCACTAATTAGAAGGTTTCGTTGAACTCGAGAGTTTTTGGTTTTCTTGACACATTATAGCATCTATATGTCCTTTTATCAAGGTCAATTTCGTAGATGTAATCTTCGTCACCGTGCAAACCAGTATCTTCAAATTCATAAGAACAGTCCCACTTCTCAATTGCTTTGCAGAATTCTTGTGCATTGAAGATATTAGCGACCTCTTCGAGATGAAGGAATTCGCGTACTTCCTTTCCTACTCCTTCTGGATATCCATCCCAATGATGATAGATGAATCTCTCATCACCATCCTTGTCTTTAATAATAAGATGAGCTCTTGTTGCCATATTCTTGTATTTCCTTAATTCCGCAGCGTTTAATTTGAAATGTTTTTTAAGTACCTGAGCAACAAAAATTGACCTGGGTTTTGCCATGTCAATAATTTCACCTGAATTTGTGCTGCGAAACAAAATTCAGAAAAATCATTGAACGACATGGCAAAGTAACAAATAAAATCTGAAACAAAAGCAACTTATGGCGGTATTTTTGGCGGTTGGAAACTAAAAAAGGGACTACTCTCACGAGCAACCCCTTAAAAGAAAGTCTTAAATCTAATACCATGAAATACAATGCAAATATATCGCTTTAGTTTTGTAGTTACAAATTTTTGGAGATGAAATTTGCGATAACCGGTGATTTCCCCTTTATCCAAGGGATGGAGCCATCACTTGCCTCTCCATTTGCATCCACTGTTTTTGTACTCACTGCAGTACAACCCGTAGGGACCTTTGCGGACGATGCCCTTGCCACAAACTGGACATCTGTCACCCTCATTGGCTTTACAGGAAGACCTCTTGGACGATGATGGTTTGGTGGAACCACTGGCTTTGGCGTTTTTGCGAGAAGTGGGTTTGCAGGAAGTGATGGTTACCTTTGGGTTCAATTTGTCTCCCTTCACCTCATCGATGATGCACTGCAGTTGCTGTTCCAGTTCCTGCATGAACTGCTCCAACTGGTACTTGCCATGCTCGATGTCTCGGAGTTTCTTCTCCCAACGGCCTGTCAGTTCGGGACTCTTCAACAACCCCGACTTGATGATGTCGAGCAACTGTCTTCCGGTCGATGTCGAGACCAGGTTCTTCC
>JAEEGF012030200.1_pt1 | contig 11106 bp, 8 predicted proteins | sample 9134171 | NCBI WGS metagenome assembly JAEEGF01 (sample SAMN16246542, study PRJNA631951) | gut metagenome | biome: gut microbiome; feature: rumen; material: AP-attached | host: Bos | place: Iran: Karaj | collected 2018-10
CAGAAGACCACCTGCAACATCCATCGGCCAATGGACGCAGAGGTACATCCTGGAAAGACCGACAAGCACGATCAAGGCAGCACAGCTGATGGACAGCCACCTTTTCTTGAATGTGACTGCAAGCGAAGTATATGCACTGGCGGCGCATGTGGTATGGCCGCTTGGGAAAGAATAACCTGTTGCAGTATTCATGCGCACGACATCCAAGCCCTCGGTTACGGTCCATGGTCTCGGGAATCTGACTATGGCTTTGGCAACACCCATTACATTCATCGCAGTCAGAAGCGAAAAAGCGGTGATGAAACCTTTTTTCTTGCTGATGCACCAGTACACGAACAGAGAAATCGCAATCAAAAGATACTCTTCGGCAAAAATAGTGAAAGCCTGAGCCAGAACATTCTGGAAATCTGTATGTGTACCGCTCAGGAAAAGCAGGATTTGCTTCTGTATTTCCATATATATTCTCCTGACAAGGATTATATATATTAAAAGAGTCTTTTCCAAGAAAAATGAACATCAAAGGTTGAATTTGAAGTTTTTTTCCCGGCGATGTTGACAAACAGAAACAGATATTGTAATTTCATAATGCATTTGGGATCTTGGTGAAGCTGGTTATCACGCCACCCTGTCACGGTGGAGGCCACGGGTTCGAGCCCCGTAGATCTCGAAACAACGAACCGACCTTGAAAGAGGTCGGTTTTGTTGTTTATTGGGAATGATGCGGGGCGAGAAACGAGGAGAAACGCCACGGACAAAGGCGTTTCGACGAAGGCGGGCGCCGTAGGGCGCGAGCCCCGTAGATCATTTTCCGCTTAAATCGCAACTAAACAATGTTTAGGCGGAAAAAGAGGATTCCAGGCTTATCCTGCGCCCCGAAATCCATGGTAGAATCCAATCATGCAGCTGAGACCAATAGCCTACATCCATAACAGCTACAGGGAGAAGTTCGGCATCCCGCGTCAGAGCGGTCTTGCGGACATTGTCTCGGAAATTGTATTCAAGAAGGAGTTCCGCGACGCGAATGCAGTGCGCGGCCTTGAGGATTTCTCCCACATCTGGCTCCTGTGGGGCTTCTCGGACAACGGGGAGACTGACGGGGGCTCCTTCAGGCCCACAGTCAGGCCACCGCGGCTCGGAGGCAACGAGAGAGTCGGTGTGTTTGCCACAAGGTCCCCTTTCCGCCCAAATCCCATCGGGCTTTCCAGCGTGGAGCTTGAGAGGATAAAGATGACGGATGAGGGACCGGTGCTGGTGGTCAGGGGCGCGGACCTGATGGACGGGACCCCGATCTACGATGTAAAGCCGTACCTGAGGGACTTTGACTGCCACAGCGACGCAAGATCCGGCTTTGCAGATGACAGGCAGTACAGGACCCTTGAGGTCGTGTTCCCGCAAGAGCTTCTGGAATTGATTCCGGTTAATGACAGGGAGCCTCTGGTCCAAGCCCTTGGACAGGACCCCAGACCGCACTATCAGGATGATCCTGAGAGAGTCTACGGCATGCTGTTCGGAGACCGGAACATACTATTTATGGTAAGCGGCGGAACTCTTACTGTCACAGGCATTGAATAAAAGCAGAGGCCGCATTTCTGCGGCCCCTCTCTCATAACCCTCTGAAGGAAGTTATTTAAGGAATGAGATGGCTGTCTCCCTGCTCATTGCCTTGCAGGCTTCCTCGTCCTGCTGATACTCCTTGGAGATCCTGACGTTGCTCTCTCCATGGCGCAGGTAATAACCGTATCTGCCATGATAGATCCCAAGGCTCTTTCCCTCATACTCTCCGAAATCAACAACCGCCTCGGCGCTGCTGCTTCTCTTTGCGGAGGAAGCCGCCCTGCCCTTTGCGGCTGTCTTCTTGCCGCTGTCCTTCGGTGCGTTGAAGATCTCCCTTGCCTCAGCCTCTGTGATGCTGAACAGCTCGACAGAGCTCTTGACGCTGCGGAAATCGTTGCCGCACTTGATGTACGGACCATATTTTCCCATGTCGGCAGTGATGGCCTCACCGGCCTCATTAGTGCCTACTGTTCTGGGAAGGTTAAAGAATTTCTCAACAATCTGCGGATCCAGGCTTCTGTTTCCGACAAACTCCTTTGGAACCTTGAAGCGCTTGATATCCTCTGTCTGAGCGCGGTCACCGAGCTGCCAGTAGTCACCGAACTTACCTGTGCAGTACAGGATCGGCTGTCCGTCAGATGAGGAACCGATCTTCTCAGGCGCATTGGACTTGGCCTCTGAGACCTGGTTGCCCTCTGTGCGGAGCTTCTCGACCATCTCGTTGGTGACGTCCGCTGGAATCCAGTCGTTCGGGATTGAGACAAAGCGTCCGTCCACGCTTCTGACATAAGGTCCGTAAGGTCCGAGGAAGATGGAGTTCTCCTCGCTGAGCTGCGGGAGCTCGAGGCACTTGACGTCACGGGAGTTGATCTTCATCTTGTTGCCCCTGACCTGCTGGTCAAGGCCTTTCTCTCCCTCATAGAAGTTCTTGAGGAACTGAAGCTCGTCAAGCTTTCCCTCGGCTATCTCATCAAGACCTGTCTCCATGTCACTTGTGAAGCCGTAGTCGACCCTGTCTGAGAAATACTTCTCAAGAAGCTGGATGATGCCGAATCCGATGAATGTCGGAACAAGGGTTCCGTTGTCCCTGATCACATAGTTCTTCTCAAACAGCCTGTCGATGATCGCTGCATATGTGGACGGCCTTCCGATTCCGAGCTTCTCAAGTGTCTGGACAAGCGATGCCTCAGTGTACCTGTTGGGCTCCTTTGTCTCATGCAGAAGCTCCTCCAGCTCCTTCAGGCCAAGGACCTGTCCTGCCTTAAGTGCCGGAAGCGGGGTCTCCTTGTCCTCAAGGGCTGCATCCGGGTCATCGGAACCCTCGACATAGACCCTGATGAAACCGGGGAACTCGATCCTGATTCCTGTTGCTGTGAACTGGGCATCCTTTCCGTCTGATGTCTTGGCATCGATCGTGACGGTGGTGTTGAGCTTGAGTGCGTTTGTCATCTGGGAGGCAAGTGTCCTCTTCCAAATCAGTGTGTAAAGCTCAAGCTCCCTGCCCGAGAGTCCTGTCTCCTCCGGAGTCCTGAAGTGCTCGCCTGCAGGTCTGATTGCCTCGTGGGCCTCCTGCGCGTTGGAGCTCTTTGCGGCGTACTGCCTGGACTCGGCCGGGACAAAGTCCTTGCCGTAGAGTGCAAGGGCCGCCTCTCTTGCGGCACGGATACCCTCCTGGCTCAATGTCGGGCTGTCAGTTCTCATGTATGTGATGAATCCGTTCTCATAGAGGCTCTGCGCGATGCGCATGGTGTCCTTGGCGGACATGTGGAGCTTTCTGTTTCCCTCCTGCTGAAGGGTGCTTGTGATGAACGGAGGTGCCGGACGCTGTGTGACCTGCTTCTCCTTCACATCTGAGATGGTGAAGTCGCTGTCCTTCAGTGAGTCAACAAGAGCCTTTGCAGCCTCCTTTGAAAGGAGCAGGACCTTTGAGCTTCCCATGTACTTTCCGGTCTCGCTGTCGAAGTCCTTTCCGTTGGCTACCCTGAGTCCGTCGACTGTGTCGATGGATGCGAAGAAGCCTTCCCTGAAGCTGGCGCGCAGGTCCCAGTACTCTGACTTCTGGAATGTTATTCTTGTGCGCTCACGGTCAACCACAAGCCTGAGACCAGGTGACTGCACGCGGCCTGCGCTCAGGCTCTTGTTCGAGAGCTTTGACCAGAGAACAGGTGAGATGGTGTAGCCGAAAAGCCTGTCCAGGACCCTGCGGGCCTCCTGGGCATGCACGAGGTTCATGTCAAGGTCGCGTCCGCCTGCGAATGCCTCGAGGATGGCCTTCTTGGTGATCTCGTGGAACACCATCCTGCGTGTGGGCATCTTGGGCTTGAGGACCTCCACCAGGTGCCAGCTGATGCTCTCTCCCTCGCGGTCCTCATCAGTTGCCAGTATCAGCTCGTCAGCTCCCTTGAGCTCGCTCTTGATCTGGGAGATCACCTTCTCCTTGGTCTCATCTATGATATATTTTGGCTTGTATCCGTTCTTGACATCGATGCAGAGGTCATTCTTCGGAAGTGTCCTGATGTGTCCGTTCGATGCCACAACCGTGCAGTCCGAACCCAGGAAACGTCTGATTGTCCTTGCCTTTGTCGGGGACTCAACTATTATAACTTTCTTGTCTGCCATAAAGGTCTCCTTACCGTGCATAATATATAGAAAAGAAACCGACGGTTGTCAACATCGTTTCGTGAGTTTTTTTTGTGTTTCCGGGCCTTAATCTATGATTAAGAAAAAACAGCAATCTTGTTAAACGGAGCATGACTGGGTTATTATGTTGCTATGAGAAAGCAGTCCGTAGCCGTAGCGCTTGTTTCAGCCTTTTGTGTCCTTTTGCTGTCATCCTGTGTGGTGGCAGAGAAACTCACCCTAACCGGGGATTACACACAGGCCAGGGCCGTTCCGGGAAAGAACCATGTGGATCTGTCCGTGGACGATTTCTTCGTGGGCGTTGTCGAGGACCTGTCAGACTGGGAGAACAAGGGCAACAACGACCCGATCATCGATGTGGCTGTGCAGGATTTCGTGAAGAACCTCGAGGCTTCCAGTGTCACATCATCCATCAGGTTCCTTGAGACCGGGCACAACACATACATGGGCGATTTCTCATTCACCGATTTCAGCCAGCTGCTGATAGACCTGTCCAACGGACAGGCAGACCAGTCCGTAGTGACCATGACGCAGAAGAACGGGAAGACCCACGTCGAGATCAGCATCAACATGGACAACTATGAGCAGCTGACAAAGATGATTCCCTTCCTGGCCGATCCCAACTTCGAGGTCTACGGCCCGCTTTACAACAACGACCTGACTGAGGACGAGTACCTTGAGATGGTGAGCTTCATCCTGGGCGAACAGTGTCCTGAAAGCATAGGAAACTCATCAATTAAGATACAGGTGGTCGCACCGAAGGCAATAACCGCTCACAACGGCAAGGCACGAAACTCAAAGACAGTCGAGTTCTCCTTCCCCCTGATCGACTTCCTGCTCCTGCACCACAGCATAGACTTCTATCTTGAATATTAAAAAAAAGACTGCCGCATCGCTGCAGCAGTCTCATACGTTTCTCAGTTACCTGAATCAGAAGTAATAGACGAGTCCGAGAGCTCCGATGAAATCAGGACCGATATGGACGCCATCTTCCTTGAATGTGAATCCGACGCCTGGACCGAGTCTGAGGTAGACTGTGAAATCAGCATTGTTGTTGATTGTGAAGTCCCAGTTGAGTGAGCCTTCAGCAGCGGCGATGACCTTTGCCTTGACATCCTTGTTGAATGCGATCATAGCACCAGCCTCACCACCGACGCAGACGTAGAAATCCTCGTTTCCGATCTTGAACTGAGCGACCTTGTACTCTGCACCGACAAGAGCCTCGATACCGCCATAGTACCAGAAACCTGCTGTAGCGAATCCGTTGAGCTTGTCATTCATGTCAAACCTGAATGTGACACCTGTTGCAGGATAGCCTGCCTCACCACCGATTGCTGTTGCACCCTTCTTGGCCATTACTGGTACAACCACAAGAACGATAAGAGCTAAAACGATAAGAGCTTTCTTCATTTTAGAATCCTCCTGCCCGTCTTCGGGCATCCTTAAGTATTAATACTGACCCAAATGATATCACGATTGCAACCGCATGCAAAGTATTAGCCCAACCATGTGTGCAAGATTCCTATTTTTGTGTATCATCCTCCTTGTTGGAGATAATCATCATGAATGAAGAAAACAACAGACAGCTGACACTGAGGGGAGCTCTGACCGGAATACTCGGCCTGGTGATCATCACAGTCAGCTCAATGTATGTAGCACTGAGGATGGGAGCCCTGCCATGGCCCACTGTCTTTGTCACAGTGCTTTCAATGTCAGTTCTCGGACGCGCGAAGAACAGCACCCTGCAGGAGATCAACGTCACGCATACTCTCATGAGCGCCGGCGCCATGGTCGCAGGAGGACTTGCGTTCACCATCCCTGGACTCTGGATCATCAATCCGAACGCCGATGTCCCGCTCATGTCCATCATGGTCATGGCGATCTGCGGAGCAGTACTCGGAACAATGCTCTCCGCAGTCTACCGCAAGAACCTGATTGAGGAGCAGGCACTTGACTTCCCCATCGGAAACGCCGCCTACAACACGCTTGTGACTGGCCTGAAGCACGGAAAGGAGTCGATCAAGCTTTTCGTCTCCATGGGCGCCAGCGCGGTCTTCACATTCCTGAGGGATTTCTTCGGATGGATACCTGCTGTAGCGACAATCTATCCGGGAAGCAGCTTCGTAGCCCCGATCTCCATCTATGTAAGCCCGATGGCCCTTGCGATCGGCGCCATGATCGGAAAGCTCTTCGCCCTGCTGTGGCTCGGAGGCGCGATCCTCGGATTCCTGGTCATCTCACCGATGGGAATCCTTGCAGGCTGGTTCACCGATCTTGCCGCAGCTGACATCTTCAGGCAGAACCTCGGTCTGGGCCTTCTCATCGGAACCGGACTTGCCGTGTTCGTGAAGGCCCTGACAGGCACATTCTCGAAGAAGAGAAAGAAGAAGTCATTCAATATATCAAAAAGAAGCGCGATCCTTATCGCCATCATCCTTGTGTTCTCCGCAGCAATGATGGGGATTCTGACACAGATGAACATCCTTCAGGCGATGCTTGCCGTTGTGGGAGTGTGTCTCACATGCCTTCTCAGCGGAATGATCACCGGCATGAGCGGAATCAACCCGATGGAGGTCTTCGGAATCCTGGTCCTGCTTCTGATCCAGGTCATCTGGAACCCGTCACTTCTGGTCCTGTTCCTCGCCGCAGGTCTTGTATCAGTTGCATGCGGCCTCTCAGGAGATGTCATGAATGACCTCAAGAGCGGGCACATGCTCAAGACAGATCCCAAGCAGCAGATCCTTGCGGAGGGCATCGGCGGTGTCCTCGGCGCTGTGATCTCCGTCATAGTGCTCTTTGTAATGCACAAGAGCTTCGGCGGATTCGGAACTGCAGAGCTTCCTGCCCCGCAGGCAAGCGCCGTCGCATCCATGGCAAGCGGACTCGGCTCATCACCCGTATTCTACATCGGAATCGCAATAGGACTGGTCCTGTTCCTTCTCAATGTCCCGGCATCTGCCATAGGACTTGGCATTTATCTGCCTTCCTACATCTCGATGGTCGTGGGAGTCGGGTATCTGATCTCAGCTCTTGTAAAGAGAATAACAAAAGCCTCTGATGACACAATGAATCTCATTTCAAGTGGATTGCTTGGCGGTGAGGGAATCACAGGTGTCATTGTCGCCATCATCAGCATGTTCGCCTGAGGAGTCATATAGTCATGTCAAACGGCGCATTCTCCCTATTTGCCAAAACACCTTCCGAGATCACTGATCTGCTTGGACTGGACAAACCGTTCCAGGGCAGGCAGGTCTACCAGTGGCTTGTCAGGGGTGCATGCGGCTTTGACGAGATGACGAACCTCCCAAAGGCACTGAGGCAGAGACTTGCAGATGAGCATCCGTCACTTTTCTCAAGCAAGGTGATGACAAGCCAGAGCGACCCGGACGGGGCTGCAAAGCTTGCCCTGGAGCTTCATGACGGGAACATCATCGAGTGCGTGCTTCTGACAGACAAGGAGGGAGAGCTCACCGCGTGTCTGTCCAGCCAGGCCGGTTGCGCAATGGGATGCAGGTTCTGCCGCACCGGGACGCTCAAGCTCAAGAGGAACCTCGGTGACTTTGAGATAGTCGAGCAGTTCATGCACCTGCAGCATGTGGCGCCCGGAAAGATCAGCCATGTGGTGTTCATGGGAATGGGAGAGCCACTGGCGAACCTTGACAACGTTGTGAGCGCAATCTCATTCCTGCACGATCCTGATGGACTCAACCTGAGCCACAGGCGCATCACCATATCAACATGCGGCCTTGTGCCGGGGATCAATGAGCTCTCAAAAAGGAAGGTTCCTGTAAAGCTTGCGGTCTCACTGGTCACAGCGGATGACGCCGTGCGCTCCGAGCTCATGCCCGTAAACCGCGCATTCCCGCTCAGGGTTCTAAGAGATGCCCTTGAGCGCTTCCAGAAGGTAAGCGGAAGACGCTTCACCTTCGAGTACTGCATGATCCATGACAAGAACATCGCAGACCAGGATGCAGACAGGCTGGCACGCTTCTGCAGGGGCCTTGAGGTGATTGTGAACCTCATCCCGTTCAATCCTTGCCCTGAACTTCCGTTTGAGACTCCGTCAGATGCGGAGATACGCAAATTCACCAATGCGCTTACACAAAGAGGTGTGGAGTATACCATAAGGATCAGCCGCGGACGATCGATCAAAGGAGCATGCGGGCAGCTTGCAGGCAAGCTTGAGGAGAACCGTTAAAGCTCCTTCACGGGAATCACGCTGATGAAATCCATGTCCCTGTAGAACTTTCCCTCGAATCCCGTGTCGAAGTTCAGTATCATCACAGAATCCTCATCGACTTCAGTGCTGCTCCAGTAGTATGTCCAGTCAATCTCAAGGAGTCCCGTATCAACAAGCTGCGCGAACAGTGCCTTGAGCTCATCCAGGGTGGGGATCCTGTACGGAGCCTCGATGATCTTCTTTGCCTCATCATATGACGCGGTCTCATAGACCGGATCCGCTGTCTCCAGGAATAATCCCGCACACTCAAACACAAGCCCTCCGTCAGGACCGGCCTCCCCCACCGTCCATGCAGGTGCGGGTGCGGGTGCTGGCTCGGGCTCTGGCTCTGGAACTGGCTCGGGCGCAGGTGCAGGCTGAGGCTCCGGTTCAGGAGCAGGTTCAGGGGCAGGCTCAGGCTGCGGTGCGGGTTCCGGCTGAGGTGCCGGCTCAGGAGCAGGCTGGAACAATGACGGCTCGGCAATCTCACTCTCATTTCCATTGACGGTTGTCTGGCATGATGCAAGGGTCACCAGCATCAGAAGTGAAAGAAGCAAAACAAACAGGGCTTTTCTCATAAGCCTAAATCCTCCAGCATTCCTGCTATCTCATTCAATACATTCTCCATGCTGCTGTCCTGTGTCACAGACACCTTCATGCAGTGCTCGCCGGACATGGAGAACGTGTTTATCGCGAACAATGACTCCTCGGTCACCTTGTCCATCTTGTTCAGGAGCACAAGGCGCGGCTTCTCAAAGGCTCCGAGCTGCTCAAGGACATCACGCGTTGTGTCCCAGCATGAGATGAAATCCTCACGGGATGCATCCAGGACAATCAGAAGCACATCCGCCAGAACCGCCTCATCCAAGGTGGACTTGAAGGCCTCCACCAGCTCATGGGGAAGGTCACTGACAAAACCTACTGTATCGGTGAAAAGAGCGAAGTTGCCGTTGGGCAGCCTCACCCTCCTGGTGGTGGGATCAAGTGTGGCGAAAAGCATGTCCTGTGACAGAACATTTGAGTCAGAGATTCTGTTAAGCAGAGTCGACTTCCCACTGTTTGTATAGCCTACTATCGCCACATTCGCTATTTTCCCTGAAGTTCTGTTGCGTCTCTGGACATTGCGGCTCTTTCCGATCTCCGCTATCTCCCTCTTCAGCCTCACTATCCTGGTCTGGGCCTGACGCCTGTCAAGCTCAAGCTGCTTCTCTCCGCTTCCCTTTGCGCCCTTCACTCCTCCTCGCTGCTGGGAAAGGTCCGCCCACTTGCGCTTGAGCCTTGGAAGCGAGTACTGGAGCTGCGCAAGCTCAACCTGCAGCCTGGCCTCCCTGGTGGTTGCCCTGTCTGCGAAGATCTGAAGTATTATCTCCTGCCTGTCCACCACCGCAATGCCCAGTATCTCCTCGAGGTTCCTCTGAATCCTTGGGCTGATGCTGTTGTTGAAGACCACGAGGTTGCACTGGTTCTCCTGGGCGATCCATGCGAGCCTCTGGACCTGGCCGCTTCCGATGTATGTGGCGCTGTTGAAGGAGCGGATGTTGAAATAGTCCCATGCGGCGCATCGGATTCCCAGCGTGGAGCACAGGGACTCCAGCTCATCGCGGTTTCTCTGGGCAGCGGTGCGGGATGAGGCCTGGTCGGATGTAACTACAAGCATCGCGGTCACCTTGGAGAAGATGTCCTGCGGCTTTGTGATGTCAGCATGACTGTTGAATGCCATATGTGAATGATATCATATGGAGCAACGCAAGGAAAATATGATAGTATTCCAAATGCATCTTAATAGTTTGTCTGGAGGCTCTTATGGGACTTAACTGCGGAATTGTCGGACTGCCGAATGTGGGAAAATCAACTATCTTCTCTGCACTGACAAGTGCACCGGCGGAGGCTGCCAATTATCCTTTCTGCACCATTGAGCCCAACGTGGGCATTGTCAATGTGCCCGATCCCAGGCTGGACAAGATCGTCAGCCTGATCCCGCCTGCAAAGGTCGTGCCTGCCGTGACCGAGTTCGTGGACATAGCAGGTCTTGTCGCCGGTGCGTCAAAGGGAGAGGGTCTTGGGAACAAGTTCCTGGCCAACATCCGTGAGGTCGGAGTCATTGCCCATGTGGTGCGCTGCTTCGATGATCCGGACATCATCCACGTGAACAACAGGATCGACCCTGCAGGCGACATCGAGACCATTGACATCGAGCTCGCGCTCGCTGACTACGAGACGGTGGACAGACGCTACCAGAAGGACTCCAAGCTCGCCAAGGTGAACCACTCAAAGGACCTGCTTGCCATGATTCCCATCTATGAGAGGCTTCTCAAGGGCCTTGGAGACGGACAGGGAGCAAGGACAATCATCACAGATCCTGAGGAGCGTGAGCTTGTCAGGGACCTGCATCTGATCACCATGAAGCCTGTCATCTATGTCTGCAACATCGATGAGGCATCGATCGGAACTGACAACGAGTACGTAAAGACAGTGCGTCAGATCGCATCAGAGCGCGGCTCCTCGGTCGTGGTGATCTGCGGCAAGACAGAGGCCGAGATCGCATCGCTTGACACTGCAGAGGAGAGAGCCGAGTTCCTGGAGGCCGCAGGTCTTGAGGAGAGCGGAATGAACGTCCTCATCCGTGAGGCCTATGCCACACTGGGTCTCAGGACCTTCTTCACCGCAGGACCTGACGAGGACCGCGCATGGAC
>JAEEGF010143882.1_pt1 | contig 11104 bp, 7 predicted proteins | sample 9134171 | NCBI WGS metagenome assembly JAEEGF01 (sample SAMN16246542, study PRJNA631951) | gut metagenome | biome: gut microbiome; feature: rumen; material: AP-attached | host: Bos | place: Iran: Karaj | collected 2018-10
ACAAGGAAAACAACTGGACCGGCTTTATCGGTGATGGATTCTTCAATCTCGAAAACTCGCAGACGTCTTTCGCTTCTTACAAGGTCAAGTTCCCGGCGGCGGGTTACGTGACGCTTGCCGTGCGCTACGCCAATGGCGGAAATACAGACCGCATGTTCAATGCTTATTTGGACCACGACTATCTTGTGAGTGCGCCGCCTACGGGTGCCTGGGACAAGTGGGATACGGCCTACGTGGTGATGGATGCCCCGCAGGGTGAAACGGAACTCAAGATTATGTCGCTTACGAGTGACGGAGCTCCGAACATAGATGCCTTCGGGTTCAGCCTTGCTGGCGTTTGCCGCGTGAGCGAGGGCTGCCCCGAAGTTCAGGATTCGACTAAGGATACGACTGATACGTCGACGACGGTTCTGCGCGGTATTGCCGCAAATGCGGGAGTACAACTCCGTGGCAGCGTGCTCTCTCTGGTGCGTGATGCCGACGTGAGCGTGTTTGACATGCGTGGTCGCCTGGTAATGCGCAAGACCGCTTCTGCGGGCGAAATGAATTTGTCCGAAACTGTGCGCACGGCGGGTCTTTACCGCGTCGTTGTCCGCTCGGGTAGTGAAAAGTTCAACGCAAACTGGGTCAAGGTGAGGTAGATATGAAGGGAGTGTTTAAACTTCTCATCGCTGCCGCCGTGTTTGCGGGTGTCGCCGTGAGCGATTCTACGAGTTTCAAGGTCCACGTGATTGGTGACTCTACGGTCTGTAACTACAAGGATAGCGCCTACCCGCAAACGGGCTGGGGGCAGATCCTGGGGAGTTTCTTTGACGGTTCCCGCGTTCAGGTGGTGAACTACGCTATCGGCGGTCGCAGTTCCAAGACGTTCGTGCAGGAAGGCCGCCTAGACGAGGTCAAGAAGAATCTCCAGAAGGGCGATATCATGATGGTCCAGTTCGGGCATAATGACCGCTATTTTGGAAGCAAACCGCGCGAGGTTCCCTTTGATTCGCTTGGCTACTGGTTGCAGAAGTATGCCGATGTGGCTAAAGGTGCGGGCGTTACCCTGGTGTACGTGACCCCGATGAACATGAACATGGGGGCGAATGGCCGCAATATCTTTACTGAATACAACGTTGTCGGCAAGATGGAAGAACTCGCCAAGAAAAATGGCGCAGTCTACGTGAACCTGAACGCGAAATCCTACAACGCCTACAGCAAGAGCTGGGACCCGGCGTATGTTTCCCGCTACCAGTTCAAGATGTTCCTGAAGGGAGAATACCCGAATTACAAGGATGGTGTCACTAACGACGGAACGACGCACTTCCAGGAATCGGGTTCCATTGCGCATTGCCAGTGGATTGCCGAGGAACTTGAAAGCGCCCTGAAAAATGAATCGTACATCTCTGCCGATAACAAGGCGAACCTGACGCAGCTCGTGTCCGCCCTCAAGCCGCGTTTCGCTTTTACGGTCAAGGCGAATATTTCGAACAGCAAGGGCCTTATTACGCATAACCAGCAACTCCCTGGCGGCGCTCCGCTTACTTTGCATGTGAGCCCCGGTAGCTTTGGCAAGAAGTTCGTTGGCTGGTACGATGACGACTGCAATAAGCTTTCTGCCGATTCGAACTACTACGGGAAAAAGACCCTCTACCGCGCTGCGACCTATACGGCCGTTTTTGACGGAGGGCCCGCCTGCCAGCCGACTTCGCACGGCGAAGAAAATTCTCTCGATAGCCCGACCTCTTCCAGCTCCGCTGGGCCTGAATCGTCGAGTTCGTTTGACCCGAAAATTTGTTTTGACGGTGTTGCCGACGAAGCCTGGCCTTCTCCGATTGACATGGCTAACCCCGAAGTGGGTGATGGCTGGACCGAGGCGAACCACGAAGGCTATACGGGCCAGGGATTCTTCAACTTTGACAACTCCGCCTACAGTACGGCAACTTACAATGTGACCTCGGACCAGTCCGCGTCGAACGCCCGCGTAATGATTCGCTACTCGTTCGTAGGTAATTCTGATCGAGACATGAAGGTGACTGTCGATAACGGTGAGTACGATGTGACTTTCAAGTCGACCGGAAGCTGGGACAAGTGGGATACCGCCTATGTCGAGGACGTTTGGGTGGATGCGCTTGACTTTAAGGTGAAACTTGCCTCTGTCTCGGCAGACGGTGGCCCGAATATCGACATGATTGCCTTCGACATCAAGGGCGTGTACCGCACCGGATGCAGCCCTGCGAAGGTGAAAAATGATAGTCCTGCGGACACTTCGACGACCCGCGTTGTGCCGGTACGTGCCGTGACCATGCAGCCTGCCGTGAAGAAGACGTACAACGCCCTCGGGCGTGTGGTTCCCGGCGAAAAAACGCATTCCAGGCTCCCGAAGGGGCGATACTTCGAACGCTGATATTGGGTGGGTCGGTGCAATCTTTGCGCCTGCTCACACTTTTATTGATTGTTGACTTTTTTATACTGTGAAGTGTGGACTTTTTGTTATATTTAGGGTGAAATGATTAATCTTTTTGAGTATCTGAACTATCGCGAATTTTTGCGCGACGCTTACGAGGAACGCCATGCGGGTGACTGGCGCTTTAGCCACCGCTATATTGCAGAGCGTGCCGGTTTCGACGCGTCGATGTTCAACAAGATTTTGCAGGGCAAGCGCAACCTGACTGCCCGGCTTGTTTCTGTTTTTGCCGATATCTTTTGTAACGACGAACGCGAAAAGGCTTATTTTGCCGACATGGTCGCCTTCAACCAGGCGAAGACCCACACTGAAAGCAGGCAGTATCTTGAAAAACTTGTGGCCACCAAGGAATGCAAGGTCGAGAACGTGGCGAAAGACCAGTTCGAGTACTTCGACAACTGGTACCACGCGGTTGTCCGCGAGCTTGTGACTTTCTACCCGTACGTGGGTGACGATGCCGCCCTTGGGCTCATGGTGCGCCCGCCGATTACGGGTTCGCAGGTGCGTTCCTCCATCGCGCTTCTCGAACGCCTCTCGATGATCAAGAAGAATCCCGAGACGGGTTTTTACGAGCAGACGCAGGGCCTGATTTCGAGCGGTTCGGAATCGTACAGCACGGCGGTGAATTCGTATATCCAGCAGAACCTGAACGTGGCGCAAGATGCGATGGACCGCTTTGACCGCGGCGAACGCAACCTTTCGACGCTTGCCTTTGCGTGCAACGAGGATACCTACAAGGAATTGGTCGAGATGGTTCGCCGCTTCCGCAGGGAAATCCTTGCGAAGGTGGCGCAGTGCGAAAAGCCCAATCGCGTGTTCCAGCTGGGGATGCAGCTGTTTCCGCTTTCGGACCCGTATCCGCCGCCGCAGCGCCGAGGGCGCAAGCGCCGCATACGCGGGCTCGAGATGAACGAGGGTGTGGAGCCTTCTGCGGAAAAATCTGGGGAGGGTGAACAATGAGTAAGGTGTGTGGAATGAAATGGAGCATGCCCGTTGCGGCGGCTGCGCTGCTCGCCTTTACGGCGTGCAGCAACGACGGCAGGGTTGCCGGCGGTACCGAGGCGGAATCGACAATCGCCCTGCAGGTGCAACTTGCCGACGGGTCTCCCGCGGGCCTTTCGCGCGTGCGTATGCTCCCGAACGATTTCTTGAGCGATGGTGCATCTGGTGCGGCATGGGTGGAATCGGACGAAGCCGGTTTCGTGGAAATTGTGGCCGAACCGGGGAAGTACGCGCTGGAAGTCCGCAACGTGCGCGATTCCAGGGCCTCGGGTGCGGTTCTTAACCTCACTCTCGATACGAACGCGGCAAGGTCGGAAACCGTCAAGCTGGGTGAACTTTCGACAATCGAGGGGTACGTTTTCCTCGGGGAAGAATCTCCCGTGATTCGCGTGATGGGGCTTGACCGCTACGTGGTTCCCGATAGTACCGGGCATTTCGTGATTGACTCGCTCCCGGTGGGGGCATTCGATGTGCATGTGACCGATGCTGCCGAAAAGAATTCGGCTACGCTCAGTTTCGTGCCGGGCGATACTTTGTATGTAGATTGCACGGATCCCGAATCCGAAATAAAGGTGTTCAAGAATCGTGAACCGGTAGCGAGCAAGTATCCCGAGAAGGACTGGAGCGAACACGATGCGCTGCTAGCCCAGATAGAGGGCTATGCTGTCGGTACTCTGGGTGCTGCGGGTGTTACCGATACCCTGGGCAACATCTCTAGGGCGGAAGGCGAAATCTGCATCGTCACCACGACGGAAGACTACCTGATTGTCGAGGACACGACGGAGGTGGATTCTGCGGGCAATGCGAAGACCTCTGCCGTAATCGCTCCGGGTTCTCTCCGTGACTGCGCCTATCGCGAAGGCCCCACGTGGATTCTTTTCGAGAAGAGCGGTACGTATAACTTGCAGTCTCCGCTCCGCCTCAAGAACGACAAGACCTTTGATGGCCGCGGGCGCGACGTGCGCTTTGCTGGCATGGGAATCCTTACCGAAACATCGAGCAACCTGATTTTCGAAAACATCACTTTTACGGCTCCCGCGATAACCGTGCTCGATACCAGCTCGCGCAGGGCGCTCTCGATTCACAACCGTTCGCATCACGTGTGGGTGGACCACTGCACCTTCGAGGAATACCCGCTGGTGGAACTCGACGTGAAGCGCGGCTCGCACAACGTGACCATATCCTGGTCGCGCTTCGAAAATGCGCAGACGGGAGTGCTCTTCGGGCTCTCGGGCGATATCATCAAGGATACAGCACAGAGCCTGACCGTGCATCACAGCTACTTTGCGGGCCTGAGCAGGGATGGCGTTCTCTCGCATGGCGGTGTGCTCCATGCCTACAGCAACTTCTTCGATGGTGTCGAATTGTCTGGTGTGGTCTGTTCTGATTCTGCACGCTGCCTTGTCGAATCCAACGTTTTCAATAACGAGATGGCCGTGACGCTTTACCGCTGGTATAACGAGGACGGTTCTCCGGTAGATTCGACGGTCGGCTTTGTCGCGATGAAGGATAACCTGTTCACGGCGGGTGGCAAGTCCGTTGATGGCGATGCTCTCGGCTACAAGCCCGATTACGAGTACAGCGCTGATATTGCCGATGCGGATAATGCATGGATTATCCGGACCGATAGCGGCGCCCAATAATTTATTATTATTGCGGGTAGAACGCTTTAATAAGGATATTCCATGAAAGTTCTATCCGCTATTCTAGCCCTGGGGCTTGCTGTTTCAGCTTCGTATGGTGCGGAACGTTACAAGGACCGCATGTTCGATGTTGAGGTGGAAAACGATGTCGTTTATGCGACTGACGTGAACCACCTGAGTCTGCTCAGCCCGCTTTCTACGATGATGACGCAGCTTATGGGGCAGGGGCGCACTGTTTACCTGTACGAAAGCGAGACGGACATGGCGCCTATCGACCTGCACATGGATATCTATACCCCCAAGGGCGATACCGAAAAGAAGCGTGCCGCGGTGCTCGTGATGCACGGGGGCGCGTTTGCCGCCGGTTCCAAGGACGATATGGAACAGCAGTCGGTGACGTACTGCGATTCGCTTGCCGCCCGCGGGTTTGTCGCCATTGCGGTGCAGTACCGCCTGGGCATTACGGCTACGCTCGAAGAAAAGGTGCTCACCATCGATAGTCTGAACTTCTCGCGTACCGTTTATCGTGGAATCCAGGATGTACGTGCGGCAGTCCGCTACGTGCGTTCCAAGGCTTCTGACTTGGGGATTGACAAGGACCGCATTTACCTGCTGGGCAACAGCGCGGGAGCGATTCTTGCCCTCGAGAACATCTATATGGACAAGCCTTCCGAGGTCCCTGCCGTTGCACACGACGCTCCGGATTTGGGCGAGCTTGACAATTACGGCGTGCAGGGTGAAAATCCGCAGGCGAATGCGGCTGTTGCCTTGTGGGGTGGCGTTCACGACCCCTCCATTATTGGTAATACGGATTCTCCGGTCCTTCTTGTTCATGGGACTGCCGACAGCACCGTGCTGTTCAAGACGGGCCGGCCCCTCGGGAATCTTGCGAATACGCTGGGCGTGAACATGATGATGCTCAAGCTTGCGGGAATCAACTCCATAAGCATCAATACGCCCACGCTTTACGGGAGTTTTGTGGTGGATTCCGTGCTCAAGGCGAAGGACGTGGAACACGAGACGTATTTTGTCGACGACATGCCGCATGAGTTCTATGACGAGGACGGCTACGGCGTGAAGGTACGCGAGAAGGTTTTCTCTTTCCTTTACGGCCTGACCCAGAAGCCTGCCTCTACGAAGGTTCTTGCTGTTGCTACGGCCCGCCCGTCGCAGGTGCGCATGGGCGAGGGCAACGTGAACTTTACCGTTGCGTCGGGTTCGGACCTGCCATATGCCGTTATGGACCTGCGTGGCCGTACTGTCATGAACGGTCGCGTGTCGCAGGGTGAGGTTGTCGGCTTTGAAACCCTTGAACGTGGTGTGTACGTGCTCCGCGTGAAGGGCGAACGCCCGCTACGCTTTGGTCTTGCGAAGTAGTTGTGTAAAAAAGCCCGCTCTGGGGCAAATATTTGACATTTTCAGTTGCCGGTACGATTATTTATTGTATATTTATGAAGGATAAATTGTAAGGAGATCTTATGAACAAGCTTGCTAAGTTTTCCCTGATGGCTGCCCTTGCCGCAGCCCCTGTCATGGCCGACGAAGATTTCGGCGGTATTGGCGTTACCATCTACCAGGTCCCGGCTGGCGTCTACGTTGCCGAAGTGATTCCCGGTGGCCCTGCTGCCGATACCAAGATTGCAACCGGCGACGTGATTGTCGCTGTCGATGGCGTTTCCCTGAAGGGCCAGAACATCGAGTTCTCCAAGGGCCAGATTCGCGGCCAGGTGAACAAACCGGTCGAACTCACCTACGTGAGCAACGGCGATACGGCTTCCGTGGTGGTGCGTCGTGCTTCCATGCTCGTGAAGGATTTTGACGAGGAATCCGTGAGCGCCTGGTACGGCGACAAGAAGGAATTCAACGGCGCCGAACTCGAGACGTTTGCAAGCGGTACCGAAGCCAACAAGAAGTTGCTTGCCGTCCTCAGCCGCGGTACCGTGGTGGCGGGCGATGCGAAGGGCGTTTCTGCAAAGCACCTGAACGGCGTGTTCGTGCAGAAGGAAGATGAATTTGGCCCGAAGGCTGCGCCCAACAAGAAGGCGAAGTCCAACGGCGCTTCGCTCAAGTCCTTTAACCGCAACACCATCGCGTTTACGCTCAAGACCGAAGGTACGACTGTCGTGAAGGTTTCTGGCCCGAACGGCGAAGAAGTCGCATCCGTGCGCGTGGATAACGCTCCGGCCGGCTTCAACTCCGTGTCTTGGAATGGGGATAACCTCCCGAGCGGCCGCTACATGGTGAGTATTGAGCAGTCTTTCGGTGTATCTGGCAAGTTTGCTGTGTTGAAGTAGCCTTTAACTAAAGGTCGCTTGTTGTTCCCCTGGTTTTCTACCAGGGGTTCTTTTTTTTGAACAAGTTAATTGATGGCTCGGGCCTTTCGCAATAAACGTCCTGCGGCCATATTTTTCTAACAACTAATGACCAACAACCAATAACTAATGACCAAAGACCAATAACTAATTCCTATATTTGCCGCAACGTGATTTTGTCTAGAACCCATAGTCTGCTGTGGGCCGTTTTGCTGTTTTTGCTAGCGGCCTTCATTGCTCCTGCCGCATTCGGCCAGGACATGACGCGCTTTGAACTTGAGGAACGCGAGCAGCCGGTCGAGGACACCACCGAGGTGGACTGGATGAACGACACGACGGGGACGGACACGATTGAGTACCGCGCGGTAGACCTCATTTACGATGTAGAGAAGGAAACGTTCAACCTGAACAACAACGCGCAGCTCAAGTACCGCACGGCGACACTCGATGCCGATACCATCTGGTTCGACCAGAAGAATTCCGTGCTTGCGGCGGCGGGCGAGCCCGTGCTCCGCGAAACCAAGAACCCTTCGCTTTCGGGCATGCGACTCAAGTACAACATGAACAGCCGCATTGGCGAAATCTACTACGCGACCACCTACCAGGATAACCAGCAGCTGAACGGCATGGAGGTGCGCAGGCTCCCGGATTCTCGCATCCAGATTGCGCGCGGCGACTTTAGTACCTGTAACGATTCTACGCACCAGCATTTCTACTTCTACGGTCGCCGCATGGTGGTCAAGCCGAAGGAGACGATTACGGCACGGCCTGTGGTCTTGAACATCGCCGACGTGCCGGTGGCGGTGCTCCCGATGATCGTCGCTCCCTTGAAGAGCGGGCGCAAGTCGGGCCTGCTTACTCCCAAGTTCGGTGGCGACCAGGTGCAGGGCTACTACCTGAGTAACCTCGGTTTCTACTATGCGCCGAACGACTACTGGGATGCGACACTTTCGGGCGATATTGTTGAAGGCGAGGAGGCTCGCTTCGAGAAGTCGACTATCACGGGCCAGGTGCGTTACAAGAAGCGCTATGTGCTCGATGGTAACGTGTCGTACAAGGCGTATCTCCGGGAATTCAACTTCGACAACAGCGGCTACGACATCAACTTCTCGCACAACCAGAACCTGACGCCCGACGGCAAGCACACCTTGACGGGTACCGGTTCGTTCGTGAGTGACCAGAGCGTACGCCGCGAGGCGCTTGATGCCGAGACAATCCTCAACCAGCAGGCGAACGCGTACCTCACGTATTCGGGAAGGTTCGGTACCAACAAGAGCCTTACGGTGAAGGCGAGCCAGACCAACAACCTGCAGACGGGTTACGTGGAACGCCAGTTGCCCGACGTGCAGTTCCGCATGAACGGACCGCTGTTCAATTTCGATAGCGGTGACGACGGCGTTGCCATCGACGACAACTCGTTCTGGAAATACCTCGAAAAGCTCAACTACAGCTTTACGAACCGCTTCAACTACCACACGCGCGAAGGCCGCGACACCACGCTCGATGTCGATACGCTTGCGAAGTACGTGGGTTATTCCGGCACCTACTCGCTGGATTACTCGGGCTCACTGTTCAACGTGATTAACCTTACCCCGCGGGCCACCTGGAGCGGGTACTGGACCGGACAGTCGTGGATAAACCCGGAGGATTCGAGCAAGTACTGGAAGCGCCGCACAAGCCTCGACCCGGAGCACGATAGTTACGGTGAGTTTGCGTACAACCACAACTACAGCCTTACCGCCGATACCAAACTGTACGGCATCTGGGTGCCTGAAATTGGGCGCTTTACGGGCGTGAGGCATATCCTTTCGCCGAGCGTGTCGTACACGTACGCGCCCGAAATCGATACGGCGAAGTACTTTGCCCCGCACCCGTTACTTGGCCAGTCGCCTTTCCAGAAGAAACAGCAGACCGTAGGTCTTTCGCTCGGCAATGACTTCGATATCAAGTACCTGAAGGTGGTGGGCCACAAGCCCGATACCACGAAGGGCGATACGGCGAAGGCGGTCGAGGACCAGTACGGCAACCGTCGATTGCTGACCACGCGCCACAGCGTTTCGTACAACTTTGCGGCAGATTCCCTGAAATTTTCGGACATCAATTCTACGTTCGGCCTGCAGATTCTGCCCGACTACATGTTTACCGTGACTACGCGCCACAGCCTGTACCACAAGTATTCGGACGACCCGAACAAGGTAAGGTTCCCGGAACTCACGTACTGGGGCTATGAACTGAGCCGCAGCTTTAACTGGAGCGGAACGTTCAACGTGGGCCTGCCTTCGCAGATGAACAAGTACGAGATGAAGAAGTGGTCGCTCGGGCTAAACTACCGCTATTCGTTCTCGAGTACGCGAGTGGGGAAGGACTTGTTCCAGGATAACGTGAGCCACTCGACTTCGATTTCGGCAAGTTTCCAGCCGACGGTAAACTGGGAAGTCTCTTACAGTACGCAGTACGATTACAACGAGGGCAAGTTCGTGACGCACCGCTTCACGTTCAACAGGGTGTTGCACTGCTGGCAACTTGACTTTACGTGGACGCCCACGGGCCCCGCTGCAGGCTGGAGTTTCTCGATTTACGTGAGGGACTTGCCCGATATCAAGCTTAACGCAGGTAGCACGGATACGAACTGATAAATGTGTGATGTGAAATGTGGAGTGTTCAATGAGTGATGTTGTTACAAATAAAGTAATTTTGGCGAGTGGTTCGCCGAGGCGCCGTGAAATCCTCACCCAGATCGGGGTGAATTTCGAGGTGGTTGTCTCGAACGAGGAAGAACGCCCCAGGAGCGAAGACCCGCTCGATTTCCCTGGCGAGAATGCCGCCGCGAAGGCGCTCGCCGTTTCGAAAATGAGGCCCGGAGAGTATGTGCTCGGGTACGATACGCTAGTTTTTTTGGACGGGAAGCCCCTCGGGAAGCCGAAAACCCCCGAAGAAGCCCTTGAAATGCTACAAAAACTGAACGGAAAATCTCACAAAGTTATTACCGGAGTCGCACTTGCAAAAGATTCGCAAGTCGTTGATACTCAACGAGAAGAAACAGAGGTGGTTTTCCGGGAGAACACATTACAAGAGCTCAAAGATTATGTAAATTCTAAGGACCCGATGGATAAAGCGGGGGCATACGGAATCCAGACCCGCGGAGCCCGCCTTATCAAATCGATTTCAGGTTGCTATTACAACGTCGTGGGCTTGCCCGTGGCCCTGACGCTCGAAATGCTTGCAAGGCAGAAGGTAGATGTATGAGTATGAACCCTATTGAAGACAAGCGCCCCGACGAACGCCTTGGGGCATACCTTACCCGCGTGCGCGAGGCCAAGGGAATGTCCATAGAGGAACTCGCCACTGTGACGAAACTCACAGTAAAAAACATAACCTTGATTGAAAGTGGCGATTGGAAGGCCTTCCCGGTGGAAGCCTACGTCCGTGGCTACCTCAATTCCCTTTGCGAGAAGCTTGGGCTTGAATCCAAGAGGATTCTCGACTTTTACTACATGGAGTCGGGCAAGAAGTTCTCGAGCCTGCTTTCTCCGGTACCCGAGAAACCCGTGAAGGTTTCCCCGATGACCGACGAGGAAAAGAAGCCCCGCAGCAAGGCCGTGCCCATTGTTATCGTCTTGCTCGTACTGGCATTTGTGGTCGGCTCTCATTTCTTGAATGAAATGGGCGAGAGCGAGGCCGCTGCGCAGGCCCCGCAA
>JAEEGF010396324.1_pt1 | contig 11104 bp, 11 predicted proteins | sample 9134171 | NCBI WGS metagenome assembly JAEEGF01 (sample SAMN16246542, study PRJNA631951) | gut metagenome | biome: gut microbiome; feature: rumen; material: AP-attached | host: Bos | place: Iran: Karaj | collected 2018-10
TCCACCATCCGTAATGCCGATTGCATCCTCGTGATCGAAAGCGGCCGGATCGTGGAGCAGGGGACGCACGACGAAATGCTGCAGAGAAACGGCGCCTACGCCCGCCTCTACAACGCGCAGTTCGGCGTTGGGGCGGAGGAATAACCGGCAACCTAATAAAGCCTCCTTGGGGTACACCCCAAGGAGGCTTTTTTCATGCGGGCGGCAGGTCAGGACGCCGCCGCGATTTTGAAATACGCCTGCGCGTTGCCGCAGACCGGGCAGACGTCCGGCGCGGCGGTGCCTTCGTGGCGGTAGCCGCATTCGTTGCAGACCCACGTCTGCTGCGTCGGACGCGAAAAAACCTCGCCCTGCCTGATCTCGTCGAGGTGCGTCTGAAAGCGTTGCTCATGCGCCTTTTCGATTTCCGCCACCATCTCGAACAGCGCCGCGATGCTTTCGAAGCCCTCCTGACGCGCCTGCGACGCGAAGAGGGGATACATCTGCGTCCATTCGTGGTTTTCGCCGGCGATTGCGTTTTGCAGATTGTCCTTCGTCGCGCCTGCGCCGCCGGTCAGGATCTTCCACCAGACCTCGGCGTGTTCCTTTTCGTTGTCGCCCGTTGCGTCAAAGATCGTGCCGATCTGCTCGTAGCCGTCCTGCCGCGCCTTCGCCGCGAAAAGGGTGTATTTGGTCCGCCCCTCGCATTCGCCGGCGAACGCCGTCAGCAGATTCATCTGGGTTTTGGTGCCTTCCAGTTCCATGTGTGTGCCTCCTTTTGTCTTTTGCAAAAATAAATTCAAAGAAATCTCCGTTTGATATGGAAATCTTTTATAGTATGTGCTATAATATTATGAACTATGCGCGAATACACTAAAGATACCTGTTATGATCGGAGGAATCTGTTTGAATAGAGAAGTGTGCGGATTGAATATCCACTATATCGAAGAAGGCGAGGGGCCGCTCGTCGTACTGCTGCACGGCTGGGGGAGCAACATCGAACTGTTTCAGCCGACGGTGGATCTGCTGAAAAACAACTACAAGGTCGTGACGATGGATATGCCCGGCTTCGGCCAGAGCGAAGAGCCGGACGAACCGTGGGACGTTGACCGCTATGTCGATTTCCTGCTCGCGTTTCTGGAGCCCTACCATCCCGACAAGGTGATCTTGCTCGGGCACTCCTTCGGCGGACGCGTGATCATCAAGCTTTGCGCCCGGGACCTGCCGTTCAAAGTCGAAAAGGTCATTCTGGTCGACAGTGCCGGTGTGCTGCCCGTGAAATCGCCGTGGGAAAAGTTCAAGCAAAAGCTGATTCGGCTGACCAAGTGGTTCTTCCAGCTGAAGCTCGTGCAAAAGCTATTCCCGCATCTGCTCGAGACGCTGCGGCGCAGCAGCGGTTCCGCGGATTACAACGCCGCGTCTCCCCTCATGCGGCAGACGCTTGTCAAGGTGGTCAACGAGGACCTGTGCGATCTGATGCCGCATATCGTCTGCCCGACGCTTTTGATCTGGGGCACCGCCGACACGGCGACGCCGTTTTCCGACGCGGTGAAGATGAACGAGCTGATGCCGGAAAGCGCGATCGTCCGTCTTGAGGGCGCGGGTCATTACTCGTTCCTGGAACGGCAGGAGCAGTATCTGCGCGTGCTCGCGTCGTTCTTCAACGTTTCATAAGGAGAGAGGATCATGACGTTATACTTATTCTTTCTGTGCTTTACGGCGTTCTGCTTCGCCTATGCGCTCGCTTTGATCGACGCGCTGCACTTCTTCCAGCTGAACTCCTACCGCTTCGACACCCACGTCAAATGGATGCGGCAAAACCTGATCCGCTTTATGCCGCATAATATGCTGGCGGTGCTGCTTCTGATCGACACGCTGATCCGTTTCAATATCCGCGCGAAGCTCGGTATCGCGCTGGCGCTGCTGATCATCGCCGTTTTTGCGGAACGCCCGAAGAAGGCGAAAAAGCCGCTCGTCTATACTGCCCGCGTCAAGCGGATGCTCGTGACGGCGACGATTCTGACGCTGGTTGCCTGCGCTGTTCCGGCGGCGATTTACCTGCCGCAGCAGCACGAGACGATCGCGCTGTTCGTCCTCGCGGTGCTGTACGCGGTGTCGCCTGCGCTGGTGCTGCTGTTCAACCTTGTCAACAAGCCGGTCGAGCTTTCAATCAACCGCTATTACCTCAACGACGCCAAGCGCATCCTGCGCGCCTGCCCGGACCTCAAAATCATCGGCGTGACGGGCAGCTACGGCAAAACGAGCGTGAAGTTTTTCCTCAACACGCTTCTGCGCGCGCGCTATAACGTCCTGATGACGCCCGAAAGCTTCAACACGCCGATGGGCGTTGTGAAGACGGTCCGCGGCTCCCTCAAGGCGACGCACGAGATCTTCATCTGCGAGATGGGCGCGAAATGGGTCGGCGATATCAAAGAGCTTTGCGACATCTTCCACCCGCAGCACGGCGTGATCACGTCAATCGGCCCGCAGCATCTCGAAACCTTCGGCTCGCTCGACAACGTCAAAAAGACAAAGTTCGAACTCGCCGACGCGCTGCCGGAAGGGGGACTGCTCTTCCTCAACGGTGACGACGAAAACATCCGCGATCACGGCTGCGACCGTCCGCATTTCACCTACGCGATCGACGCGGACGCGGACTACAAGGCGACCGATATCAAAGCGTCCGACCGCGGCACGACGTTCACCGTGACGGCCCCGGACGGCGAGAGCGAAACCTTCTCGACCCGTCTGCTCGGGCGGCATAACGTGCTCAACATCACCGGCGCGATCGCGATCAGCCATCAGTTCGGCATCCCGCTGCGCGCGCTCAAGGGGCAGGTCCGCAAGCTCGAAGGCGCCCCGCACCGCCTCGAACTTTCCGAAAAGAACGGCGTGACGATCATCGACGACGCCTACAACGCCAACCCGAGCGGCACGAAAGCGGCGCTCGAGGTGCTGAAGCTGTTCGACGGCTACAAGGTGCTCGTGACGCCCGGCATGGTCGAACTCGGCGAAAAGCAGGAGGAACTGAACAAACAGTTCGGCAAAGACGCCGCGGCGGTCTGCGACTACGCGGTGCTCGTCGGTCAGCGGCAGGCGGAGCCGATCGAAGCGGGTCTTCTGGAAGCGGGCTTCAACCACAAGAACATCTTTGTCGCCGACACGATCGGGCAGGCGCTCGATCATGTCTTCGCGAAATCGACGGAGCAGAAGAAAGTGATCCTGCTGGAAAACGATCTGCCCGATAACTATTGACGGAAAGGACGGCTGCGTTATGAAAATCAAAGTCGGCGTGCTCTTCGGCGGCAAAAGCGTGGAGCATGAAATTTCCATCATCTCGGCGCTGCAGGCGATCCAGAGCCTGAATAGCGAAAAGTACGACGTGATCCCGATCTATGTCACGAAGAATAATGAGTTCTACACCGGCTACGCTGTCGGCGATATCGCCTATTACCGCGGCGACATCAAAGATCTGCTCAAGATCAGTCAGCGTGTTCTGCTCGTCAACGACGAAAACCGCGTCAAGCTGATCGCCTATCCGGGGAAACGCTTTTCCAGAAATTATGTGGATTACATCGACGTCGCGTTCCCGATCGTCCACGGCACGAACGTGGAGGACGGCACACTGCAGGGCTTTCTCAAGATGCTCAACATCCCGTACGTCGGCTGCGACGTGCTCTCTTCGGCGGTCGGGATGGATAAATACGTGATGAAGACCGTCCTCAAGGACAACGACGTGCCCGTGCTCGACTGCAAGTGCTACACAGGCAACCAGTACGACTTCGACAACGAGGCGGTTGTGAATGAGATCGAAACCGCCATCGGCTATCCCGTGATCGTCAAGCCCGTCAACCTCGGTTCGTCGATCGGCATCAGCAAAGCAAGCGACCGCGCAAAGCTCTATGAGGCGCTCGACACCGCGTTCTGCTACGCAGGCAAGGTGCTTGTGGAGCGCGCTGTGCAGAATCTCAAGGAGATCAACTGCTCTGTCCTCGGCGACTACGAAGCCGCCGAAGCGAGCGAATGCGAAGAGCCGATCAACGCCGACGAGATCCTCTCGTTCAAGGATAAGTACCTCGGCCAGAGCGGCAGCGGCGGCGCGAAGGGCACAAAAGGCGCCAAGGGCGGCGCAAAAGGCAGCAAGGGCAGCGGCATGGCGTCGCTGAGCCGCAAGATCCCGGCGGAGATCACGCCGGAGCAGCGCGATACGATCCGTACCCTCGCGGTGAAAGCGTTCCGCGTCCTCGGCTGCAGCGGCGTGTCAAGAATCGACTTCATGATGGACACGAAAACGGGCGAGATCTGGCTCAACGAGATCAACACGATTCCCGGTTCACTATCGTTCTACCTGTGGGAGCCGGTCGGCGTCCCTTACGGCGAGCTGCTCGACAAAATGATCGCCCTCGCCCTCAAGCGGGAACGCGAGGAGGAGAGCATCACCTACGCGTTCGATTCCAACGTACTGCAGGGCGTCTCCTTCGGCGGAGCAAAAGGCAGTAAGGGCGGCAGCAAAGGCGGAAAGATGTGATAAAAAAAGCAGCGGCTCTTGAGCCGCTGCTTTGCTGTTTGTTATTCTGCTGCGGGTTCTTCCGCTTTGCCGAAATACTGCTTCAGAGAAGCCATGATGATGTCGATCACCTCACGGGCGTTTAACAGTACGCGCATGCTCTCCAAAAAGCTTTTCGTCAGGGCAATCAATTTGTCGAGATCCATTCTTTTACCTCCTCTCTTGTGTTAGTTGCAGTGTAACACGCTTTTTTGGGGTGCGCGTGTGGATATTATGAATAAACTGTAAAAACAGAAAAAACCGCTCTGCGCTTTGCGCACAAAAAAACAACGGCCCAAAGAGCCGTTGTTTTTTATACGGTTGGTTGTTTACGCAGCCGGATTCGTGGTGGTATCGCCGGTGCCGGAAGAAAGACTGCTCAGAAGGGGCTTGAGCATTTCAATCACCTGCTTCATCGTCTCGGTGAAAGCAGTAAGCAGCTCGGAAAAATTGATGCCGCCAAGCAGACCGCTCAGAGATTCAAAGATGCCGCTGAAATCGACGTTTTCCATTTATATTGCCTCCTTTTTTATAGGTTGTCCTTACTATATCACGTTATTGTGTTACATTCGTGTGAATGATGTGAACAATTTGTTAAATCAGGAATAGATATCCTGCAGTGCGCTGATGAAAAAACGGTCGTCTTTGCCGCGCCGGAGGGTGACGAGCATCCGCTTTGCCGGTTCCGGTGTGACGATCTCGCCCTTTTCGTTCTGTGTAAAGTCCGCGCCGGACAGGTAGCCGACAGTTAAAAGGATCCGCTCGTTTTTCAACTCGATGTCTTCGATCTGCGGCGTGTAGATCGGCGTGACGCCTGTGATCGGAATCATGTAGCAGCCCTTCTTTTCAGAATAGCCGAACGAGACCCCGCCGCCGTCAACCGCCCCGTGCGACACGGCGACGTCCGCGCCGAACAGCGTGTGGAGGCTCTCTTCGACCTCGGCCTTCGGCAGCAGCATTTCACCTTCCGCGTATTCATATTTGTCCGGGTCGGGTTCCTGCAGCAGAATGTTCCAGATCGCGATCGACAGCAGCTCGTTTTCGTTCGCGAGCGTGACGTCGTCGAAAGCGCTCGGGTCGTTCATCACGACCGGACGCAGCAGCACGCGGTACTGTTCCAGCTGCCGTTCGCGGATCGACAGGTGCTGTGCCTTGCCGGTGAAAAAGCGGACAGTGGAGATCATGCCGACCACGACGAAGAAGACGAGCAGCGCGCCGACGATATAGTTGAGCGCCCTGCGCCGTTTGGTCTGTTCCATGGTCTGCTCCTCAACGAATCTGTCCGTTGCCGCGGACGATGTATTTTTCGCTGGTCAGCTGCTCGAGTCCGAGCGGACCGCGCGCGTGCAGCTTCTGGGTCGAGATGCCGATCTCCGCGCCGAAGCCGAAGCAGCCGCCGTCGGTGAAGCGGGTCGAAGCGTTGACATAGACTGCCGCCGCGTCAACTTCCGCCGTGAACTGCTGCGAAGCGGCGAGCGATTCAGTTACGATGCATTCGCTGTGCCCGGTCGAGTAGCGCCGGATGTGGGCAATCGCTTCGTCGATGGAGTCCACCACGCGGACGCTGATCTCATAGCCGAGGTATTCTTTGCCGTAATCCTCCTCTGTTGCGGGGACAGCGTCCGGCAAAAGGGCGCAGACCGTCTCGTCGCCGTGGATCAGCACGTCGGCGCTCTTGAGGCCGGCGGCGATCAGGGGAATCGCTTTTTCAGCGACGTCACGGTGGATCACGAGGCTTTCGCAGGCGTTGCAGACTGAGGGGCGCGAGACCTTCGCGTTATAGATGATCCGCTGCGCCATCTCGAGATCGGCGTCCTTATCGACATAGACGTGGCAGTTGCCGGTGCCCGTTTCGATCAGTGGGACCTGGGCCTGCTCGACGCAGGCGCGGATCAGACCGGCGCCGCCGCGCGGAATCAGCACATCGACGTAATCGGTCAGCGTCATCAGCGCGTGGGCGGAGTCGCGGGAGGTGTCTTCGACCAGCTGGACGCAGTCGCGCGGGAGACCGACCGAGGCGATCGCCTTGCGCATCGTTTCCGCGATCGCGCGGTTGGAGCGCAGGGCCTCTTTGCCGCCGCGCAATATGACGCAGTTGCCCGACTTGAGACAAAGTGTTGCCGCCTCCGCGGTCACGTTCGGCCGCGCCTCATAGATCACTGCGACCACGCCGAGCGGCACGCTGACCTTTTCGATGACAAGGCCGTTCGGACGGGTGGTGCCGCCGCGGATCTTGCCGATCGGGTCCGCGAGCGCCATCACGTCTGTCGCCGCGTCCGAAAGCCCCTGTACGCGCACGTCGTTGAGCGCAAGACGGTCGAGCATTGCCTTCGCCATGCCGTTTTCTCTTGCCGCGGCGAGGTCTTTTTCGTTTTCTTCGAGGATGTAGTCCTTGTTCTGGCGAAACGCCGCCGCAATGGCGGACAGCGCCGCGTTTTTCTGTGTGGTGCTCGCCGTCATCAGAACACGGCTCGCTTCTTTGGCGTTCTTTCCGAGTTGTTCCAGCATTATTGGTTCCTCACTTTCCCAAAAACAATGTTCCGATGGAGTCGCCGTCCAGGACGCGATAGAGGGCCTGCGGGTCGCTGCCGTTCATCACGACGACGGGGATGCCGCGTTCTGTTGCTGTCTTCGCGGCGTGGACCTTGGTCAGCATGCCGCCCGTTCCGCGCGCCGTGCCCGCGCCGCCGCAAAGAGCCATGGTCTCGGGCGTGATCGTTTCCACAACGGGGATCAGGCGGGCGTCCGCGTTTTCGTGCGGGTTCTTGTCAAACAGGCCGTCGGTGTCGGTCAAAATCACCAGCAGATCGGCGCCCGTCAGGACCGCCACGATCGCGGACAGGCTGTCGTTGTCGCCGTAAACGATCTCTTCCGTGGCGACGGAGTCGTTCTCGTTGACGATCGGGATCGCCCCGAAGGCGAACAGCTGTGAAAACGCGTTCGAAAGATTCTGCCTCCGTTCGTCGTTTTCGAAGTCGCTTTTCGTGACCAGCAGCTGACCGATCTTCTGCCCGTATTCCGAAAAGAATTTGTCATACATGAACATCAGCTCGGTCTGCCCGACGCAGGCGGCCGCCTGCCGCCCGGGGATGTCCTGCGGCTTTTCGGAAAGGCCCAGCTTCCCGACGCCGACGCCGATCGCGCCGCTCGTCACAAGGACGACGTCCCGGCCGGCGTTATGCAGATCGGCGAGGACGGCGCAAAGCTGCGCCATCCGGCGGATATTCGTTTTTCCCGTCTCGTGGGTCAGCGTGGAGGTGCCGACCTTGACGACGATACGTTGATACTTTTTCATCAGTTACGTTTCTCCTTGCAGGATCGCCTTGTAAAAGGCTTCGTTTTTGACCTGACCGACCGCGGTGAGCGCGGCGGCGGATAAGCTGAGATAGCGCACGGCGGCGTCTTTTGCGGCGGCGAGCGTCACATCTTCCAGCCCGCGCAGCAGCGCTTCGTCATCGATTAAGTGTTCAAACAGCAGCAGATCGTGTCCGCCTGCCGCAAGCACGGCGTGGGGCTGTTCGCGGCTCATCAGAAAGCTTGCGCGCAGCTTCGCTTTCGCAATCTGCACCTCGTCCTCCTCTAAGCTGTCCGGCAAATCGCGGATGATCTTGCACGTCTCTTCGAGCGCCGTTTGCTGGTTCTCGCCGGAAAGTGACAGCGTCACGGCGAGATAGCCGCCCGTCAAAAAGCGGCCCGCCCAGGCGTCGATCTGATAAACCAACCCGAGTTGTTCACGGATACGCTGATTGAGCCGCGACGACGCGCCCGTCCCGAGGACGAAGAGCACCACCTGCAGCGCGAACCGGTCCGGATGCCTGAGCCCGATCCCGGGGAAGGAGAGCAGCAGATGCGTCTGCTCAAACCGGGCTTTCTTGAGATAGACGCCCTGTTTGACAGCGAGGGGCGGCCAGACGGGGGCTTCTCCCGGCGGCAGACCGCCGCACATTTTCTCGATGAGGGCGAGAACGGCGGCTTCGTCGAAGTTGCCGCCGACGCCGATCACAATTCGCCTTGCGGTGTAGCAGTCATCCAACTGGGCGCAAAACTGCGATTTCGTCATCCTGCGCACGGTCTCCTTTTTGCCGAGGATCTCGAGCGCGTAGGGGCTGCCGTCGAATAACGAGGATTCCGCCAGCTCATAACAGAGGTCGGCGGGGTCGTCTTCGCACATGCCGATCTCTTCCAGAATGACGCCGCGCTCCGTCTTGATGTCGGTTTCGTCCAGCCGCGGACGCAGCACCATGTCGAGCAGGAGCTCCGCCGCTTCCGTGATGTTTTCGGCGAGGGCGCGTGTATAGAAGTGAGTGTATTCCTTGCTGGTGTAGGCGTTGAGCGTCGCGCCGAGGCGGTCCGCACCCTGCGCGATGTCGAGCGTTGATCTCGTCTCGCTGCCCTTGAAGACGATGTGCTCGATGAAATGGGAAACGCCGTTGTTCTCTTTTGTTTCAAAAACGGGGCCGGCGGCGACCCACAGCCCGAAATAAGCCGACTGCAGATGCGCCTGCGGCAGCAGCAGAACGCGCAGGCCGTTGGAAAGCGTGATTTCGCGCATGGGCACCTCCGGATCATGAAAGTCTGTTTTACTATTATAACAGGTTTCTCGGAAAATACAAGAGGGAAAAAGTTAGAGTGTGCAGTGTGAAGTTGAATGAGAAATGAAGGGACTAGGGATTAGGGATTAAGGGATTAAGAGGTTGACGTGTCGTGAGCCGGAAAAGATTTTTACAAAAAAGGCTTGACAAATCGGTCTACAGGTTGTAGAATAAAAGTGTAGTCTACAAGATGTAAACCGAAAGGAGGCGTTCAAATGAAATCACTTGGTCTGGGCGAAGCGGAACGCCGCTTTGCCGAAATGATTTGGGAAAACGCGCCGCTGCCCTCGACCGCGCTGGTCAAGAAAGCGCAAGACGCGCTCGGCTGGAAGAAGAGCACAACCTACACGGTGCTCAAACGCCTGTGCGACAAAGGACTGTTCCAGAATGAGGGCGGCACGGTGCACGTGCTGCTGACGAAGGAAGCGTTCGACAGCGCGCAGAGCGAACAGTTTGTCGAAGAGACCTTCTCCGGCTCGCTACCCGCGTTCCTTGCCGCGTTCACGGCGAAGAAGAAGCTGACACGCCGCGAGGTCGAAGCGCTGCAAAAGCTGATCGACGACTATGAGGAGGAGACGCCATGAACACACTCGGATTGACATTTCTCAATACCGCTGTCCAGGCGAGCTATCTGGTCCTCGCGCTGGTGCTCGTGCGGCTGATCTTCAAAAAAGCGCCGCGCAAACTGCTCTGTGCCCTGTGGGCGCTCGTCGGGCTGCGGCTCATCTTTCCGTTTTCGCTTTCCAGCGTGTTCTCGCTTTTGCCGTCGCGGACGCCCGTTGCGGCGTCGAGCGACGTCGGCGGGGTGTACGTACAATCCGGTCTGCCTATGCTTGACCACGCGGTGAATACCGTGTTGCAAACGGCGGCGGCACCGACCGCACCGACGCAGGAGATCGCCGAACAAACGGCAATCAACTGGGGGAGCGTGCTGACCGTGGTCTGGCTGTGCGGTGTCTGTCTGCTGGCGCTCTATGCGATTGTGAGCTATCTGCGCTTGCGGCTGCAGGTGCGCGAGGCGGTCAGGACCGAAGACGGCGTCTGGCTGTGCGACCGGATCTCGTCTCCGTTCATCCTCGGCGTGGTGCGCCCGCGGATCTACCTTCCGTCCGATGCGGCGGAAGGCGACCGGCCGCTGATTCTCGCGCATGAGCGCGCCCATCTGAAACGCCGCGATCAGCTTTGGAAGCCGCTGGGCTTTCTGCTGCTGACGCTCTATTGGTTCAACCCCGTGCTGTGGGTCGCATATGTGCTGCTTTGCCGCGACATTGAGCTCGCGTGCGACGAGCGGGTACTCAAAGAGCAGGGGAGCGAGATCAAAAAAGCCTATGCCGAAGCGCTGCTGCGCTGCAGCGCTCCGAAGCACCTCGTCCGCGCCTGTCCGGTCGCCTTCGGTGAAACGGGAGTCAAGGGCCGGATCAAGTCGGTGCTGAACTATAAGAAGCCCGCGTTCTGGGTGGTCGTGCTCGCACTGGCGGCGTCTGCCGTTGTGGCGGTCTGCTTTATGACGACGCCGCGCGATCTGCGAGACACCCTCCCCGCCGGGATGGACGAAGCGATCCACACGGCAATCCTCGCGGACAATGAGGACGCCAACTGGTTCGGCGAATGCGCGACGGAGGGTCACTTCGTTTACGGCTGTGAACAAAAGGGCAGCACGTGGAAGGTCTACCTCTACCACGCCTATGAGCGTTACGGCTTTATCAACGGCTATTTCACCAACGTCGCGGGGCATTGGATGCCCGCCGTGCTGACGATGCAGGAGACTGCCGACGGCTACGTCTGCAAAAAGATCGAATACCCGGAAGACGGCAGCCGCAACGCAGCGTCCATCAAGCGGATGTTCCCAAAACGATATGAAGGCCGCGCAATGAGTCCCTGGATGATTGAGGAGGAGGACATGGGAAGGCAGTGCACCCATCAAATGGTCGCCTATCTGATTTCCATCGGCCGTTCGGATGCGCCGAGGGTGGCATACGACCAGTTG
>JAEEGF010631665.1_pt1 | contig 11104 bp, 10 predicted proteins | sample 9134171 | NCBI WGS metagenome assembly JAEEGF01 (sample SAMN16246542, study PRJNA631951) | gut metagenome | biome: gut microbiome; feature: rumen; material: AP-attached | host: Bos | place: Iran: Karaj | collected 2018-10
TACGGTTCGCCCTGCCGCTATCTTTCATTCTTCCATACACGTCGTTGGCTTATCATTTCACTGAGTATTTTCAACAAACCGCTTTATATATAGACCAGATTTTTGTATTAATGAGTAGGAACGGGTTCGTTCTTCTGGCCGTATCGATGCTGATTCTGTCGTGTTTAGCGATGACAGCTGTTGCCATGGATACAGCCAAGGAGAAGCCCGTGGTGGAAGAAGGACCGCATCCCGAGGAGCTGTATCCTGATGCCGATGTCATAATCACTGCAGATTCAGAAGGCAATACTGTGATGACATTCAAGGCATATGGCGACTACAAGGTCACTGAAAGCCACCCTTCCCAATGGTTCTCCAAGACTGTCAAGAGCAAGGACCTGACCGTGCGCGAAATGAGTCTGGCCAAGGAAAACATGGAGATAGTCTTCGACGGTGCTACCGTGGGTAAACTCACTCTCTTCTCTATCGATAGCAAAACATCGATGAACGCTGCCATAAATGTTCATTTCACCATGGTCAGCGGGAGCATACAATCCTTCTCATTGATGTCCATAACTAACGGCATCAAGCAATACATGTCCACATCTTACGAGGCGCTTCCGACACCCATACGCACAGCGGATCTGGATTTCATTTCGGGAACGGTCGATCTGTTCAATCCGTCTTCACAGATGCTTTCGGTAAACACCTTATATCTTGATATTGGCCAAGGAATGACCGTCAACAGGCTGTATACGACCGGTGAGAACGGAAAATACTCCAATGTACATGTCACATTGACAGGGGCACACATCGGCTATATGACGAACGTGTCCTCCAAGATAGGGTATCTCCAGTATGATTTCGTATCGGGAGAGATTGATTATCTCTGCCTAGGTGCGAATACCGAGCACACGTCAAACAGGATCATGTCAGGCATGGCGACATCCTATGTGAGCGGCGACGTAAACGTTCGTATCGGAAGCATGGTTACTGTCAAGAACTGCATCATAGGTGCAGGGATCATCAATATGCCCAAGATGTTGTGCAACGGCGATACACTGGCCAGTGTTCCCACTCACATGGTGGTCATCGATGCCCCCGATGTTACCATTTACAACGATACGGCCTTCCTTAATGAGCGCAGGACATCGGCCTATCACTTCAACAATTACAAGATAGGGCAGAACCCCTACGCAAGTTCAGTCATGGATTCGTTTAATCTGAACAACGAATCTTCCAAGGTCTATGCGGATGACGGTGTCTGGCCTTCCATATCATCAAGTACACTTCCTGCGGGATCCATCCTCTCGCTCAACACCAGGTTCTACATACAGACGGACGCAGTATTCACGGTCCCGAAGGGAGCAACCATGTACAACGTGGAGGACATAGTCCTTTGCGGAACACTCAATATCGAGGGAAAGATGGTCAATAACTCGGTCATCCAGTGCAGGTCTTCATCCGAAGTCAACGGTGAACTCGAAGGAATCGGATATCTAGCGGACTTCGTCTATTATTCGAGCTCTACCGACTCCATCAAGGTCATGTCTCAAAGGGATGCCGTCGTGATAAGCTTGCAGGATGAGGATGCCATAGAGAGCATCACGGCGACACTTGGAGAAGGAAAGGCCACTGTCGTCATATCAACCGATGGTTCCAACATGATCAGCGGCAACCAGTTCGTTATCGCCCTCACAGGATCCTCTGGATCCGGAGATTTCGATAAGGAACTGAGGCTAGACATAAGAGGTATCGACAGCAATATCTTGGAAAAATGCACCGTTAATATCCATATGAATGTGGATCCGCTGGTATGTAACGCAATCTATGTCCAGGATCCTCAGACCGATGGATTCGACATCCTCACTACAGCAGAATATGATTCTCAGATCGATTTCGCAGCAGGCAAGCACCAGAAGTTCTACCTTTTGTCCTACACAACTGAGAGGCCAGAACTCCCTGATGATTCCAAGGATTCAGGCATGTCTACTTTCGATTATGCTCTGATAGCGGCTATCGTGGCCGTATTCGCAGTCACTCTCTACGCTCTGTTCACGATGAAGCGTGACTGATCCTAGCCACCATCCTGTAGCCGTTCTCGCCCGGACCGTATAGGTCGAAGACCTTCTCAGTGATGGTGAATCCGCGTTTAGTGTAGAACTTGTATGCCGATGAATTGTCCGTACGGAGTTCGAGCTGCATCTCTGTGTAGCCTGACATGTAGCATTTCGTTCTGAAAGTATCGAAGAGTTTGCTCCCAATGCCTTGTCCCCTGTATTTGGAGTCTACAGCGAACAGGGCAATGGAGGCTCTGCCGTTGTTAAGCCTGGTCCCGCACAAAGCGCCTACTAGGTTACCGAAGAGGTCGACGGCGACATACTGGCCTTCCGGCCAGAAGGACATGAAGTACTGGATGACGTCCAGTGAGAACGTTCCATCCAGATTTGAGTTCATGAGGGCATAGACGGATATCATGTCCTCAGGCTTCATGTTCCTGTAGATGATCATCTCTTCTTGCCCTTCTTTCCTTTCTTCTTTTTCTTGCCGCCGGTAGACAGTTTGAATATAGCGGCGATTATTGCAAGCAGGACGATGGCGATGGGCGCCAGATACGGTTTGATCTTGTCAAAGAAGCTGTCTCCCGACCCGGGATCGTCTTTTCCTACAGTGAACTGCTTGGAATCCATTCCCTGGTTGCCTTCGGAATCGGTTACCTTGACCTTCAGCACGTGTGTTCCGTCGTTGACATTGAAGACAGTGCGAGGTACTGAAGTTGTTTTGACCGTACCGTCAAGATCCCACTCATAAGTGAAGGTTCCCGTCTGTTCTACATTGGCCAATGCTGTTATTTCTCCAGCGGAATCATAGTGATCCTTGACCTCTGTGAGGGTCACATCCAATCCGGAATAGATGTAGTTCTTATCGAAATCTATGGTATATTCGGCAGCGTAGAAGTCAGCCACATCTTTTGATGCTATGACTACACACATCTCCCTGTTGTCGGTAAAGGATGTTGTTGTCCAGTTGACTGAACTGACCAGGGTTGTGTTGTCGGATATCACTCCTTTGTTGTGAACGTAAGGCTTGGACATCGCTGCAGCCTTGATCTTGGAGGTCATGTTGATCTGCGCCACGGTCTTCTTCGTTTCGTCCGCATCGACAGCGGAGTTGAGAATGAACTTCGTATCAACACCTTTCGAAGCCTGGTCTGCCAAATGTTTCATGGGTGATTCCTTATCGAAGTCCAAATAGGAGCTGGTAAGGCTCTGTTGCTGAGAATAGACTCTGGTTGATGCCTTGTCAATGTAATAGTTGGTTGCATCCAAAGAACTGGTAGGTGACATCACAGGCGTTACCTTGGCCGTATATGTAACGGTGGGGTACGTATCCTTCGGTTTCTCGTAGTAGACCGTTGCAGCTTCGACGTTGGGGAGGAATGCCTCAAATGTGATGACGTCTCCGTACTGCATGGAATAGTCGTTGTTGAATACATTCAGCATATAGGATGCATACTCTTTGCTCTCAACTATGGCACCCCATCCGCGATTGCCCTTACCATCCTCAGCATTCTTTACGACCTTACCGTTCAGATTGTCCGTGACCCAATTCTCTGAGGTCACGATGACCGTCTTATCGTCCACTATACAGTATTTTGCATGCACGTATGTGTATCTGGATAGATCTCCGCCGATGAACCTTACCTCTCCTCCCGCATCGATGACCGCTTTCATCTTTTTGGCATCCGATGCCAAGGTGCTGTAGCCTAGGGGGCTCTTCTCGAGCAGTATCGTTACCTTTACACCTTTATCTTGGAGTTCCTTCAGCAATCCGGAAAGATTGGTGTTGGTGAGCTCGTACATCGTGATGTAGACGTTCTTCTCGGCCTTCTCGAGGGTCTCAAATACAGGTATGCCCCCACTGTTGGGGAACAGGAACGGGGTGACTTTGGCATCGTATTGTAGGTCGGGATCGAAGTAATTGGGCATTACTCCCCAGCGGTAGTACGATTTTGCAGATGATGTGGAGAAATCACTTCTAACGGCGAAATCATTGGATTTCTTGGACATCGAAGGATACGGTTCGCCGACCCATTCTGTACCTTCAGAGACGGTGACATTACCGAAGAAGAAAGCATCGATGATCGTTTCTCCTTTCTTGAGGAATAGATCATCGCCTTTGTCGTTCAAAGAGAAATTACTGCTTGCCTTGATTCCTTTCTCTCCGTACAGGTAATAGGAATCAGCGTGGTTGATGAAATAAGAGTCCTTGATATCATCTGCTTTTACAATTGTTATGGTCTCTTTGGAATCCAACATTATGGTTTCCTCGAAGACCAGTTTACCTTCGTTGTCGGTCAGCGAATAGTTCTTCAAATCAACTGCCGAGCTTCCGGAGTTGTAAAGGGTGAACCCTTCGTCCGTACCTGCTGATTTGATTTCATACAGGACAACATCTCCGCTCGCTCCATCGTTTTCAATTGCGATGGAACAAACGGTGAAGGATAACGCCAGAATAAGAATCGCGGTCAGTAATTTCTTCATGCCCACGCTATGAAAAACTAGCGATAAAATGGTTTGGCCAGCGCGATTCAGATGAACTTGATCAGGTCTCTGATAACAGCCTCTGGATCAGCCGCTTTGACTACACCTGAGGCCAAAAGAACACCTTCTGCTCCGAGATCTACGGCTGCTTTGACATCGCCGCCGTTCTTGACCCCTGCACCGCACAGGACCTTGATCTCTTTGTTCACACCCTTGACGGTCTCGACTGTGTTGGTGACTATCGAAGGATTCGCTGAAGTGACCGATATGTCGCCTCCGATGAGCTCTGGAGGCTCGACTGCGATGTAATAGGGGGAGAATACGGCAAGGTCCTTGGCGATGTCCACAGTATCTGCGCAGACGCATGTGGTCAATCCCAAGTCCTTGCACATCTGAACACAAGTGCCCACATCTTCTGCGGGCTGCTTGTGTTCCGAATGGTTTATCAGTGTGCCTGAGGCACCTGCTGCTTTGACGAGCGAAGGGGTGGTGAATCCCGTTCCGGAACCAGGTTTGCGGGGGTCGACGTTCTGGGAGTAGACGGGGATTTCGATCTGGTCGGCCACATACGATAGTTCTACCATCGGAGGGCAGACGATGATGTTCGCACCGGTCTCCTCAGCCACAATTTGGCATTTCTCTGCCAGATTGAGGCTCTTTACACTCTCGACCTCTGAGTAAACCTTGAAGTTCACTATGACGACGGGATCCTTTGCACTCATTTGATTCACTCGACTTCGACTTTCTTCTTCTTGGAAGTTGTCTTCTTGGCAGGAGCTTTCTTGGCCGCGGCCTTCTTGGGCTTCTCGTCGAGAGAGACGAACCTGCTTGTCAGCTCCTTGAGGACATCGGGCCTGGAGGTGTATTCCATCTCCTCAGCTCCGAGGATCGAGGGGACGAAGGGTCCCTGGGATCTCATGAACTTGCTCGCCCTGATGGCGTTCCTGCGTGCCTCATCGAAGGTAGAGGTTCCGAAGAAGTCGACGGGGATGTGCTCTCCGTTCTTTGCTCCGTAGGGCTCGAGTCCCTGGAGCTTTCCGTTGTTGAGCTGGAATCCGAGACAGCACACTCTTGGGGGTCCGTCGTAGTATGTGGGGTCGGAGTCCTCGGGGGAGCAGGGGTAGAATGCACCGATGTGCGATCCCCTCATCCATCCTGCAACGAGCATGGTGCTGTTGAGGAAGGGCTGTGTGTACTCTCCGACGGAGGGGAGACCGCTCTGGCATCTGCATATGCAGACGGGGTCGTCCTTTCCGACATACCTTCCGGCTGTCATGTTGAGCTTGTCGGTGGAAACGACAGCTGCGGGACCGATTCCGGCCCTAGAGTTGATTCTCTTGATGGCGTATCTGGAGGTGTCTCCGAGAAGGGACAGGATGCTCCAGGATTCCTCGGGAGCGGACATGACGACCTTCTTGTTGGCCATGACGTCCTGGATCTCGAAGTCGAATCCCTGCTTGGCCCTCTTGTCGATGACAAGTCCGGTGGTGGTGAAGGGGTCCATGAAGATCCTTGTGAGCGGGAGTGTGTATGCGGAAGGCTCCGTCTTATCTGCCATGAAGAACAGCAGAGGCTCGGATCCCCTCTCCTCGAAGGTCATCTCGGCAGAACCGGGTCCTGCTCCCTTGACGTTTCCGGAGAATGCATCTGTGAGGATGTCCTGACCTGCTGCGTAGAGCTTCATCTTTTTGGCGATCTTGGTAGCCTGCTGGAAGCACTCCCATGCGGCTCCGTGGACATCCTTGTTGTTCTCTCCCTTGTAGTGTGTCATGTAGAGGTTGATGTCATCACCGACACGGGTGACGTAGAAATCCTCTATTGTTCCTGCTTTCTGAGCGTCCTTGAGGACGTTCCTTGCAGCATCGAGCATCGAGGGGTGGGGCCTTGCGTGTCCAACGACTGATCCCACATCGGCCTTGATGATGGAAACTGTGACTTTTTCTGCAGACATGATAAACAACCTGTATTGGAATGTTGATGTGCTGACTTCTATTAAAATTATAGGAGTCTTCATGGCACATATGTACGAGCATACCGGGGCCACTATACGCTTCCGACCGAAAAAGCGTTATAACGTAGCGGGAGATGGCCCACCATATGACAGGAAACATGACCCTCGTTCTCCTCCGCCACGGAGAGAGCGACTGGAATAAGAAGAACCTATTCACCGGCTGGACTGATGTCGATCTCTCCGATACCGGAAGGGAGGAGGCCAAATCTGCTGGAAAGCTCCTGAAGGACGAAGGCTTCGATTTCGATGTATGCTACACATCATACCTGAAGCGTGCCATCCACACTTTGAACATCGCACTCGACCAGATGGATCGTGAATGGCTTCCGGTCATCAAATCCTGGAAACTCAACGAGAGGCACTACGGGGCCCTCCAGGGACTCAACAAGGCCGAGACCGCAGAGAAATACGGTGAGGACCAGGTCAAGAAGTGGCGCAGATCCTATGATATCCCCCCGCCAACACTGGCAGAGGATGACGAGAGGAATCCAGCTTTGCAGGAGCAGTACAGGGGGATCCCCAAGGAGAACCTGCCTTTGACCGAGAGTCTCAAGGACACCGTGGCAAGGGCGGTACCTTTCTTCAATGACGTTATCAGGCCGAGGATGCTGGCCGGAGACAGGATAATCATCGCTGCACACGGGAACTCCCTGCGTGCACTGGTGAAGTACTTCGAGAACATCTCTGACGAGGAAATCGTTGGGGTCAACATCCCTACCGGTGTTCCCCTGGTCTATGAGTTCGACAAGGATTTCAACGTTATCTCCAAGAGGTATCTGGGGGATCAGGACGCTGTCAACGCCAAGATGAACGCGGTCGCCAACCAGGCGAAGAAGAAGTGAATACAATATAAACGAGGAATCAATCGGGTTGAACATTATGACAGCATTCAAGGATTCCAGCAACATCGCCGTAGGCGACGGTACCGTGACCATCAGCGGATGGGTCCAGGATATCAGGAACATGGGCGGAATCGCATTCCTGCAGCTCCGTGACAGATACGGGATCATACAGGTCACCATGCCCAAGAAGAAGATCGATCCCGAGCTCTTCGAGAAGCTCACAACCCTCTCCAGGGAATCCGTGGTATCGATTACCGGCGAAGTGAAAGAGAGTAACCAGACCGCACTCGGACTGGAGGTAATCCCCGCGGCATACGAGCTGCACAGCGAGGCAGCTGTGCCTCTTCCCATGGGAGTTATAGACAAGGTCAACGTCGAGATGGATACCCGTCTCAACAACAGGTTCATGGACCTCAGGAAGCCCGAGATCAAGGCCATCTTCGAGCTCAAGTCCATGATGGTAGCACTCATTGAGGAGGCGGTCCGCGAGAACGGATTCACTCAGGTGTACACCCCCAAGATCTCTGCTGCCGGTGCAGAGGGAGGAGCGGAACTCTTCAAGATCAAGTATTTCTATAAGGACGCATTCCTCTCCCAGTCTCCCCAGCTCTATAAGCAGGTGCTTATGTCCACCGGACTCGACAGGGTCTTCGAGATCGCTCCCGCCTTCCGCGCTGAGCAGTCCAACACCAACCGTCACGTCACTGAGTTCATATCCTTCGACGGGGAGATGTCCTGGATCCAGAGCATGGATGACGTTACCGACATGATCGAGGTCATCGTGGATCACGTAATCACAGGACTCAAGGAAAAGGGATCGAAGCAGCTGGCCCTCATCGGAAAGGATATCGTCGTTCCCTCGCGCCCCTACCCCAAGCTCACATACAGCGAATGCCTGAAGATCGTGAACGACGGTGGACTCCCCCTGAAGAACGGCGACGACCTCGGTACAGAGGGAGAGAAGATCGTCGGAGAGTACATGGCGAAACAGGGCAAGGAGATGTACTTCATCGTCGAGTATCCCGAAGAGGCCAAGCCCTTCTACATCATGGAGAAGGACGGAACCGAGTTCTCATACGCCTTCGACCTTGACTACAAGGGACAGGAGATCTCTTCCGGAGGACAGAGGGAGCACAGGTACGACAGGCTCGTTGCAAGGATGGAGAAGAAAGGGCTCAACCCCGAAGACTTCGCATTCTATCTCGATGCCTTCAGATACGGTATGCCTCCCCACGGCGGATGGGGTATCGGTATCGAGAGGCTACTCGTGAAGATGCTGGACCTCCCCAACATCAGGGAAGCCATCCTCTTCCCCAGGGATCCCAGCAGACTATCGCCTTGAAACATTAACAGGGGGTACATCCCCCTTTTTTCCACTTTCGGGTACTTTCGGCCACCCCCTTCTTAACTTTATATACTCTCCACCCGTCATATACACTGGGATGTAACTATGGCAGCACCTGGCGAGCCTTACGAGAGAGAATTGAAAGGACTCCTTTCCGGAGATGAGAAGGTCATTTCTAAGATGATCAAGACATGCAGTCCGCAGGAGAGGGATGCATACCTGAGCATGCTGGACAATCCATTCTTGGTTACCCGTGCGGCAGGTTCCCTGGGGATCGATCTCGTAGCGCTAAGATGGGATTTCTCATTCCCCATCGAGGTCAAGAGCTCCAGCGACGATGTAATGCACTTCAGCAAGAACGCCCGCCTCATAGAGCAAGCCAACGACATGCTTGATGAGTGCACGCAATCCCATCTCGTCCCTCTTTACGCATATAGGCTGAAGGCATTTAGGGGCGACCCTTGGAGGATCTTCACTATCCCTACAGAACACAGTTTCAAGGGACGCAATGCGATACTGTTCAGGCGGATACCCAAATTCGAGACATCTCTGAACGGCAACTACATAATGCGCTGGGAGAACGGGATGAAGCTGTCCGATCTGATAAGTTATGTGAGCATGTCCGACTACTCGGTCGAATAAGCGGAACACCGTCAGAACTCATAGGGCTCATCACGGATCAGCCAAGGTATCTCATCATCCGGTCTGTTCCGAAAGGATGATGCGCATCTCTGGATAAAACAAGCACGTCCATTGATGTTTGTCGTTAGAATTGTACGGTTATCTCGCAACTCGATACATATTATTACTGTGTAGACGATGCTCGACCAGTGAACTAAGATGTCTTTGGATTCTCTTCGCTGTCCCGCCTGCGGCGCACCTGCGCGTATAGCACCAGGGCAGATGATCGCGGTCTGCGAATACTGCGGGACTCCGATCAAACAGAGGCTTTCAGATGCCGAATTAAACCATATGGCGAAGAGCAGCGAGTTCACAGAAGCGATTGCAGCGGCCATCCAATGCATCAGGAATAGGGATTACAAGACAGCCATAGATTATGCCGAAAAAGCCATTCAGCTTGTCCACGACGATCCCGCACCACTCCACATTAAGTACATCTCGATGCTGGCAACAGACTACAGGAAGGCAGTCTCATTCCACAATATCGCTCTGGGCCTTGAAGGCAAGAAGGGCGAATCCATGTCTGAATCTACTTACAAAGAGTTGCTGCAGGTCTTCGCATACAACTATTTCTCTGACAGGGAGGCGGACCTTAAGAGAATGTTCGCAACCATGAAGAAAGTCTCTACGGAAGACATCAACAATGTCCGTAGATACGAGTACAACAAGAGGATGAGCGATTACTTCACTGATTCGGAACTGAAAACGGCGTTCGATTCTGCCGCCACACAGGAATTTGACGCATTCGAGCAAAAGGTCAGCCGTATAACTCAGATGGATAATACCAATTGGTCTGCCGTCAAGGATGTCAGGGACAAGGGTCTGTTCAGGATCGGGGCTGTTGTTATGGCCGACCCATCATATTCTGGCCGTGCTTCTGCCTGTGTTAAGAAATATCAATCGGTTCTGGATTACAAATGGGAATCCACTTTCAAAAACGGCAGTGTCGAAGGATCCAAGGATCAGATCAAAAGGTACCGTTACGAATGCGATTCCATCTCCAATTGGATCAGAACGGTAAGGTGACCAGAAAGCGCCGAAGCGCTTTACAGATCATTTCCTGTTGATGTTTTCTCCCTGGAAGTTGCTGGATTTGTAACTCTGCATGCGTGAAAGCATCGAAGAACCTTCTTCTGATTGCTGTTGGGGCGCAGGTTCAGGCTCTGATGTCTCTTCTAGTGTTGCAGGCTTTTCAGATTGAACATCAGTCTTAGGTTCTGCAGAACTATCTTCCTCCCAGAATTTGTCATCAGTAACCTCTACCCAATCTGAGTACTGATCCTCTGCTTTAGTTTCCGGAGCCTCAATCTTGGGAGGCTCTTCCGGCTGAGGGACAGCAACAGGTTCAGGTTGCGGCGCAGGCTCTGGAGTAACCACACTGTCATCATTCGGCATGACGTAATTATCGGTGATAATGTACTTCTCGAAAGAAGTCGAGGGTTCGGTCCTCTGGGAGTTGTAATCTGTTATTGCCTGCATTGCTGCTATTGCGGAAGAGTATTGGGCCATTACCATGGAAACATCGAATTCCTTGCCGGACATCATGTGTTTGACGACGATCTCACCGATCTCCTGGAAGGCTTTATCGGCCTTACGGCTCTCCTACCTCATCTTGGAATCGACCTTCTCATTGTCTATGGTCTTAGAGACCGTATCGGTGACGTCCTGTACCGTTGCTTTGACCTTGTCCATGAAACCCATT
>JAEEGF010921655.1_pt1 | contig 11104 bp, 7 predicted proteins | sample 9134171 | NCBI WGS metagenome assembly JAEEGF01 (sample SAMN16246542, study PRJNA631951) | gut metagenome | biome: gut microbiome; feature: rumen; material: AP-attached | host: Bos | place: Iran: Karaj | collected 2018-10
AAATGCACTTTATTGGGTGCAAATATAACCATATAAATTCAAATATTCTCAAATGAAAGCTATTGAATAACAAATATTTATAGATATTTAACCATATTTTCATGGTTATATTCGGGATTTAGGGTTATCAACGCCTGTCGTCAGCATCACGACGACGAACTGACCATCCAGTGGTCGGCGCAGTTGATTGACCTCTGCCGTCAGAACGGCGATGAGACGGAAGCCCTTCGCACGGTGGCCGACGTCGGGCTAATGCTCTCGGGCATCGGTCGTGCTGAAGAGGGGCTGGCGAAGATCGACAGCGTGCTCACCCTGCTCAGTGGCAAGCGCAAGTTCAATGAACTCGATGCCACCATCATCGCCTTGAAGCGCAAGGTCAATGTTCTGAAGAACCTGCGTTCTGGCGAATTTGCAATTCGACAGAATGGAGACGCGAATTTGAAATTCTTGCGTCCCGATGGTAGCAAGCGACCAGAGGTCGAGCGCGCAACTCACGGCAGCCGAATTGCAAATTCGTCTGAACGGGAGGCGGCAAATCCGTCTGAACGAATAGTTGAATGCGGCCAGCAGATGCTCGACCTCATGGCCGACTACGAGCAGCACCCCGACGACTTCCACGACGGCACCTACCGCGAACCGCCCGAGCACCTGCGCCCCGGCTACATCGACTTCTACCGGGCACAGGCGTATATGTTCATGGCGGAGGCGTATGCGTCGCAAAGGGAAAAAGGAAAAGTGAAAAGTGAAAAATTTGCTGCCGCCCAAGGTGGCAGCAATGGTAGCGCGGAAGCAAATTGTTCACTTTTCACTGATCACTTTTACCTTCAAAAAGCAAAAGAATATCTTTCGCTTTTTGAGCAGACCGACTACGCCAAGACCTTCATGGCTCGCAAGGACTTCGCGCCGGTCTATGGCCTTTTAGGCGAGTACGACAAAATGCTGGCCATCCACGACGAGCAGGAGGCTCGCTTACGACAGCAGGGCGACACCATAAACGCCGAGTTCGCCACCATCCTCCGCGACCGCGCCATGGCCGCTGAGGCCCATGGCCGCAATGTCGAGGCCCTCCGTCTGCGCAATGCCTACGAGACGCTCACCGCCACCCTCAACGACCGTCTGTTGCAGGGCAAGGCCACCCTCTACGCCGCCCGCTTCCACGCCGCCGAGCAGCAGCGCGAGATAGAGCGGCACAAGGCGACCTCCCGTTATCTCGGCATCGTGGGTTCCTTCATCGCCGTCTTTGCCGTGCTGGCTTTGCTCTTTGCTGCCTCCGTCGTCCACAAGCGCCGCGTCGTCGATCAGAAGAACCGCGCCCTCGTCAAGCAGATTGCCGAGGCGGCGGAATATCGGAAGAAGTATGAAAGCCTCACCCCCGTTTCTGGCGAATTTGCAATTCGACAGGATGGAGTAGGGGAATTCAAATCCCCAGCTCACGGCAGCCGAATTGCAAATTCGTCTGAACGGGAGGCGGCAAATTCGTCTGAACCGACAAATCCGTCTGAACCGGCGCTGTCACCTCCCCTCTCCAGCTGGAGAGGGGCCGGGGGTGAGGCTTCTTTGTTCACCCACATGCAACAAGTCATCAAAGCCGAGCGGCTCTACCTCGACCCGCAGTTCGACCGTCAGGCCGCCAGCAACTATTTCCAGATTACGACGAGGAATGTCGGTGCGGCCTTCGCGCAGGGCAGCGAGTACGCCAAGATCACCGACTTCATCAATATGCTGCGCCTTGCCCATGCCCAGGAACTGATGACCAACCATCCCGAGATGAGCATCGACGAGGTGTCCACTGCCTCCGGCTTCTCCGTGCGCCGCACCTTCAGCCGCCTCTTCAAGGAGAAGTTCGGCCTCACTCCTACAGAATTTCGGGAAGCAGCGAGCGCAGAAACTAAGCTCGCTTAAGTTTCTGCCGAGTCGCGTCCGAAATCGCGGCACGCAATCCGGGAAGCAGCGAGCGCAGAAGCCAGACAAGTTTAGGTTCTGCCGAGTCATACCGCCCCGTAGCCACCACGCTATGGGGCTTTTTTTGTGCTTTGGAGGGAACAATGTGTGTCGAAACAGGGTCCAATGTGTGCACGCTCTTGTGACTGTGCCCGGAAAATTGTAACTTCGCAACCAGAAACTAATGATTCGGTTAAGGTTATGACTAAGACAGACCAATTACTACTCCTTGCGGCAGTCATCGTACTGCTCCTGGCCATTGTCGTGTTGGTGCTGCTGCATCAGATGAAGCGGCGGCGCCGGCTGCTCAGGCTTCGCGACAAGGTGATAGCCGAAGAGACAGAGAAATACGAAGAAATCAAGAACGAACTGAAACGAAGAGGCATCCCTATTCCGGAAAACAAAGCATTACAGATATGAACATCGACACGATTTTACTCCTGCTGCTGGTCAGCATCGCCGTGATGCTTGGCGCCACCGCCCGCGCCCTCTACCGCATCAAGCGGCACGAGAACAAAGAACTACACCGCAAGACCACCGACCAGTTGCGTCTCATGACCCGCAACTCCCGCCTCGCCGCCATGCTGTAAGATTAAACACGAATGTCCACAAATTATCCACAAATGGCTGCGCGATAAAATTAATGAATAATTATATGGTCATTATATGGCAATTATATGTTAAATAAATGAATTATTTTAGATGACAATTATATGTTAAAAGAAGAAAACGAAAGAACATCCCTGTTTCAGCGGCTGCGCGAGCGCCACGAGCGCTTCGACAACCTCTGCGACTGGCTGGAAGACCACTGGGAGGACGTGACGCTCTACGTCCTGGGCACCGTCATCCTCGTGCTCATCGTGCTGTTCGTGCTCATCATGTGCAGCGCCTGTAGTTCAGGGTGACCAATTCGTGTAAATCGAGATGTATTATATAAATCCTATTATTAACATTAAAACAAATGTCAATGATGAAAACAATGAGAAGTTTTCTGCTGACTGGGGCGATAGCCCTGACGGCAATGGCGCTGAACACAGCGTGCAGTGAGAGAGACATTAACCCCGTGGTTGACAACCAGTCGTGGGACGTCGGCAAGATTGCGGGCGAAGTGGTAGGAACCTGGTATGGCGAGTACCCCTCTGATCAGACCGTCGTTGCCCATGGCGGCAAGTTCAACGGCAAGACGCTCTACGGCAACAAGGAGGCGCAGGGCTACGTGTTCTACTCCGACGGCACGGGCATCTGCTACAATTACCTGTGTAACGTGGCCGGCGAGGCCATCGACATGTTTGGTGGCCAGTTAGACAGCCGGAACGGCCGCTTCACCTACACGACGAACGCCGACTCGACGATCACCATCACCCGCGTCGGCCAGGGCAACGCCAACAACCCCAAGACGTGGCAGGCCGCGCTGACCCAGGACGGCCTGAAGATCCTCTACGGCCCGGAGTCGTTCACGATGAACATGCCTAAGGACTGGAAGCGTGCTCAGCTGACCGACTGGGAGAACAAGCTTCGCCCGGTGAAGGCCAGGACCCGCGCAGACATCGACACGGTCTGGGTTTCCGACCACGAGTGGTACGACGAGAGCTTCCTGACCGACTGGTGGCACCAGGGCTCGATGGAGCTGTCGGGCTTCGACGACCCCGTGTCGACACCGTGGGGTGACGAGACGACCAACGACGACTTCGACATCCCCGATTACCAGCGCTACTACAACTCTCCGTCGAACGGCTGGGAGATGTGCTTCTGCAAGTTCAACGACGTCCAGTCGAAATCCGTCCACTACTTTGGCCTGTACAACAAGTGGAACGGCATCCTGCGCGTCTTCTTCTATGCCGATGACAAGAAGCTCACCACCTACGGCAACGAGCTTATGTTCTATTTCATGTCCAACGAGGCCGACACCCTGAAGACGCCATTCTACCATGCGCTGCCCTACGGCATTCCCGCCAACCACACCATCAATGGCGGCAATCTGCTGGATGATTTCAAACTGACGGGCTCTTCCAACTCGGAGTGCGACGGCTGGCAGTGGTATCTCTCGATGTTCTCCAGGAATACTTCTACCAACGGCGTGACGCCCGGCTGGCACTGCTTCGAGATCGACATGTCGGCCTGGAATCCCTATACCAGCAACTGGGCCACCGCTGCCGGCAGCAGTAACCTGATGACGCTCCGACCCTACGCCAGGGAAACCTCGGACATCACGATGACGGGTGAGATGACGGGCAACGTCGACGGCTCCGCGACGACTTACAGTACGGAGTACAGGCAGTCGTCATCCTGCCCAACCTTCAGTGCGATCTCTAACGTCATGAGCGACTGTGCCAGCACGATTTCAAGTGCGAACATGGGACTGATGGCAGGATCTATGTCCTTGGGAAAAAGTAGAACACGCATGTCTTTGGCAGGTTTCGGCGCCGTCGTAGGCTTTGGATCTGCTGCCCTCACCCTTGTCAGTGGTATCTTCAGTATGGTCGACAAGAGTCTTCAGGAGGTGGAGGAGTACACCGACTCCACGACGACCAACCTCTCGATGACCCTCGACTGTGACCTCGACTTGTCGGGAGAGATTAGTAAATGGACGAATACCGGCGAAGGCGGTGTCAGCCTGAATGAGTACAATTTTGAGAAGTCCAACAGCGAGGGCACCATCGGCAAGGGCCTGTGGAGCCTCGACCAGGATCCCGTCGTCTATATCAGCAAGGAGGACCTGCTGAGCTCTCAGGATCACTACACAATCAACGCCAGCTCTGACGGCCTGACGCTGTCTGACTTCGACGAGACGGAAACGCGCATGGTGTGGTTCCTCGACCCGACGAGCATCAAGATCAACATCAACGAAGAAGTATATCACAACCCCAAGAACGTGAAGCTCTACGTCGGCGTGGGTATCGCCAGCGACCAGAAACTGGGCTATACCGACTGCTACCGCGACCTGATGTGCCTGGACGACCGCCCCACGTTCAAGATCTCGAAGTCTACTTCCGGCAACGTGAAGCTGAACTCTTCGTCGAATCCGCGCCTTACCCAGATGACTACCGACGACTATAAGGATCTGTTTGACGAAGACTACCACGAGTACTTCTCGACGGACTCCATCAACTGCAGCAACACGTTCAAGGTCTATGGCCCGAAGAAGCATGTCTTCGGTTTCGACCGTATGATCTTCCCGCAGGTCTATGTGCCCTACGACGGCTCAACGATCAAGCCGGTCGAGGCTCCCGACCTGTATGTGTACATGGAGGTCTGCTTCGACTGCGACGAGGGCGATGGTGTTGAGCTCGTCAAGCACTTCATCCCCAAGATCGAGCTCTGCACGCACAGCGAGATGAGCGAATGGTATGACACGCTGAAGGAGTATGTCGAAAAGAGTGAGGCCGGCGATCCCATCGGCCAGCTGAACAAGCCGGAGAACATCGATGTGTACGACGTGGCCGCTCCCACGCTCTTCAAGCCGATGCTGGGAGTCATGAAGAAGGCACTCGGCAAGGACTAATAAGTTGGGAAGTTAAAGAAGTTAAGGAAGTTAAAGACAATACTTCTATGAGAAAGATTCATGATATATTCATAGCCCTGGTGGCAGCCGTCGTGCTGCCACTGGGCTTCGCTGCCTGTTCGAGCAACGAGGACAATCCGACGGTCGGGCCTGTGGAGCCGCAGAACCCCACGGCGCGTGACGCCGTGCGCTTCTTCCTGCACGCCATCTGCACGTGCGACCAGGACGGCCATAACTTTGAGAGCTTCCACTGGGGCAAGGAGCTGTACCCCGAGACCGACCCGGGCCATCTGTACATCGGCGTGGACAAGTGGGAGGAGGCTGCGCGGCTGTTCCGCATGTGGCAGGCGCCTAACGTGAGGCCGGGCCTGCTGCCGCCGAGCGCAAAGGCCCTGGTGGCCTCGCTGCCCGACAAACAGGGCACGGAGCAGATGAAGCTCTATCTGAAGCCCGGCGAGCAGGACGACGTGGTGGCCGAGGTGACTATGAGCGACAATGCGCCCATCAAGCACTTCTACAAGATCACGTTCCTGAAGAACGAGGCTTGGCCTGAGCAGGCCGCCGACACCCGCGCCTCCAAAAATTATACGTGGCACGTGGGTGACATCGTGAAGGACGTGGTAATAACGAGTGATGACAATATCGAGGACAAACTGAACTCGAAGGATAAGGTGCTTGACTTCGTCTGCGTCCGCTCCAGCGGCAACGGCATCAAACCCTGGTTCGTCACCGTCACCAAGCATACGGACTATGTGAGCGGAGATTCATCTACCCGCCCGACATACGGAAGAATCCGCAAGTCGTACTATGTTCCCGACTTAGATACCGCCGAGGAGCTCGACAGCATCATGCACCTCAACTGGAACCTCATCAAGAATGTCTGGGACGATGCCGACTGCGGCAAGTTCTTCGGCACAGGCGACGTGGAGCCATGGATCGACAAGTGCGAGTCTGCCGGGTATAAGTGGACACACTATTTCTATTATTACGACTTCTCCTCTCAAAGCAATTCATATTATAATGCTAGCGACGGAAGTACTTTCATCCTTCAGTTCGACAACTATGAGGATGACGAGGTAACCGACGGCATGACGGCATGGCGAGAACATCGAGACTCCTATTCGTCTTCGGACGGCCACGACAAGCATGGCTTCTGATACTCTGGCTCACAAAGGGTCTGACCCCTTGTGAGCCGTAGAGATAGTGAACACATATCTATATATATAATAAGGTAATAGTTATGAAACAGATTCGATTTCTGATCATCGCCCTGCTGTGCATGGTAGCACAGGGGGTATGGGCGCAGACGGAAGTCATGACCGAGAGCGAGCTGAACAGCGCCATCAAAGGCAGCAAGAAGTCCAGCATCAAGCTTGTGGCCGACATCTCGCTCAGCAGTTATGTCGAGATTCCCGGGAACAAGAACGTGACGCTCGACCTGAACGGCCATACGCTGAACCGCGGCCTGACGGAGTCTGACGCCGACGGCCACGTCATCTATGTGAAGACGGACGGCAAGCTGACCCTGAAGGACAGCGGCAGCAACGGAAAGTTGACGGGCGGCTACGCCAACAACGGCGGTGCCATCTGCATCTACGGCACGGTGACCTTCGAGGGCGGTACCATCACGAACTGTATGGGCTCGTCTTACGGTGGCGCGGTCTACGTCGTTTCCGGCGGTACGTTCACCATGTCTGGCGGTACCATCGACGGCTGTACTGGCGATGATGGTGGTGCCATCTACAATGAAGAGGGCGGTACCGTCACCATCAGCGGCGGCACCATCAAGAACTGTACCAGCGAGAACCATAGCGGCGGCGCCATCAACAACCACGGCACGTGCGAAATCAGCGGCGGTACCATCAAGAACAACAGCGCCAAGAATAACGGCGGCGGTGTCGGAAACTTTGACAGCGGCGTGCTGACCATCAGCGGCGGTACCATCAAGAATAACAGTGCTAATAAATATGGCGACGGTGTCTATATCGGCAGCGGTACCCTCTACATGGAGGGCAATCCCGTCATCGCGGATAATGATGACGACAATCTCTACCTGAACGGCAGCAGCACGAAGATCAGCGTGGGCGACCCGTTCAAGGACGGCGCCAGCATCGGCGTGAGCCTGTCTGACTACAACCGCGCGTTCACCTCGGGCTTCCGCCTGAACAACGAAGATGCCGAGCCTACCGACTACTTCTTCGCCGACGTCGATGGCGTGGATCTGGACTATGAGGATGGCGAGGCGAAGCTCAGCGGCGACGTCGCCGAGTACGTCGAGCGCTCATGGAGCGGTGGCGACACCGACGGCGAGGTAGTGAGTGAAGCCAAGATTTGCACAGGCTACTCCACCCTCAGCTCCGATGCCGAGACCATCAGCGGCGGCTGGTATCTGCTCAGTGGCACAGTCGAGGTGAGCAAGCGCGCGAGGATCAACGGCAACGTGAAGTTCATCCTTAAGGACGGCTGCAAATATACGTTCAAAAAAGGTATCTACATCGTGAAGGGCAAGACCCTGACCATCTACGGCCAGACCAACGACTCCGGCCAGCTCATCGTGACTGACGGCGACGATCAGGCGGCCATCGGCGGACAGGAAGACGCTGTGGGCGGCAACCTCGTGGTCCACGGCGGCTACGTGAAGGCCCACTCTAACGACAACAACTACGCCGGCATCGGCGGCGGCGACGGCAGCAAGACCGGCATGCAGAGCGTGACCATCTATGGCGGCGAGGTGGATGCCCACGGCGAGAGCAGCGCTGCCGGCATCGGCGGCGGTCAGCATAACGACTCGGGCAACCAACCCGTGGTGAAGATCTACGGCGGTAAGGTGACCACCGACAGTGAGGACTACGGCGCCGGCATCGGCGGCGGTGAGGACCGCGGCGGCTGCGAGGTGTATATCTGGGGCGGCACCGTGAAGGCCACGGGCGGCTCGAAGGCTGCCGGCATCGGCGGCGGTCAGGAAGGCAGCGGCAATAAGTTCGTCATGTACGGCGGCACCGTCACGGCCACAGGTGGTAAGGACGGTGCAGGCGTCGGCGGCGGTCATAAGTGCAGCGGCGGCACGATAGAGATCTACGGCGGCTCTCTCACCGCCGAGGGTAAGGACGGTGCCTATGCCATCGGCAGCGGCGACGACGCCAGCGGCAACAGCCTGTCGCTGACCATCGGCGACAACGTCTGCGTGAAGGACGCCAACGGCAACCTGGTAGGAAAGGACAGCCGCACGAGCACCATCAAGAGTGCCACCAAGTGCTACGTTCAGACCTGTAGCCACAGCGGAGCCAGCTACACCAAGTGGGACAACTCGTACCACACCATCAACTGCAGCTACTGCGGCGGCGGCGACGAGCTCCACACGAAGGGCGACGACGGCGCCTGCACCAAGTGCGGAGCCGCACTGCCTGAGTACACCTTCACCTTCTACGAGAGCAACGACGCCGGCAACGCCTACAAGAACACCGGCACGGAATACTACGCTGACGCAGAGACGGAGTTCACCTTCCCCGACTGCAGCAACGTGCCTTCCGGCATGCGCTTCGCAGGATGGAAGGAGGCCGACGAGGCTCCCGAGCAAGTGACGGTCGACAGCGACGACGGGCTCTACCAGGCCGGCGACGAGATCTACCTGGGCATCGGCACTGAAGACGCCGACTACTACGCCTGCTACATCAAGGTGGCCTTCAGCGGCAGCGGCACCGAGGCCGACCCGTATGTCATCGCCACCACCGACGATCTCGACGAACTGGCCAACGCGGTGAACAACAAGGGCTACGACTACGAGGGCTACTACCTCGTGCTGGGCGACGACATCGCCTACGACAAGGATACGGAGAACAACTATACGCCTGTCAGCTCGTCGAGCACAGCGTTCAACGGCACCTTCGACGGACAGGGTCATACCATCAGCGGTATCAACCTTAACAAGAAGACCAGCTATCAGGGCATCTTTGCCTACGTCGGCTCGAAGGGAACGGTGCAGAACGTGACGCTCGACAACAGCCAGATCACGACGAACTCGCAGACCGGCGGCATCGTCGGACAGAACAGCGGAACGGTCAAGAACTGCCATGTCACTGACGGCGTGACCATCACCGACTATTCCTCGTCGTCGAACTACGGCGGCATCGTCGGTCTCAACAAGGGCACCGTCACGGGCTGTACCAGTGCCGCCACGATCGGCGACAAGAAGTATTGCAGAAAGGTGGGCGGCATCGTCGGTACCAATGAGGGCGGCACCGTCGAGAACTGCCTCTACCTCGGCACCAGCGTCATAGGCGCCAAGAACTACGGCTCTATCGTGGGATACTCTAGCGGGACGTTGACATCCAACTACTATGCAGCCAGCGACGACCTGCCCGCAGGCGTCGGCAGCAGCAGCTCGGCATCAGACCAGGACGGCGCCGAGGCCGGATACACCGTCAGCAGCGGCACCGACGGCCTGACGCTCAGCTACGGCGATGTTACCACGACCTATGGCTACAGCGGCATCAAGGTGTATGACAGCGGACTGCTCTACGGAGGCAAGCTCTACACCGGCGCCACGGCGAGCGTCGACTTCAACGCTGAGACGTCTGGCGACGACACGACCGCCAGCAAGGTCACGGCTTCTGCAGGAACACTCGTCAGCAATGCCGACGGCAGCTACACGCTGACGATGGACTCCAGCGACGCCGTCATCACGGCTGAGGTCGGCGACATCTCTACCGTCACCATCACCGACGGCGAGGACAACACCGAGACGCTGGCAGAGAACAACGGCGAGACGGTGAACGTGGACTACGACCGCGAGCTCAGCGCCGGCGACGACGGCGAGAGCACGGCCTACACCGTATGCCTGCCCTACGACGTGGACCTCGACGCTGATGAAGACGATGATGACGACGGGGAGGCTGCCGGCGCACGCACCAGAGGCGCCAAGGAAGGCGGACTGCACGGCGACGTCAACCATGACGGCAAGGTGAATGAGGAGGACGTCAATGAGGTGGCGAACTACATCATGGGCAAACCGGCGGTCTCTGAGGAAGATGCCGACGTGAACGGCGACCAGAAGGTGGATGCCGCAGACATCGTGGAGGTGGTCAATGCATCGGGCAAGGCTGTGGCGAAGGTGTTCTTACTCGCGGCCGTCGATCACTCGAACAAGCAGTTCATCTTCACCGATGCGCCCAGCTTCATCCCGGCAGGAATGCCGGCCGTGATCGTGGTCTATCGGGGAACCATCAACCTCAGCGCCAAGCGCGTGAAGCTCAAGGCCATGCCCGACATGTACGAAAATCCGGTCTATCCGACCTTTGCCGACTATCTGGTTCATGCCTACAATAACATCGGCTACTGGACGGGATCGTTCCTCACCCTCCGTGCCTTCTTCAAGGCGCTCGACAACACGGAGCTGGGCTCTTATACGCCCATGTACCAGCCGAAGGACGGTAATCTGCAGGCATTCCCTGCCTATAAGTTCACCGATCCCTTCGTCGAAGTCAAGAAGTAATGTAACGCAGGGACGGTTCTTTTGTTACATCATGAGAGCCGTCCCTCACAATGGGGACAGTCCTAGGTTGTTAAGTTAATCTGTGAATTAGTTGTTAATTTTATAGGCAATTATTTAACTAAATATTTTTACATATCTTAGTATAATAATTGTCATTTTTCTTGCGTAAT
>JAEEGF011418234.1_pt1 | contig 11104 bp, 8 predicted proteins | sample 9134171 | NCBI WGS metagenome assembly JAEEGF01 (sample SAMN16246542, study PRJNA631951) | gut metagenome | biome: gut microbiome; feature: rumen; material: AP-attached | host: Bos | place: Iran: Karaj | collected 2018-10
CCTTACATTAAACATTAATCATTAAACATTAAACATTATGACCAAGAAGGAAACCATTAAATTCATCGTTCAGCTCATCGCATCGATTGCATCGGCGATACTGACGGCCCTTGGGGCGACATCGTGCGTAGGCGCGTAAGCAAGAAGAGAATCGGGTGCTCATTACTGGGCACCCGATTTTGCTGTTATTTCACTACCTTCTTTTCATCGATGATGTATATCCCTTTAGGCAGGGCGGATGGGTCGGTGCCGCGGGGGCGCCCCTGAAGGTCGTAGATTCTGCCGGCGCGCTGCGGGGCAATCACCATATTGCTGATGCCGGTAGGTTCTGGCACATCCTGCTCAGGACGCAGAGCTACAAACGATATCAATCCATCGTCGCTCTCGGTGATACTGTCGATGGCCTTGTTCATAAAGTAGCGGCCGTCGGAGTTGGCATTGTAGAGTGTAGAGGCTGGTGTGGTGTAGTTGGTCAGAGCGGTGTTTCCCGTAGTGCCGGGGAATGGGTCGCCTGCCAATGATGCATCGGTGGTGAGCAACTCGCCATCAGCTGGGATGATAGTCATGCGCTGATGATCGGGGTCTACATTCATTGTGTTATTAATCCAAGCACTCTCGTCGAAATCCACGTGCAGCACAAGCAGTCCGTGGCCAGGCAAATATGAGTCGAAACCTATCTTCTGACGATTCTCCAGCAGATAACACTCTTTATCGTTGGCTTCGTTGTACATCACATAGCATTCGGGAGCCTCTACCAGCGGCTTCATACCTGTAATCTGGGTCATGTCGCCCTTTAGCTCTGTGGGCTGCAACCATCCGCAAAACCAGCGCTCGTAAGATGTAAATCCCGCGGGCGTGCGCGAGTCGTTAAGATAGGAGCCGAAGTCCAAAATATCCCAAACACTCATACCGAACGATACACCCGAGACTTCAGTGTTATACATGTCGCGCAGTCCCAGACCGTGGCTGAACTCGTGGCAGGCTGTGCCGATGCCTTCGAGAATACCCGTATCTGTCTTTCCATCGCCCTTAAGTTCATTTGCACATCCGTAGGTGCGAACTTGCACACCATTATATACGAATTCCCGACCTAATAATCTTAAATCCCACTCATGTGGCCAAATGGTCTCTGGGTCTGCCCACTGGGCTTCGGCATAGCCGGCATAAATGATAAACACCTGATTTACGATGCCGTTATTATTCCAGTCGTATATAGAATAATCCACATCGGCCGATGCCAGCTCTACTGCTTCGGCTGCGAAATCTACCGCGTGGGCATCATTCCACTCTATGCCATCTACTATGACGTGTGAACCGTAATATGCCATCGGTTCAGAAGTGGTATATGGGCCCACCACATCGAAGTCGATGTCGAGCTGACCATAGCTCTGCTCAAGGAAATAGTCCTTTACCGAACCCGACATTCCGTACTCGTTATACCCCCTCTCATTGAAGAACCGGTCGTAAACCTTCTGTGGCTCGGGAGTAACAAAATCCTGGTCTTTGAACCGCATCAGTATTACCAGTCCGCGGTGCTTGCCCGTGGTAGAAGCTGTGGGTTTGCCGTTTCCTCGGGTGCGGGCTGGGCGGTCGATGCTGCGTGCCCGCCGGCATTTGGTCCAGGTATCGCTCACCTGTTCGGCCGTCAACGGCTGCAACTTATCGCCGGGCAGCAACTTATATGCTGCGCCCGTGGCGTCGGTATAGAACGAGAAGTATTCATCGCCGCGGAGCGTCAGCTCTACTACTGTGCCATCAGCTTGGCGGATGGTCTTCTTTACACCAGGTCTTGCCGTTACTGCCTGAACCGAAGTGGCTATCAGACAGAAGACCATCGTGGTTAGTAAACTTCTAATATTCATAAGCAAATATCATCTCTTGTATGCCAGGTACCTGTCCCCTGGCAGACTCGGTTGCAAAATTACAAAAATATCCCAAAAACGAATAAACTTTTCCGTTTTTTCTTCGATTACACATCATTTTACAAAAATTATCGTATCTTTGCACTCAAATTCTAAACAATATCAACATCAAAAAAACAATAAGCATTATGAAACAGAAGGAATTTAAGAGTGTAAAGCAGTATCTCATTTCGTTTGCAGTGGCCATTTGCTGCACAATGACCTCAGCGGTGTTTACGGCATGTTCAAACGAAGACACGCCTGCACCAAAGGAACAGCAGACGGACCTTGTGCTGAATTTTGGCGATATCGTGGTTAAGCCATACCTCGGCTTCGGCACGTCGCTGGCCGACGCAGATAAGTATTTTCAGGCAGAATACCCTGATTATGCCAATTGGGAAATATACGATGTGGATAGTTACGAAGATTTCGGAAAAACCGTTTACGTTCAAGCGCGTTTCAACGAAGATCGCATGTTGTCGTTCTACTTCTACGATGCCGACTGCAAAAACTTAGTCATATCGAGTTATAGCTTCGTCGCTCCTATTCAGCTAGAGACAGTAACGGCCGAGTTAGAGCGCCATGGATTCAAGAATATGGGCGAAATCAGGTTCCCCGATCCAGAAGCCGACCTTACCTATCTTTTCCTTTCAGCAGATGAAAAACTAGAGGTGCTCGTTGAAATTAGCTATGCCACCGAGGAATTCGATGAAATGTGGGGTATCAGTTTCCAGCCGCTCGACGAGCGCGACTTGGAATACCTTGTAAAAGAATAATATATGAAAAGATCCATCCTACTATCAATGCTCGTGATGCTGGGCCTGAGCTTACAGGCCCAGCATATAACCGAACAGCAGGCTCACGCGCGCGTACTTAATTATCTTAAGAGTGACAACAATGCCCGCACACGAGGTATGGCCGCTGCTACCCTAACCCCTGCCGCGACCGACGCCAAAAGCATCTATGCATTCAATCTGGACCGCGGCGGATATGTGATAGCATCGGGCGACAGCCGAGCACTGCCCGTGCTGGGCTATTCTACCACAGGCAGCATAGACTGGGACCACATGCCCGAAAACATGAAGGCGTGGCTGAAGAGCTACGACCAGGCTATTGCATCGCTGGGCGATAACAAAGACTTTGTAGATGGCAAAAGCACGCTGCCGCTGCGAACCCGCGCCGCTCGTCCGGCCATACAGCCGCTGATAAAGACCCAATGGGATCAGGATGCTCCATACTGGAACATGACTCCGCCATACGATGGCGCCAACCCAGACTGGCAGGGCCTGCCGTCGCTGACAGGCTGTGTTGCCACAGCTATGGCTATGATTATGCACTACTATCAGTGGCCCAAGGATGCCTGCGCCGAGATACCAGCATACGACCTGACGACCGCACACGAAAATGTGGAGAAAATATGGCACATAGATGCGCTGCCGCCTACCACATTCGACTGGGACAATATGCTGGACAATTATGTGGATGGCAACAAGATACTTGGCACCGAGGAGCAGCAAGATGCAGTGGCCAAACTGATGCGATACTGCGGGCAGGCGGCTTATATGAAATACTCGCCAGAAGGATCAGGCGTTGATGATCAGAATGCGTCAGAGGCACTGATTAAGTACTTTGGATATAAGAACACGGCAAGAAATGAGTGGCGAGTAAAATATACTATCGACGGATGGGAAGAGTTGATATACAACGAGCTAGCCGACGGCCATCCTGTTATATATGGCGCCTACAATGATGAGAGCGGACATGAGTTTATATGTGATGGCTACGATGGCAACGGATTTTTCCACATCAATTGGGGATGGGGAGGACTAGACAATAATTATTACGCGCTGTCGGTTCTTAATTACAATGACTATCGTAGTACAGATATAAACGCATTCGGTTTGGGATTTTGTATAAATCAAGATGCTATAGTAGGCATACAGCCCGATACCGAGGGTAACAGTACAAAGGTTATCTACCCCACGGTACGCTGGAATCTTAACTATAAATATATAATTTACGAGCCCGACACAGTTGTTTTCCCATTTTCTGTTGATACTAAATCGTATGACTATGATGAATTAAGAATAGACTATGCAATGGGTACCCTTGATACCGATGGCAAGATAGAGCCAGTGTTTATGGGCGACAAGGCGGATAGTCTGGTTTATGATGTTAATAGTTGTTATGTTAAGATAGATTCGACTGTATTCGCCCCAGGCGAGAACATGCGTCTGTATCCGATGATAAAACTGCGCAGCATTCCTAGTGCCGACTGGCAGATGATAGCCTCGACCAACTATTACGTAATAGCCGGACGAACTGCCGAAGGACGATTCTATCTGACAAAAGAACTGCCCGAACTGGAAATCACTAACATAGAGATAACCAAGGGCTGTGGCCGATTGTATACCACAAACGACCTGAAGGTGACCGTAAAGAATCATAGCAACATTGAGTTTACTCCTGGAGTAGTACTGGTGCCTTACTACTTTGGCGATGTGAAACCCGAGGACATTACCCTCGACACACCATATAGCGAGGGTGAACTGATGTATTCGCAGGCATACATCAAGGCTAATGATACTGTAGACATCCCATTCAGCTTTAAACCGATGAACGTGGGTACCGTATGTATGAAACTCTATACAGATGACGACGAGTACCTAGGAAGCGGCTTCATGCAGGTAACCAATGTGGCCGAAAGCTACGACAGATTCCTGATAAACAATAGCACTCTGGAGATGACCGACAAATTTGAGGGAGTGTATCACGTTAGCATAAGCGACAACCCCGACGAGGTGGTGCCACACATCGTGCCCGGCGACGAATTAAGGCAATGGGCCTATGTAAGCGACATTAAAAATCATTTCATCGCGACCGCTGTCGTGTATGAGCAGGAGGCGAGAGACTATCTGAAAGCGCTGCCAGAGAATGCAGGCGACGGCAAATATACCTTAAAGTACGACCTGCCGTTCGAACTGAACCGTGGCGGATGGTATCAAGCCTGTTCATACTTCCTCGACAAGATAAACAATAGTAGTATTTACAGCGCTAGACGTAACGAAGAATTCTGTGTAACCGACGCCGCATCTATCCGCGTGCTGGGCGATACGATTCTGGCCAGCGGACAGCCGATGGACCTCGAGATACAGATAAACTCAGGCTATCCATGGGACTGCGACGGCATGACCGGTCTGGAGACAGCCACTCTGGTACTGAGCCGTGTGGGCAGCGATGGCGAGCTGACTCAGATAGGCAAGGGAGAGGTGCCGATAACATTTGACAACGGTGGCGAATATCTGGCAGGCGTGGATACGATACGCATGAAGTCAGACAATCTTGCCGACGGCATATACCAGTTGCACATCAGCACCGGCGCACTTGGCATCGCCAGTCGCACCGTCAATATCACCATCGGCACCACAGCCATCAATGGCATAATATCCACCGAGCCCGAAAAGAAACATCAATACTACGACCTGCGCGGCATGCGCACCGACAGGCGCCCACTGCGCCGAGGCCTGTACATCCGCAACGGCCGCAAGGTGATACGATAGGCAGCATGCTGCCTACATCTTATCTTCAGGAACAGAAGTTGTCGTAGAATAGTCGAGCATTATTGCATTTTTTGTGAGATATACTTGTGAGTATCGGGGAAGTTTTGTACTTTTGCCGCCATTATGACACATGAGGAATATTATATGGTGGCGGGACACAGGTTCTGCGTGGAGGGCGACAGCGAGGTGCTGGCGCTGATGGACAACTATGCGCCATTCGGCTGCGAAGCGGGCGACACTATCGCTACGCTGCACATAGCGCAGGGCGAGGCTCCCGACTATCAGGAGGAAATGCAACAGGACGATGAGGGGCAGACGATAATCTGCGGCAGGACTGCCAGCGGTGAGCACGTGTTCGGATTTCTATTATCCGACAGCGCGGCAGGATGGCTCATCTGCAATGCCGACTATCGCGACGCCCAACTGATAATAGCCAACAACGACAGCCACCGACTGACCAAATTTGCACTCGACAACGCGCTGATGGTGCTCTTTGCACTGGCCACGGCCGACAAGCAGACGGTGCTGTTTCATGCGGCGGTGGTGAGCTGCGAGGGCCGCGGATATATGTTTCTGGGCCCCAGCGGCACAGGCAAGAGCACACACGCACGACTGTGGCTGAAGCACATCGGCGGCACCGAACTGGTGAACGACGACAACCCGGTGGTGCGCCAGGGTGTGGTTTACGGTTCGCCATGGAGCGGCAAGACGCCATGCTACCGCAACGTGAGCTATCCGCTGGGCGGCATAGTGGTGCTGAGTCAGGCACCTTATAATAAAATAGAGCGACTGGGCGGCATCGGGGCCTACGCAGCACTGATGTCGAGCATCAGCGGCATGCGCTGGGACGCCCGCATAGCCGACGGACTGCACCAATCGGAAAACGATCTGGCCACCAACGTGCCCATCTGGCATCTGGACTGTCTGCCCGACGAAGCAGCAGCCACACTCTGCCACAAAACCATAGCGCTATGACCGACAATTACATCATAGAAGAGGCCATCCGACTGGTAACCGAGGGCATAAGCGTGACACTGCCCGTGAGCGGCACCAGCATGCTACCATTTATAATAGGTGGGCGCGAGAGTGTGATACTGCAGAAGCCCGACGGAGCTAAGGTGGGCGACGTGGTGCTGGCATGGGTAATGCCGGGCCGATATGTGGTGCACCGCATCATCCGCATCGACGGCGAACACGTTACGCTGATGGGCGACGGCAATCTGGCTGGCACAGAGCATTGCACCACTGCCGGCATCAAAGCCATAGCCACACATGTGGTGGGCGACGATGACTGTCCGCACTCGCTATACACCCCATGGCGCCGCCGCGCAGCCCTACTCTGGTGGCATCTGCGCCCCGTGCGACGGTACCTGTTGGCCATCATCCGCCGATGTCATCTCGACTAAGCAAAGCGCATGGAGAGATCTCATGAGAAGTCTTGGATATGACAAAATAGTGAAATAGTAAAATTAAAATATGAAGATAAAGAATGGATTTGTGCTGCGCCAGGTGTGCGGCGAGAATGTGATTGTGGGCGAAGGCCTAGATGCTATCAACTTTGGTAAGATGCTGGCACTCAACGAGACCGCTGCATGGCTGTGGCAACAGGCACAGGCTATGGGCGAGTTTACCATCGAGGCACTGGCCGACAAGCTGTGCAACGAATACGAAGTGACACCCGACGAGGCACGCCGCGACGTGGCTGCTATCATCGATGAGTGGAAAGCCGTAAACGTCGTTGAATCAGTATAATCCGTAGGAGACTTAAAAATGAAGTATATCGTCTGGTTCTGGCGCAACTCGCAGGGCATACGGTGGAACACGGCTGTACGCATAGTGACGGGTATCGGGCAAGTGGTGCTCGGACTGATGATGGTATGGCTGAGCCGACGATTCATCGACGAGACCATACGCACGGGCAATACCCAGGACGTAATCCACATGGTATGCCTGCTGGTGCTTACCGTGGTGGGCGGCGTGGTGCTGCGACAGGTGGGCTACTGGCTTACCACCACCGCCGAAGTGCGACAGACCAACTGGCTGCGACTGCGAATATTCAGCAGTCTGTTTCGCCGCCAGCTGTTCGACGAGCAGGAGCTGCACTCGGGCGACGTGACATCGCGACTGGCCAAGGACATAGAACAGGTGAGCACCATCTGCACCGACACCATACCGCAGATGGCCATCACGGTAATACAGCTGTGCGGTGCGTTCATGCTGATGCGATGGTTCGACGCTCGACTGGCATGGGCACTGCTGTTGCTAACCCCGCTGGCCATCATCTTCGGCAAGCTGATAGCACGCCGACTGCGCCAGATGACGCTTGACATACGACAGGACGAGAGCCGCATACAGATGCAGGTGCAGGAGGGCATGGAGCACAACGCCGTGCTGCGCTCGCTGGGCTCGGAGCAGTGGGTGACCGACCGACTGGACGCTATGCAGCAGCGACTGCAGGGCAACGTGGTGCGCCGCACACGGTTCACCGTCATCACCCGACTCATCATGGGTTGCGCCTTCGGATTGGGATATCTGCTGGCCTTTGTGTGGGGCGGCATCAGTCTGCGCAACGGCACCATCACATTCGGTGTGATGACATCATTCCTGCAACTGGTGGGTATGATACAGCACCCCATACTGCAACTGCTTAACCAGATGCCCACCATCATACACGCCACCGCCAGCATTGACCGACTGAACGAACTGGAGGGCGAAGCCACTGACGGATGCACTACGGGCGGATATCAGCCCCAGCAGAGTGCGGCTATAGAACCGGCATCTGTAGACTTCAGCGACGTGAGCTTCAGCTACGCTAAGGGCGACCGCGAGATACTCTCCCACTTCACCCACCACTTTGCGCCAGGCTCAAAGACAGCCATCATGGGACAGACAGGCATTGGCAAGACCACGCTGTTCCGACTGATTCTGGGATTTATCCAGCCCACCGAGGGTCAGCTTAAGGTGGCCGGCACACTCTGCTTTGTGCCACAGGGCAACACGCTGATGAGCGGCACCATACGCTACAATCTGCAGCTGGCCAAGCCCACCGCCACCGACGACGAACTGCGCGAGGCGCTGCACACGGCATGCGCCGACTTTGTGACCGATCTGCCCGACGGACTGGACACCGAACTGGGCGAGCGCGGCAGCGGACTGAGCGAAGGTCAGGCGCAGCGCATAGCCATAGCCCGCGGACTGCTGCGTGGCGGCGACATAATGCTGCTCGACGAGATAAGCAGCTCGCTCGACGAACCAACAGAGCAGGAACTGTATCGCCGACTGTTCGACCACTACCCCAGCACCACCATGCTGTTCATCACCCATCGCCCCACCATCATCAATGCTGCGCGTGACAGTGTGACAGTGTTACAGTTAAAAAACTAACGCCCCGACAACACTAAGCGCAACGTTTCGCCTCTTTTTTTCGTCTTATTGGCTGTTATCTCAGAAATTATGTATACCTTTGCAGCCGAATTCGAACTAAAGTATAAATATTATCAATATTCATCAAATGAAGAAACTTTTAATGTGCGTGCTTGCCGCCAGCATGATGGCTCCGGCGATGGCACAAGAGAGATTTGAACAGGGTAAACCTAACGACGACAACTATCGTTACCTGGACAATTACAAAGGTCTGAAGGAGTATATCGACACCATTAACTATCCAAACTTTAAGCTTGGAGCCGGTACTACCGTAAACGACTACCTCAAAAAGACAACTGTCTATAAGCTGACCAATGCCAACTTTACCGAGACGGTAGCAGGCAACGCCATGAAGATGGCCAGTTGCGTGGACGGCAATGGTAACATGAACTTCACCACAGTAAAGAACTATGTGAAAGCCGCTACTGATGCCGGTCTGAACGTATACGGCCACACACTGGGATGGCACTCGCAGCAGCCCAAGGGATGGCTGTTGAGACTACTTGCTGATAAGCCCGATCCAAATGGTGAAGAAACTTATACTGAGGTAGCAAGCAAGGACTTCCGCAAGGATAAGTCAGTAGGCTGGAAAGCTGACGAGACCGAAAACGGTTATACACTTTCATTCAACAGCACCGATGGTCTGAAGGTTGTTACCACCAAGTCAAAGTCGTGGGAGATTCAGTTTGTAGCGATGGACAACATCAATCTTGAAACAACCAAGACCTACAAAATGACATTTACTGTGAAAGGTTCAAAGTCTGGCAGAATAGATGGTCGACTGGGAAGTTGGAGTGTAAACGGTCCTAGTTTCAGTGTCAACTTTACCGACGAGTGGCAGGATGTATCAGTAGATATTAAGCCTGCAATTGAGAGTAGCTTCATGTTGCTGCACATCCCCAATTACATCGGTGACGTATATATCAAGAGCATCAAGTTCGAGGGAAATAAAGTCGCCACAATCCCACAGACAGCCCAGGAGATGCACGACACTCTGGTATACGCCATGGACAAGTGGATTAAGGGTATGATGGAAGCCTGCGACGGCAAGGTTAAGGGTTGGGACCTGATAAACGAGGCCATCGGCGGCGGTGGCAACGACGGAAGCGGCAACTATCTACTGCAGCACTCTGATGCTTACAACCCTAACGGCAATCCCGATGCTACATGGGACGTAGGCGGCGGTGCATTCTACTGGCAGGACTACATGGGCGACCTGGAGTACGTACGTCAGGCCTGTCGTCTGGCTCGCAAGTATGGCCCAGAGGACGTCAAACTTTTCATCAACGACTACAACCTGGAGGGTACTTGGGACCTGACAACGAAGAATGGTATCAAGGCCAGTAAAAAAGTCTGGTCGATCATTGGTTGGATTAAGAAATGGGAGGCCGACGGAGTGACCAAGATTGATGGTATTGGCACACAGATGCACATCTCGTTTAATAAGAACAGCAATTCACAGAACACTCTGAAGACAGCCATCACCGGTATGTTCAAGGCAATGGCAGCATCAGGCAAACTGGTTCGTGTAAGCGAGCTGGATATGGGGTATAACGATGCCAGCGGCAAAAGCGTTGCTACTGGCAATATGACTGAAGCCCAGCACAAGGAGATGGCTAACTTCTACGAGTGGATTATCCAGCAGTACCTCACCATCATCCCTGCCGAGCAGCAGTGGGGCATCTGCCAGTGGTGTACCAACGACTCGCCCAGCAACAGCGGATGGCGTGCCAACACACCTGTAGGCATCTGGGACCTGAACAACTACCGCAAGCACGTGTACGCAGGATTCGTTCGCGGACTGAACGGTGGCGAGCCTACCACAGGCATCAGCGCTGTGAAGAGCGACCGCACACTCAACACATCGAAGGGCATCTACAACCTGAACGGTGTACGCATGCAGGCCACATCGATCGACGAGCTGCCACACGGCATTTACGTGGTAGATGGCAAAAAGTTGGTAAAATAAAATAATTGCGCCAAATCAAATAATCACTTCTAGTTACGTTAATATTTGCGTAATTCAAAAAAAAATAGTACCTTTGCAGCCGATTTGCAATAGGTATTATTTTTTTTATATAAAACACTAATTGATTTATGCGTAAAGAATGGCGTGGTTTTAAAGGAACCAAATGGACCGAGGAGGTCAATCTCAGAGACTTTATTCAGAACAACTACACAGCTTACGAGGGCGACGAGTCTTTCCTGGCTGAGCCTACC
>JAEEGF011426543.1_pt1 | contig 11104 bp, 10 predicted proteins | sample 9134171 | NCBI WGS metagenome assembly JAEEGF01 (sample SAMN16246542, study PRJNA631951) | gut metagenome | biome: gut microbiome; feature: rumen; material: AP-attached | host: Bos | place: Iran: Karaj | collected 2018-10
GTTAGCCAAGTCTGGTGTGTCAGAAACAGTACATGACAAAAATATTGTGGAGGCCAATATTATGGCCTCCTCAACTTTATTCTCACTTAATGACGACCCTGAGCTATAGCTCGAGCTCGTTCACGCTCGATAAAGCATGAGCAAGCTCTGCTTTATTCTCACTTAATCACGACCTTGCGAATGGAACCGTCGGAGTACTTCACGATGTTGATACCCTTGACAGGAGCGTTGAGCAGCTTACCGTCGATGGTGTAGTACTGCTGGGCGGCAGGTGTTGTCTGACCGCTGGTGAGCAGATTGATGCCTGTAGGCTCATAGGGCTGAACCTTTGCCTTTGCAGCATTGGCAATTTTACCGCTGTTGTCAACCAGAAGGACGGCAACATAAACCTGCTCCTTGTCGATGGCATTCAGAAGAGCTGCCTTTGTGGGCAGATTCAGCGTGTATTCGCTGTAAGCGGGTTCTGTGTTCGACAAGTTGGTGAGCTGACTGGCCTGATTGCTACCTGATACATAAGAACTGCTCAGGGCAACATCGTTGAATGTGAGGCCGGCAACCGAAGTAGTTCCATATTGGCCACCGCTACCGAAGGGTGCCAAATCTTCAGGCAGGCTGGAAGAAGAGTAGTAATTAGGATAGTAATTGGACTGCTTGAATCCGCTGGTTGTACCGGTGATGCCATCACCAATGAGCACGTACTCAATTTTGTAGTTAGCACCGTCAGCCAGTGACTGAACGGTAGCCTTGGCATTAACTTTTGACTGATCCTCGTTCCACATGGCCTCCACATCAACAGCAACCAGCGGCTGACGGGCCAACACGGCACGGAAGTCATCGCAAATGTCTTCACCGTTTCCATAGTACGGATCGGTATAGTAACGACGTTCAAGCGTACATTGGGGTGCACCATCGAAATTGAGTTTGGCATAGCTGTTGGGAGCGATATACATGGCGTCACCAGAGTTGTACTGGTGGACGGCAATACCCACGAAGCTGTCGCCGAAAGTATGACGCAGTTTCTCCATACCTACCATACCACGGGGACACCAGCCGCAACCGGTACCTGTGTACTCCTCTACAGTCACGCGGTGTGTAGCCAACTGAACAACGGTATATAAGGGGAATGAAACTGAATTGTTGCTTGAAGCGTTTTCGTTTCCGTTGACCTTGGTAATGGTCAGCGTCTTGGTCTTCACACCCAGCTCGCTGTCAGCATCGATGGTAATCTCAACTTCTCCAATGTTATTGAAGGTTATCGGCGAAGCCACATCAGCATGCTGCTCGGCACCGGTCTCGCCATCGGAGGTAATGGTGTAGTCGATGCTGGTGAGCGGGTTCTGTCCTATATTGGTAACGGGAATCTTAATCGTGGCAGTACTACCAATTTGGGCAATCTGATAGTCAACATCATTCGGCGTTGCGCTATCGTTCGGGAAGGTGCCGCCCTCAACCAGGATCTGGAAGGCGAGCTTACCGAAACCATAGCCATTCATATCAGACCAGCTTACCTGTCCGGGGGCACAAATCCAGAAGGCATTAGGAACATCAGAACCGCAGGCCAAGATGGGATAGGTGTCCGAACTGGTTACGGCATAGCCGATGTAGAAACCCGCGTTATCAACAGCATACGGAGTGGTCAGCTCAATGTCGTTGGCACCATCAGCAAGCGATGCAACATCCTGAACATAGTCAGCAGCGGAAACTGAAGCAGGACGGGTCTTTGAAATCCAAACCTTCACGTTGCTCATAGTGGAACCCATACCAGCACCAACATAGACACGCACGGCCTTGACGGTAGCAGTACCTAACTGCTCATGATTGGCAGGAATGAAAATACCACAAATAAACGACGTCGGACTTCCAATACCGATAGTAGTAGAGCTTGAGAGGTCAGACTCAGTCATGTAACCCCACCACAACTGACCTTCAGTCGGTGTGATGGTACCCATGGCGGGTGCAGCCTTTGCACGTAAGCCAAACGGACTGACCAGCTCTGTAACTTCCTGCGACCATTGCTGCGCAGAAACACTTACTGCCGTAAACAAGGCAGCGAATAGAAGTAAAACTTGTTTTTTCATATTAACTGAATATTTAATGTTGAATGTTTGACCTTCGGTCGAGCCTGCTCTCGCTCGGCATAGCTGATACAAGCATCGCTCTGCTCTCGCTTAATCGCAGCCTTAATCTTTAATGTTTAATCTTTAATGTTTAATGTTTAATGTTTAATGTTTAATGTACAACCACCTTCTTACCATTCAGGATATACACGCCCTTGGTGGGATTCTTCACGAGACGACCATCAAGGCTGTAGTATTGGTGAGTGGTGAGGGGTGAGTGGTGAGTGGGAGATATGCCGTCAGTCTCGCCGTTAGCGAACTGGATATAGACAACGCGGGTCTCATCACCATTCTTAATGGTAAGCTCAGCTTTCAGATAGCCAGTGGACTGGATGCCTTCAGCGTCGAACTCAACAGGGGTCATTCCATTACGCGACACTTCAAATGTACGATACAAGGCCTCCACATCATTCATGGGATAGCAGTCACCGCCCATACACCATTTCAGAAGATCTGCATTCAGGGTATTGTGCAGGACGTACATCGTACCGCTAATCGTAATAGTAGAACCAAAACCAGGAGCATTCACACTTAGTACAAGTCCATCGTTAGCGCTGGAAGTGGTGGGATTGGTGTAACACGCCAACTCCCCAAAATCGTTTTCTTCTGCTGGAATCGTTACCGTAGCATAGTCGGGCAGACTCTCGCCATGATATAAGAATTCCAGCGTCTGTGCTTTGGCTGCTGTTCCCGTCAGGAACAGGGCAACCGCTGAAATAAGTAAAAGTTTCTTCATATCTATCGATTTTTAATTTGCCAATTTCAATTTAGCAACCTGCTGTACGCCCGTGTCGGTATAGACGAAGGCGATGACGGAGAGTTGCTGAATGTTCCAGTCGTCGGGGATAGTCACACCCTGATGGGTGATTTCCTTGCTCTCACCTTCGCGGACGCTGACCTCTTCGCCCCAAGTACCGTTGATGGCTGCACGGAACACGTGCTGATGCAGATAGTTGTCGTCGCGAGGTCCGTCGGGCATCATCTGGAAGGCGGTGATATTGTCTTCCACCAACCATAGCTGCAGCTTGCCGGTGAAGTTGCCGTCAACACCCTGAAGCGTGGTCACGATGTCGAGCTGGCGGTCGGCAAGTCGGGGGTCCAACGTGATATTGACGGGAGCCGTCTTCTGCAGTTCCTCACGAATCTTACCGTTCCACGAAGTGTAGTCAAGCAGTCCCGTGCGATTGACCATTCCCACAGGCTGGTATTCAATATTCCAGTAGTCGTAGTACTCGTCGCCGGTCTCAGTACGCAGTCCCAGGAAACGGCCATTGGTATAGAATGCCAAGGGTCCGCAATGGATGGCAACGGCAATCACGGCGTCTTCGCCGTACTGCTCCTGCAGACGGTGTGTCTCGTCGTTGGCATAGGGGCAGTTAATGCAGCGCTGGCCGGTGAAGTCCTCAATCAGCACGCTACGGCTGACGGCCGCCGGCTTGACGTAGATGAGCCGCTCGTCCTCGCTGATGTTGCTGCAAGAGGCGAAGATAAGTAAAAGGGTAAAAAGGGTAAAAGGTAAAACTCCTACACTCCAAATCCTATCTTTTTTCATTTTTTCATTCTTTCATTTTTAGAAGTTCCACTTCACGCCTAACGTAGGATTCCAGAAGAAAGCCTTGTCACTCGTCGGGTCTGTATTATACACGAAGTTGTTGCTGAACTCCCACTCGGTGCCCACGCTGAAGTGCGGCGTGAAGTTGTACCACAATTGAGGCTCGGACAGCACGACTAACTGACCGTGACCGTTGGCCTTCTCACCTCGCCACAGGTCTATAAAGCCGGAGAACGTCAGGCGCTTATTGGCAAACGTCGTACTCCATACGCCCGTCAGTTGGGCGCTGGCATAGGAGTGTGTATTGTCGTAGCTCTTGAAATACTGCTTATAAAGTGCCTGCACGCTATAGGTAGTGGAGAAATCTGCGTTATGGCCGTTCCATGCCAAACCCGCAAGGGCGGCTTGCTGGAAACTGCCGCTACGGCTTACTCCGCCGTCGTACTCTACGTGGGCAGCGAAAGGCGACTCCTTGCCCAGCTTGAACTCACGCGAAATCTCCGTATAGGCACACTCGGTGAAGTGACGGCTGAGGTCGATATCCACAAAATAATACCACGAGCCCCAGTCGTCGGCCTTGAACTGCTCAACAGTTATGGTGACCTTCTGACGACCGGCTTCCTCACCGGTATAGATGTTACGTCCGAAGTCGTAGTGCAACTGAATGTCCTGTGCAACGGAACCTAATGATATCAGGGTGAACAGGCCCAATAATAATGCTTTCTTTCTCATATTGTTTATTTTTTTAGTAGTTTTATCATGAGAGAGGCTGCCTCGTCAGGTGCACACTGGCTACCTAAGCGTTGCCGTACTTCCTCATAGCCACGTAGCATCGGTTCACGTCCTTCTCCGCCTGGCATGACACGTGCCAGCTCACGTTTCAAGGCTTCTACGGAGAAGGTATCGGCCACCAGTTCTGGAACAACCTCACGTCCTGCAATGAGGTTCACCAATGACACATACCTGACCTTGAGGAGCAGCTTCCGCAACAGCCCGTACGCCCAGGCCATAGGCAGACGGTAAGACACTACCTGCGGCACACCGAAGCAACAGGTCTCCAAGGTAGCGGTGCCACTGGTCACAAGGGCAGCAGTAGCCTCGCTGAGCAGCTTATAGGTCTGGTCGTGTACCACCCGCACATGGGTTCCTTCTACAAACGGTTTGTAGTACTCCATAGGAATGGCAGGGGCTCCAGCCAACACCACGTCGTACTGTTCAGCGTATGACCGGGTAGCCTCAATCATCGCAGGCAGGTTGTCCTTAATCTCCTGAAGACGGGAACCGGCCAGCAGGGCAATAGTGGCCCCACCAAACCTCCCCGAAAGGGGAGGCTTACCTTCGGACTCCGTAGATAAGTCCCTCCTTTCGGAGGGATTTAGGGAGGCCCACTCGTCCACCTCTTCCCTCGTAGGATTGCCCACGTAGTGGATGGGGTAGTGGTGCTTCTGTTCAAAGAACTCCACCTCGAAGGGCAGGATACTAAACAGCTCATCGACATCGCGCTTGATCCGCTTGATGCGGTACTCCTTCCAAGCCCAGATCTTCGGAGCAATATAGTAATAGACAGGACAGATATGGTTGGCATGCACGTACTTCGCGATGTCAAGATTGAAGCCCGGGTAGTCAACAAGGATGACCACATCGGGTTTCCATTCGCTGATGTCGCGCTTGGCATTGCGCATGTTCTTCAAGATGGTGGGCAGGTGCATCAGCACAGGAATGAAGCCCATGTAAGCCAGCTCACTGTAGTGCTTGACACGCGTACCGCCAACCTTGGCCATGAGGTCACCGCCATAGAAACGGAACTCTGCCTCAGGGTCTTCACGCTGGAGCGACTGCATCAGTCGCGATGCGTGCAGGTCGCCACTGGCCTCACCAGCTATCAGATAGTATTTCATGTAGAGCGTTGAGAGTTAGGAATTAGGAGTTCTTGGCTGAGCCATGCGGCGAAACCGAGCGAGGAGTTAGGAGTTGAGAGACTGCGTCCATGGCTTCATACGCCGTGACGTCCATGCGTGTAGGCGTAATCGACACATAACCATGGGTGACCGCCCAGTTGTCAGTATCCTCGGCCTCGGGCTCGTCGTTGGTGTATTGTCCCACCATCCACCAATAGTCGTAGCCACGCGGATGATGACACTTGCTGACCTCATTGCCCCACGTTCCGTAAGCCATGCGGCAAACCTTGACGCCTTTGAACATAGACATCGCAGGGAAGTTGATGTTCAGGCATACGCCATGCGGCAGGCCATGACTGAGTACTTGCTGCGTAAACTGCTTTACATAAGGTGTAAGCGGCTCGAAGTCGGCATCCGCACGATAGTCGCAAATGGAGTATGCCACAGAGGGGATATACTTCATGCAGCCCTCCATTACCACGCCCATCGTGCCGGAGTAGTGAGTATTGACGGTGCCGTTGTCACCATGATTGATGCCTCCCAACACCAGGTCAGGACGGCGCTCCTTACACAGTTCTGCTAACGCCATCTTCACACAATCAACGGGAGTGCCGTTACACGACCATATCTGTAGGCCGGGCTCCTCATGCTGCTTCGTCAGCGTCAGCGGCTTGTTGGCCGAGAAAGCGCAGGCAAAGCCGCTACGCGCGGAGTCTGGGGCGCATACCATGATGTCGCCTAAATGGCGCACCATTTCCACTAGGCAACGAATTCCCTTGGCCTGATAGCCGTCGTCGTTGGAGATGAGTATTAAAGGTTTCTTTTCTTCCATATTATATGTTCATAATTTGGTGCAAAAGTACAACTTTTTATGGAGTTAAAGGAGTTAAAGGAGTTAAAGGGAGTTAAAGGGAGTTAAAGGTAAATAGATTTCCTTGTTAAAACCCTCCTCACTACCCCCAAATCACTAATCTTTTTGTACCTTTGCATCCAACTATCTTGAAAAGAAAGAAACAGAATGGGAAAAATCATAGCATTAGCAAACCAGAAAGGTGGAGTGGGTAAAACCACGACAACCATTAATCTTGCAGCATCGCTGGCCACCCTCGAAAAGACCGTGCTGGTGGTTGATGCCGACCCTCAGGCCAATGCCTCAAGCGGCTTGGGTGTCGATATCAAAGCCGTTGATTGCTCGCTCTACGAGTGTATCATCGATAATGCCGATGTGCGCGAGGCCATCTATACTACCGATATTGACGGTTTGGACATCATCCCCAGCCATATTGACCTGGTGGGTGCCGAAATAGAAATGTTGAATCTTGAGAATCGTGAGAAAGTGGTGAGCCACCTTTTGGCTCCCATCCGCAACGAATACGACTATATCCTCATTGACTGCTCTCCCTCGTTGGGACTCATTACGGTCAATGCTCTGACGGCAGCTGACTCGGTCATCATCCCCGTACAGTGTGAATACTTCGCACTGGAGGGTATCTCCAAGCTGCTCAATACCATCCGTATCATTAAGCAGAAACTGAACCCGAAGCTCGAGATTGAAGGCTTCCTGCTGACCATGTATGACTCTCGTCTGCGTCTGGCCAACCAGATTTACGACGAGGTGAAACGCCACTTCCAAGAGCTGGTCTTCAAGACCGTCATCCAGCGAAACGTTAAGTTGTCGGAGAGTCCGAGTCATGGTCTGCCCGTCATCCTCTACGATGCAGACTCTACCGGTTCGAAGAACCATCTGGCATTGGCAAAGGAAATCATTAGCAAAAACAGTTGAGAGCTCTCAACTCTCATCACTAAACAAGTATGGCAGTAAAGAAGAAATACGATAGGAATGTGCTGGGCCGCGGACTGGACGACATTGGAAACGGCCGTGGACTGGATGCATTGATAGATACTGGCGAGGTACGTACACAAGGCTCGTCAAACCTGAATGAGGTGGAAATCGGTAACATAGAGCCCAATCCCAATCAGCCTCGACGTGAGTTCGATCAGGAGGCACTTCAGGAGTTGGCTGGCAGCATCAAGGAACTGGGCATCATACAGCCCATCACCCTGCGGCAGATGCCAGGCGGCAAATATCAGATTATTGCCGGTGAGCGTCGCTGGAGAGCATCCCAGCTGGCAGGGCTGACGAAGATTCCCGCCTACATCGTAACGGTGGAAGACGAGAGTGCCATGGAGATGGCGCTGGTAGAGAACATTCAGCGTGAAGACCTGAACGCCATTGAGATCGCACTGGCCTATCAGCACTTGGCAGAGACCACCGGCATGACACAGGCGAAGATCTCAGAGCGAGTGGGCAAGAGCCGTGCCGCTGTGACCAACTACATGCGTCTGCTGAAACTGCCCGCACAGGTGCAGATGGCGTTGAAAAACAAGGAGATAGACATGGGACATGCTCGTGCGCTGCTCTCCATTGAAAGTCCCTCGCAGCAGATCAAGCTGTTCAAGGAAACACAGAAACAGGGCTACTCCGTGCGTCGCGTGGAGGAGATTGCCCAGATGCTGAAGAATGGTGAAGACGTCAAGGTGGCGAAAGGCAAGACACAGAAAGCCCAGCTGCCTGAGGAGTTCGGTGAGTTACGTGACCGTCTGGCAAACTTCTTCCAGACCCGAGTGCAGATGACCTGTTCGCCTAAGGGGAAAGGCAAAATCAGCCTCCTGTTCAATAACGAGGAGGAACTGGAGCGCATCATGAATGCGCTGGACGGTCGGTCTTGATCGGGCTTCGAAGCGGGCTTCGCCCTAAATGATAAATGATAAATGAGAAAGATTCTTCTAAATAGGTTTTTTTATAATTACCGTTGGATGATGGTGATGAGTTTATCATTTATCATTTCTCATTTCTCATTTAGCAGCGCCGCTGCGCAGGAAGTGGTTCCTTTGGACAGCATTGAGGTGCTTGAGGCAAAGGTGGATTCCATGTTGGCAGCCGACACGCTGGACGTGATGATGCCTGAGAAACTGGAGGCAGTGGTTCCCGACACGTTGAAAATCAAGATTCCTCGTGACTGGGCCTCATGGAAACCTGAACCCCAACGGGCATTGTGGCTGGCACTGGTGCTGCCCGGCGCAGGTCAGATCTATAACCGCAAGTACTGGAAACTGCCCATCGTGTATGGCGGATTCGTAGGCTGCATCTATGCCATGACGTGGAACAACATGATGTATAAGGACTATGCGCAGGCCTATCTCGACATCATGGACTCAGACCCTACTACTGAGAGCTACAACAAGTTCCTGCACCTGGGGCAGAAGATAACCGACAGCAATAAAGACCGCTTCAAGGATATCTTCAGGAAACGAAAGGACAAGTATCGCCGTTGGCGCGACCTGAGTTTCTTTGTCTTGGTGGGAGTCTATGCACTCTCAGTTATTGACGCTTATGTGGATGCGGAGCTCTCGCAGTTTGACATCTCCAGGGACCTCAGCCTGCGGGTTACGCCCACCGTTATCAACAACCATTCCTCACGGAATATGCTCGACGCTTCCTCCCTCGGAGTGAATTGCAGCATCAATTTCTAAAGTTAAAAAGTTAAAAAGTTAAAAAGTTAAAAGGTTAAAACGTTAAGAATAGATATGGGAAAAAGAAGTGTGATAATCAATAAGTTAACAGGTTCAGTAAAGTGGTTTTTACCTTTCTGCCTTTTTTTCTTCTTGCCTTTGACAGCAACGGCACAGGTTGTTGTTGACGACGAAGAGGAAGAAGACGAGATTGAGGTAGAGGTGGAAGAAGACGATGTCATCGTCATTGAGGGCGATGGCGAGGAAGAAGTCATTGAGTTCCCCGAAGCCATGTCCTACGACCTTGACAGCCTGTTGAACCAGTATATGTCGCGTACCTATCTGGAGCAGGATGCCGACTGTCGTATGAAAGATGAGAACCCCACCTTCACCGATGAGGAGTACATCGACCGCCTGAGCCGTCTGCCTTACGTCATGGAGATGTCCTACAACCCCGTGGTGCGCAACTTCATCGATCGTTACAGCGGACGCCTGCGCAAGTCGGTGAGCTATATGCTGGGAGCCAGCAATTTCTACATGCCCATCTTCGAGGAAGCCCTCGAGGCCTACGGCGTACCCTTGGAGCTGAAGTACCTCCCCGTCATTGAGTCGGCCCTCAACCCGCGTGCCGTTTCACGTGTCGGCGCTACCGGACTGTGGCAGTTCATGCTGGCTACGGGCAAGCGCTACGGCCTGAAGGTCAACACGCTCGTTGACGAGCGCCGCGACCCCGTCAAGTCGTCGTATGCCGCTGCCCGCTACCTCAGTGACCTGTACAAGATCTACGGTGACTGGAACCTCGTAATTGCCGCCTACAACTGTGGTCCCGGCAACATCAACAAGGCCATCCACCGTGCCGGAGGCGTGAACAAGGACTATTGGCACATCTACCCCTACCTGCCCGCCGAGACGCGTGGCTACGTGCCTGCCTTCATTGCCGCCAACTACATCATGAACTACTATTGTGACCACAACATCTGTCCCATGCGTTCACGCCTGCCCGACCGCACAGACACCGTGGTGGTCAACAAGAACATACACCTGCAGCAGATTGCCGCTGTGTGTGGCATCGACATCGAGGAGCTGCGTACGCTGAACCCCTCCTATCGCCACGACATCGTGCCGGGCGCTACCGAGCCTTCAGCCATCCGCATGAACCTCTCCGACATCACCAAGTTCATCGACATGCAGGACTCGGTTTATCGCTACCGTGCCGACGAGCTGCTCACCCGTCGTGCCGTAGTAGTCATTAACGACGACGTGCCCACCTATACCCATCACAAGAAGAAGGGACGCCGTGGCTCTTATGTCAGCAAGAAGCGCGGCAAGCGCGGACGTGGCACCATAGGCACCACCAAGCGTGGCAAGCGCCATGCTGCCAAGGCAACCGCTAAGCGTGGCAAGCGCCATGCTGCTGTCAAGCGTGGAGGCACGAAGCGGAAGGCTGGCGGAAAGAGAAGAAGAAGAAGGTGAACAGTAGGCACGTGTATACGTGCCCCCTAAAAAAATAGGATTATGGCTGACGAAGAGTTAAAACACCAAGAGAACGTTGACGAACAGCTGATAAACGATGCTTTCCAACATTTGCTGGACAGCTATATCTCTTCGCGCCATCGCAAGAAGGTCGATATCATCACCAAGGCCTTCAACTTCGCCAAGCAGGCCCATAAAGGCGTGCGGCGTTTGTCGGGTGAGCCTTACATCATGCACCCCATCGCCGTGGCGCAGATAGCCTGCGAGGAGGTGGGGCTCGGTTCCACCAGTATCTGTGCCGCCCTGTTGCACGATGTGGTTGAGGACACCGACTACACCGTTGAGGACATTGAGAACATCTTCGGCACGAAGATAGCCATGATTGTTGACGGACTGACGAAGATCAGCGGCGGCATCTTCGGCGAGCAGGCTTCTGCCCAGGCAGAGAACTTCAAGAAGCTGCTGCTCACCATGAGCGATGACATCCGCGTCATCCTCATCAAGATTTGCGACCGTCTGCACAACATGCGTACCCTGCAGAGCCAACCCGC
>JAEEGF010079195.1_pt1 | contig 11103 bp, 14 predicted proteins | sample 9134171 | NCBI WGS metagenome assembly JAEEGF01 (sample SAMN16246542, study PRJNA631951) | gut metagenome | biome: gut microbiome; feature: rumen; material: AP-attached | host: Bos | place: Iran: Karaj | collected 2018-10
AAATCTGTAATACAACAAGGACGTGCACATCGGTGAAAACAGCTGGATCGGCGCCAATGTCTGCATCATGCCGGGAGTGACCATCGGCAAGAACACCGTCATCGGTGCCGGCAGCATCGTCACCAGGGACATTCCCGATAACGTCGTAGCGCTTGGCGTTCCCTGCCGGGTAGTGCGGGAAGTGGGCGAGCGCGATAAGGAATATTTCTATAAGAACGAAAAGGTCAGCGACTGCTTTAAGTAAACTTAAGCTGACCGCTGACATAGGGGGGTAAGCAATGGAAGAAAACTGGAAGTCTGAAGGAATCATTGACGAGATCGAGAAGGGTGTTTACGCCTTTCTGAAGCCGCTGGGCTTTCGCAAGTACGGGCGCAACCTGCACCGCTTTGTTGACGAAGACATTTCCCAACTGGTCAACTTCCAGGTCGGACCAACCAGATGGTTTGGCGAAGAACTTGTGGTCAATACCGGCATCCGGATACCGGAATGTTCGGAGATGTCCTTTAAAACTGAAGAAAGAAAGCGATACTACCCGGAATACCGCTGCACCATGCGTTCCAGCCTGGGCATGGTATCCGGCGGTAAGGATACCTGGTTTGACCTGCATGCCGATACCAACCAGACGATTGCCAGCATCATAAAAGAAATCGAGGAGGTCGTTTTACCGGCCTTTGAAGTACTCAACAGCCGTCAGGCCATTCTCGCTCACCGCCGGGAGTATCCGCAGTTTGACTCGATGCGCAGGCATCTGATCCTGCTGGATGAAACCATGATCTACGGTCATCTTGGCGATCTGGACAAGGCCCGGGAATGCTTTGACACTTATTACCAGCAACAGGTCGAAGAAGCTGAAAGAGAACTGCAGAAAAAGGGCAAGGCTTTCTATGGCCACATTGAATACCTTGACCGGCTGGCTGAGAAAAACGGGTTGAGATAAAAACTGCTGTCGGATTAACCCGGCAGCAGTTTTCATGCTCATTTGTTTGTTTTGGTATCAACACTTGCTCAGCTGACTGATCCGCTTTTCCAATATCCTGACGATTTCTTCCAGCTTGGCCTTATCGTCTTCTGAGAAACGGCCGATCAGCGGGGAGTCGATGTCCAGAACCCCAAAGAGCTGACCGTTAATGATGATGGGGATGACGATCTCGCTGTTGGAGGCGCTGTCGCAGGCGATGTGGCCAGCAAACTGATGAACGTCCTTAACTAATACGGTCTTACGGTCTCTGGCGGCCTTGCCGCAGACTCCTTTGTCCAGCGGGATGATCTCGCAGGCAACCTTGCCCTGGAAGGGGCCTAAGATAAGCTGGCCGTCCCGATACAGGTAATAGCCCAGCCAGTTGAGATTTTCCATTGACTGATAAAGAAGGGCGGAAGTGTTGGAAAGAATGGTGATGAGATAGTTCTGATCTCTGACCATTTCCTGAGTCTGCTGCTTTAGTAACTGATAATCCATGTCTCTTACCTCAGCGCCATTATAGCACTTTTATCCCTGCAGCTTCTTTATCTTGCCCTCAGATTGTGCTAGAATGACACCAGACAGGGGTGCCTAGTGCTGAGATATACCCTTAGACCTGAACTGGATAATGCCAGCGTAGGAAGTCTGAGAGAGCCCCCTTAGAAAGGGATTTTTTTATGAAATTATCAACTCGTGATCTTGTTTACATGGCTTTGTATGCCGCCTTATTCGTCGTTTTGGACTATCTGACTAATCTGTTCAACCTGTTCAGAATGCCTCAGGGCGGCTCGCTTTCCTTTGCGACTGTTGCTCTGCTAGTAGCCAGTTACCATCTGGGCTGGAAGAAGGGCTTAATGGTCTGCGTTGTTTCCATCATACTGATGTGGGCCATCGGTTCCATTACCTATTACGGCATCGTCAGCCTGCTTTTTGACTATGTCATCGGTTATCTGGCTTACGGTCTGGCCAGCCTGGTGCCCAGCTATAAGTTTGTTTATTTCGGCGTCATCGTTTCCAATCTGATCCGCCTGGCCGCTTCAACCTATGCCGGCTGTGCCGTCTGGGAAAGCCCGCTTGGCGCTTCCTTAAGCTATAATGCCAGCTACATCATTCCGACCATGATCGCTGACCTGGTACTGGTACCGCTGATCATGGCGGCCATCAGCCCGGTTGTAAACAGAAGAAAGTAACAGGAGCATATCGGGAGAAAGTCAATGCATCCGGAAGTCAATTCGCAGGTCTACATTCAGGCATATAAGCATGACGGTTCCCTGCACCGTACCTGGTCAATGGGTGATGTGCTGGAGGCTGATGAAAAGCACTTTGTCATCGTCACCAACAAGAGCTGGGTACTGGAGCACTCGGGCTACCGCTGGAATACCCGGGAGCCGGCCATCGGCTACTATTTTACCGAGCGCTGGTTCAACGTCATTGCCATGATCCGCGATGAAAGCATCTATTTCTATGTCAATCTGGCTTCCCCGGCCCTCTGGGATGAAGAGGCGGTCAAGTTCATCGATTACGACATTGACTATAAGATTTATGAACAGGACCTGATCATCACCATGGACCAGGATGAATACTTCCGCCACAAAAAGAGCATGCATTATCCCGATGAGATCGATGAGATCATCCATAAGACCATGGATGAGATCCTCGACGACGTCCGCAATCAGCGGCCACCCTTCAACCGTCAATATGTGGAAGAGCACTTCCAACAGTATTTAAAACAGCTGGCCGGTTAGCCAGCTGTTCCTCTTTTCAGGCAGGGAAGATTATCAATAGGCGATCTCGCCGTCCAGCATGATCAGCTTGCCGTCTGCGGTGATGGTGGGATCGTTGGTAACGATGTCGAAGTGACCGGCAGCATCCTGCCTGCCGCCCAGACCGCGGTTGCGGCCTAAGCCGATGTGAAAGGTATGGAAAGCGGATTCGTCTTCAATGTAGGATACGCCGCGGGTCTTGGAAATGCGGTTAAGCCCGATGCCCAGTTCGCCGGCCTTATACATGTTTTCGCTGTTGAAGGAAGCGATGTAGTCAAGCAGCTTCTGACCGTCCCCGCCCTCACTTTCTGCTGAGACGATCCGGCCGTTTTCAAAGACGACCTTGACGGTGTTCTTCACTAAGCCGATGTAGCCGAAGGAGGCATCCAGATACAGCACGCCGTTGGTCTGGTCTTCATTAGGGGCCACGAAGACCTCAAATGAGGAAGAGCCGATCAGCCCCTTGCGCCCGGCCCGGCCATTGAAGTAGCCGGGGTTGCGGCCTTCAATGTTGAAATGGAGGTCCGTGCCCTTACGAGTGGTCACGTGGACGTCTTTGGTCCCCTTCATTACATTGATGATTCTTCTGGCATCGCGGTAGGTGACGCTGGGGTTCATCTGGATGAAGTCGTTTTCCAGAAGCGAGGTACCGTCGGAACAGGACAGCGGCAGAGAAAGGAAACGAGCCCCTTTCCTGACTGCGGTACGGATGGCATTGGTAGTAATGAAGGAGAAGTCGGTGGCGCCGATGATGACGTCTTCCTTGCAGAAGACGTCAGTCATGCCCTCAATGACATCGCCTTTCTGGACGAGTTGGGAATTAAGGATGGTCGTCTTCAGCGCCGCGTCGGCGCCATATGCCCACCGCGAGATGGCTTCCGCTTCCCGCAGGTGCGCTTCATCGGTAATGAAATGGATCAGCTCATCCTTACCGACATTGAGCCAGTCGTGAAGGATGATCGATATTCCCTTGTCAATATTAATCATAGCCCATTTTCCTTCTATGCTATAATGATACAATAAAAACGGGAGGCAGAAGAAATGAAAAAACTTCCTCACTATGATTTTGACAAACCGGTTAAGCTGATCGAGTATAAGGCCCCGCGCTTTGACATTGCCTTTTACTCCTTCCTGCTGAGCCTGCTGATGCTGGCGGCGCTGTGGCTGCTGTTTGTTCATGACGGTAAGTTTGCCATCGACTTCACCCTCTGGCGGGTGCTGGTCTCGATACCGCTGGTCATGCTGGCATACTGGGTCAGGGAACTGCTTAATGAGCTGCGCGTCTATCCGCCCAAGCTGATGAAAAAGCATATCTGGAAGCTCGGGGAACTGATGGAAATGACCGGCAAGGACCGTAAGCAGACCGAGGTGATCATGAGCCACGTCTTTGAATCCTGCTTCGTCGTTGACCAGAAAAACATCTCTGAGTAGTTTTTCAGAAAAAAATGATAACAATTTACAGACCTGCCTGCAAAAAGTTGCAAGCAGGTTTTTTCGTGCTATAATGAGGATTAATCAAAGGAGGATATGATTATGCTTATCAGATTAATCGGTGTAGCAATCGTCGTCGTCGGACTCATTCTAAAGTTTGATACCATTGCGACTGTTGTTCTCGCCGGAATCGTTACCGGTCTGGTCGGTGGTATGAGCGTCATGGATATTCTGACAACTCTGGGCAATTCATTCGTAAGCCAGAGAACAGCTACCCTGTTCGTTCTGACCCTGCCTGCTATCGGTATCTGCGAAAGATTCGGTCTTAAGGAAAAGGCTATTGACTTCATCAGAAGCATCAAGTCCGCTACTGCCGGCCGTGTCATCATCGTATACGAAGCCATCAGAACGCTGGCTGCTGCCTTCTCCATCAGATTAGGCGGTCACCCGCAGTTCGTCCGTCCGGTCGTCGTTCCGATGGCCGAAGGTGCTGCCGTTGCCAAGTATGGTGATATCAATGACAAGATGTCTGATATCATCAGAGGCGGAGCTGCCGGTGCGGAAAACTATGGTAACTTCTTCGCTCAGAACTGCTTCATGGGTTCTTCAGGCACCCTGCTGATCGCCGGCTTCCTGTCCGAGACCTTAAAACTCGGAGAGACCGGTGCCATCGCCTTACAGGTTGCCAAGTGGTCAATCCCGGTAGCCGTGATCTCCATGGTATACGGTATTGCCAGAAACCTCTGGCTGGACAAGCAGCTGGATGATGCCAGTAAAGGAGGTAAGAAATAATGACTGCCGCTCAGATTTTAGGTGAAGTATTCTACAGTATCATCGGTTTAGTCTTCATTCTCGTCGGCGCCAAGGCCCTAAAGGATGAGGGCTGCTCAAAGAAAGTAACGACCGCGGCCTTCTGGTTCTTGCTGGCCTTTACCTTCATTGCCGGACCGTGGGTTCCGAAGTGGCTGGTTGGTGCCGCTATCGTCATCATGGCCTGCCTGACTGCCATCGGCGGTGTCGTTCAGTCCAAGAATGACGTACCGGATCCGGTTGAAGTTCGCAAGCAGGCTGACAAGCTGGGTTACAAGATCTTCATCCCGGCTCTGTGCATCGCCGTTGTCGCCGTTGTCGGTGCTACCCTGGGTTCCAAGGTTAAGGCGCTGAACTGGCTGACTGCCAATAACGCCATCGGTCTGTCCGGTGTCGTCGCCCTGTTCGCTGTCCTGCTGCTGACCAAGGCTTCCCCGAAGTACGCAGCCGTTGACGGTGCCAGACTGATGGACAATGTTTCCACTACCGGTATCCTGCCGCAGCTGTTAAGTGCCTTAGGCGCTCTGTTTACCGCTGCCGGTGTCGGTGATGCCGTTTCTCACTATGTATCCATGGTCGTTCCGGAAAACAACATCCTGATTGCCTGCTTCATTTACTGCTTAGGCATGGCCCTGTTCACCATGATCATGGGTAATGGCTTCGCCGCCTTCACCGTCATCATGACCGGTATCGGTGTTCCTTTCCTGATCAATCAGGGAGCCAACCCGATCATTGTCGGCGCCTTGGGTCTGACTGCTGCCTACTGCGGCACGCTGTGCACCCCGATGGCTGCCAACTTCAACATCGTACCGGCGGCTCTGCTGGAGACCAAGAACAAGTACGCCGTCATCGTTTCGCAGCTCCCGTTTGCTGTCTGCATGCTGCTGACGCACGTTGCTCTGCTGTACTTCCTGGCCTTCTAAGGAGAACTTATGAAGATCCTGCTTACCGGTTTTGAACCGTTCGGCGGTGAGACTGTCAATCCTGCTCAGGAAGCAGTCGCGCTGGTCAAAGACGAGATTAAGGGAGCGCAGGTCGTCAAGTGCTATGTGCCGGTCGTATTCGGCAAGGCAATTGAGACCGTTCACGGCGCCATGGTAAAGGAAAACCCGGATGTCGTATTCTGCATCGGCCAGGCCGGCGGCAGATATGAGGTCACTCCCGAAAGAGTAGCCATTAACTGCGACGATGCCCGGATCCCGGATAACGAAGGAAACCAGCCGGTCGATAAGCCGGTGTTCGCGGACGGCGCCAACGCCTATTTCTCAACCCTGCCCATCAAGAAGATGGTCGAGTACATGAAGAAAGCCAACGTCCCAGCCGCAGTCTCCAATACCGCGGGCACCTATGTCTGTAACCATCTGATGTACGGTGTCTGTTACTACCTTGCCAAAGAGTTCCCGAAGGCGATCGGCGGCTTCATGCATGTCCCGTTCCTCCATGAACAGGTCATCAACAAGAAGGAAACGCCGTCCCTTTCCAAGGACGATGTCGTCAAGGCCATCGAGGCTTCCATCGAAGCCATCGTCGATTCAATGGCATAACAGATCAGAGAGTCTGGCAGAATTGTCAGGCTCTTTTCTTTTCTGCTGATCCGGCAACCAACTGACCAGGTGGTCAGTTGGCTTTCGTTGTGGTAGAATAAGGAAAAGAGTGGTGAGGCATCATGAAAAGAGTAATCGCAGTTGTTGATGATGAGAAGGACCTTAACGAACTGATCAGCCGCTACCTGCAGAAGGAAGGCTACGAGGTCCGCAGTTTCTATACCTTTGACAGTACCATGGATCACGTCCAGGACAGCGACATCGATCTGTGGCTTTTGGACATCATGCTGGATGAGGGCAGCGGCTATGACCTGCTGGAATCGATCAAGAAGTACCACAGCGACAAGCCCATCGTCTTCATTTCCGCCCGTGACCAGGAGTTCGACCGCATTCTCGGACTGGAAAAGGGCGGCGACGACTACATCACCAAGCCCTTCAACATGAAGGAAGTGGTTCTGCGCATCAATAACATCATCAAGCGCTTCTACCGCGAGGAAAACAAGATCGAGATTGATGGCTATGTCATCGATGAGCAGCAGCGCAAGGTCTCCGATGGTGAGAACAACATCGATCTGACCACTAAGGAGTTTGACCTGTTGATGATGTTCATCCACAAGAAGGGCGTTGCCCTTTCCCGAGAAGACATCCTGCGGACGGTCTGGGACGAGGATTTCTACGGTTCCGACCGCGTCGTTGACGATACCAAGCGCAGACTGTGCAAGAAGATGCCCAATCTGAGCATCAATACCCTTTACGGCTACGGGTACAGGTTAGGCTGATGCGCAAGTTCTTCCGCTCCCTGTCCAACATGTCGCTGATCCAGCAGCTTTCGGCAATCATCATCCTGTTTGTCGGCATTTTCGTCATCTTCTTTACGATTTATCTGCGGGGCAACATCAATGACTTCGTCACCAATCAGTGCATGAACATTCTGCAGCGCTCTCAGCAGACCGTCATTGACAATGTCGTTTCCGGTAAGCAGGGTTATTCGGAACTGACTTATGACTCCGACGTCATGCACTTCGTCTTCTCCCGGGGCAAGCTGCAGTCCTACTATGGCGTGGCCACCTACTCCGAGCAGTTCCTCAAGGAGATCACCAAGATGGTGGAAGCCCATGAGTCCGGCTGGATTGAATCCAACGTTCACATTGAAAACAAGATGTACTATTACCGGCTCTTCAACATCGACAGCCGGCTGAAGGTCATATCGCTGATGGATGAAAACTACGGCAAGTCGATCGCTTCGACCCTGCTTTCCTCTGTCTCCAACAACACGGCGCTGATGTTCTCGCTGATGTTCTTCTTGCTTCTGGTCTGGGTCATTACCATCATTAACCCGCTGCACCAGATCCAGTCCTACGTGGAGAAGGTCAGAAAGGGCGATGAACAGGCGGTATTGAGCGTGGACAGGGGTGATGAGATCGGCGAGATGGCCAAGGCACTGGTCGACATGAAGGAAGAAATTGAAAATCAGGAGAAGACCAAGGAGGAAATGATCCATAACATTTCCCATGACCTCAAGACCCCGATCGCCATCATCAAGTCCTATGCCGAAAGCATCCGCGACGGCATTTATCCCTATGATACTCTGGACAAGAGCGTTGACGTCATCATTGAAAACGCCGACCGGCTTTCCAAGAAGGTCCAGTCGTTATTGTTCCTCAACCGCCTGGACTTTGTGATGGACCAGGAAAGGGATACCGACAAGACTACCGACATGATCCCGCTGGTCAACAGCGTCTGCCAGTCCTTCAAGATGATCAGAACCGAAGTGCGGGTAGAGAAGTACCTGCAGAAGGGCGTCATCTTCAAGGGCGATGAGGAAAGCTGGCGGATCGTGCTTTCCAATCTGTTGGACAATGCCCTGCGCTATGCTGAAAATGAGGTCGTCATTGATGTTCACGACGACATGATGACCGTCTTCAATGACGGCCAGCCGATCTCCGAAGAGCAGCAGAAGCGCCTGTTCAAGCCCTTTGAACGGGGTGATAAGGGCAAGTTCGGTCTCGGCCTTTCCATCTGTTATAAGGTCTGTAATACCTATGGCTACAAGATCGAACAGGAAAACATGCCCAATGGCGTCATCTTCATCATCTCGCCCAAGGAACCGGCAGAAGTGAAGAAGGAGAAGAAGACCCCCAAGAACAAAAAGTAGCCGCTGAAATTGCACGTCGAAAACAATATCTGTTAGAATATTGTTAAGAAAATAAAATCTCAGGAGGAAATAATTAGAGATGAGTACACCGCATAACAGTGCCGAAAAAGGCGATATCGCAAAGTTAGTCTTAATGCCGGGCGACCCGTTAAGAGCCAAGGTCGTTGCCGAAACCTATCTGGACAACCCGGTCCAGGTCAATAATGTCAGAGGCATGCTGGCCTTTACCGGCACCTACAAGGGACACAGAGTAACCGTCATGGGATCGGGCATGGGCATGCCCTCCATCGGCATCTATTCCTACGAACTGTATCACTTCTACGATGTTGAAGCCATCATCAGAATCGGCTCCACCGGAGCGATGCTGCCGGACATCAACCTGTATGATGTCATCCTGGGCAGCGCTGCCTTCTCCGAATCATCATATGCCTTCCAGCAGGGCGGCTGCACTGACAAGGTCATCAAGCCCTCGGAAGAGCTCAATGAAGTACTGCGCAAGGGCGCAGCCAAATTAGGCTATCCGATCGTTGAAGGCGTCATCAATTCATCTGATGTCTTCTATTATGACGAAGCCGTCGCCGCTGACCGCATTGCCAACGCTTTGAAGTACAATTGCGTCTGCGCGGAGATGGAGTCATTCGCCCTCTTCCACAACGCCAACATGGCCGGGAAGAAGGCCGCCTGCCTGCTCACCGTCTCCGACAGCATCGTCACCCAGGCCGAGACCACCGCGGAGGAGCGGCAGAACTCCTTCACCCGCATGATGGAGGTCGCCCTCGGCATCGCCAAGAACTTCCAGTAAGACCCGGGCGGCTCCGCCGCTTCGAAGGGCCGGCAGACGCCGGCCCTTTCCTTTTTGTCCGGCGCACTGGCACTCTCTCACATTTTGCTCCTTATTATGTTTAGCACTCTTGCTATGCGATTGCTAATTGTTTACAGTTTGTTCATATTTTATCCGTTGATCGTTCACAATTGGATGAGATAATACAATCGTCCGAAGGGGAGAGAGACCCCGGGGGATGAAACCATCAATCACTTCTTAGGAGGACGATATAATGTTTACACTGAGCACCAGAAGGAATAACGATTACCTCAGGAGATACGATCCTTTCCGTGAACTGGACGAGCTCCAGCGCCGGTTCTTCGGCGACGCCGAACTGGGCAACTTCGGCACCGATATCATCGACAAGGGCGACAGCTACTGCCTGCAGGCCGATCTGCCCGGCTTCAAGAAGGAAGACATCCACGTGGACGTGGACGGCAACCGGCTGACCATCAGCGCCGAGAGGAACAACGAAGACAAGGAAGAGCAGGACGGCTACATCCGCAGGGAGAGGAGCTACGGCAGCTACTGCCGGACCTTCGACATCAGCGAGATCGTGGCGGACGAGATCACAGCCGACTACACCGACGGTGTCCTGACCCTGAACCTGCCCAAGACCCAGCCCAAGCAGCCCACCGCGCGGCGCATCGAACTCAAGTAACCTTCCAGAATACTCCATTGTTTTCCTCTTTATTGGAAACGGCCGCTCCCGGCGACGGGGGCGGCTGTTTCATGTTCCGGCAGGGCGGAAATCTGATACAATTAGGCCAGAAACGTGAAGCGAGGTGCCCCCATGGAAAAGAGGATCCCCATTCTCATCGACACCGACCCCGGCGTGGACGACCTGTTCTGTCTCGCCATCGCCTGTGCCTTCGGCGACGCCTTCGACCTGAAGGCGGTCACCACCATCGGCGGCAACAGCCCCACCGCGGTGACCACGAAGAACGCCCTGGACATCCTCTCCCTCTTCGGCAGGGCGGACGTGCCCGTCGTGCCGGGGGAGGACCGCTACCTGTGCGGGGAATTCGGGCCTCCCGTCACCGAGTTCCACGGCAGGAACGGCGTCGGCGACGTGTTCCTTCCCCCCTCCCCTTCCGCCCCGGAGACGGGCCTCACCGCCGCGGAGAAGATCTTCCGCACCGCCGCCGAATGCGGGGGAGAACTGGTGCTGGTCACCATCGGCCCCGAGACCAATCTGGGCATCGCCTTCCGGGACCACCCGGAGCTGGCCCGGATGGTGAAGAAGGTGGTGGTGATGGGCGGAAGCACCGGCAGGGGGAACATCTCCCCCTGGGCGGAGGCCAACATCGGCCACGACCCGGAAGCGGCGGCCATCGTGTTCGGCAGCGGCGTGCCGGTGGACATGGTGGGCCTCAACGTCACCATGCGCTGCCCGGTGGGCAGGGAGTGGTTCGACGGCGTCTCGGAACACACGGATCCCTTCATCCGCGGCGTCTTTCAGCAGCTCATCGACTTCCGGGGCAAAGCCGGAAGCCCCCTCCACGACGCCATCGCCATCGCCACCCTGCTGAATGAGGAGATGATGACCTGGCACCGGACGAAGGTGGAGGTCATCACGGACGACGTCCCCGAACGGGGCAGGACCGCTCTGCGGGAC
>JAEEGF010463135.1_pt1 | contig 11103 bp, 7 predicted proteins | sample 9134171 | NCBI WGS metagenome assembly JAEEGF01 (sample SAMN16246542, study PRJNA631951) | gut metagenome | biome: gut microbiome; feature: rumen; material: AP-attached | host: Bos | place: Iran: Karaj | collected 2018-10
GGTTTAAGAGAGGGGCGGGGGGGGGAGTCCCTTATTATCTTCAAAGTTGTTGCATATCATGCAGTCGCTTGTAGTAGCCATCACAGGCAATCAACTCCTCGTGTGTACCACGTTCCACAATCTGCCCTTCGTGCAAGACACAAATCTCATCTGCATGCTTGATGGTACTGAGTCGATGGGCAATGGCAATGGTGGTGCGTGTGGACATCAGTCGTTCCAAAGCATCCTGCACTAGACGCTCGCTCTCGGTGTCAAGGGCAGATGTAGCCTCGTCCAGAATGAGGATGGGTGGATTCTTTAGTATTGCACGTGCAATGGAGATGCGCTGTCGCTGTCCGCCTGATAGTCTGCAGCCACGGTCGCCCACCATCGTGTCGTAGCCCTCCTCCATCTCCATAATGAAGTCGTGGGCATTGGCAATGCGAGCCGCCTGTTCGATCTCCTCTTGCGTGGCGTTCTCTTTTCCGAAGGCAATGTTGTTGCGGATGGTATCATTGAAGAGGATGGCCTCCTGATTGACGTTCCCAATGAGACCACGCAGTGAATGAAGTTTGAGTTGACGAATATCCGTGCCATCGATGGTGATACAACCACTGGTCACGTCATGGTAGCGAGGGATAAGGTCGACCATCGTGCTCTTTCCCGAACCCGATTGCCCCACTAGTGCCAATGTCTGTCCCTTCTTTACCGTAAGGTTGATGTTATGAAGTATTTCGCGTGTCTCATTGTAACTGAAACATACATCTTTTAGAACAATGTCGCGTTCCAAACCTTCGATGGAATGGGCGTTTTTTGTTTCACGAATGTTGTTCTCAGCATCCAGAATCTTGTTGATGCGCTCCATCGAAGCCAGTCCCTTCTGTATGGCATAGCCAGCCTTAGAAAGTTCCTTGATGGGTTGCAGGGTGGTATAGAGGATAATAAGATAGTAGATGAACTTGTTGGCGTCGATGGGACTGTTACCGTTGAAGATGAGGTAACCTCCAAACCACAAGACAAGTACAATCATGACGGTACCCAAGAACTCGCTCACGGGATGTGCAGCACTTTGGCGTATGGCAACCCGACTGGCAATGTCGCGATACTCGTTCGTCACGCGTTCGAAACGATTGATCATCTTGTCTTCGGCAATGAAAGCCTTGATGATGCGCAGTCCGCCCAATGTCTCCTCAATCTGACTGACGCTGTCGGAGAGTTTGGCTTGCATGGTCAGGGACTTCGACTTCAATTTCTTACCGATTCGACCAATGCCGAATGCCATCAAAGGCACTACAAGCAGAGTGAAGAGGGTAAGTTGCCAACTGATTACGATGAGTGCTCCCACGTAAACGAAGATGAAGATGGGATTCTTGATGACCATATCCAGCGAGGAGGTGATGGACGAATCTACCTCGTTGACGTCAGCTGTGATGCGTGTCATGATGTCGCCCTTGCGTTCTTCACTAAAAAAGGAGAGAGGCAGACGAACGATCTTGCGATAAATGTCGTTGCGGATATCACGCACAATGCCGGTTCTGAGAGGAGCCAGCATGGCCGAACCCCCAAAATAGGTGGCAGTCTTCAGGAGGGTGAGGAAGGAAAGGATGACTCCCAGAAACAACAACGTAGTGGCAGGTCCGTAGGTCTCGATGAGTTGCTGACTATAGTAATAGCCGTTGTTTTCGGCTACCTTCAGCAGGTTGCTCATGCTTGCCGAATCCCAAGGGATAAAGTCATAGTGCTTATCGTTGACCTTGAAGAGAATTTGGAGAATGGGCAGGATGACGGTAAACGAAAACACGTTGAACAATGCCGCCAGTACGTTCATCCCCAGTGTTCCGGCAATGTAACCTTTGTAACGAGCAAGGTACTTACCCATTAGGCGAAAGAACAGGCCAGCCCCATGCCCCTCTCGCTGAGTAGAGGCAACCGTCGCATTTCCTGTTTGTGTTCTGTTAGTCATGTCCTTTATTTCCTTCCAAAATCCGCCGGTATCTCACCCCATTGACTGGTTTCCCATTTCAGCACAGGTGCGTGCCGCGGGTTGTCGCGAAGCCATTTCTCTGCTCTTTGGATGAGGTCATAGGTTTGCGTGGTCTCGGGTGTACGTTCAAGTTTTGTCTTGCATTTGCAGTTGTTGACCCATAGGATGGCATTGTACGAATCGCTGTAAACCTTCATGTTCCAACCCTTTTGTTTGATAAGGGCAAGCGCATGGACAATGGCAAGGAACTCGCCAATGTTGTTGGTTCCGTGGATAGGACCGTAATGGAACAGCCTCTGTTCGTTGCCCAGATACACCCCTTGGTATTCCATTGGCCCAGGGTTGCCACTGCAGCCTGCATCAACGGCAATCGCATTGAAGTCAACTATACCTTTCAGTTTTTCGTAATCCACGGTTTATAATTCGTAATCAACAAATCGTAAAATTGTCAAATCGTCAAATCGTCAATTTTTTACATCCTTTCCGGCACCTCGATGCCAAGCAGACCCAGTCCGTTGCGAACCACCTTGCTAACAGCCTCAGAAAGCGCCAGACGAACTACCTGTTTGTCTTTGTCCTCCTCGCGAAGCACACTGAAATCGTGGTAGAACTGGTTGTACTCTTTCACCAAGTCGTAGCAGTAGTTGGCGATGCACGAGGGATTGTAGTCCTGTCCAGCCTGACGCACCGTGTCAGCGAAGTCGTTGAGGTGCTGGATGAGGCTAATCTCCTTCTCGCTCAGTTCTGCTGTAGTCGGCAATTCTGTAGGAACTTCTATGCCCTGAGCCTTTGCCTTGCGTAGGATGCTGCGGATGCGGGCATAGGTGTATTGAATGAAAGGTCCTGTATTGCCGTTAAAATCGATACTTTCTTCGGGATTGAATAGCATGTTCTTGCGGGCGTCCACCTTCAGGATGAAGTATTTTAGAGCACCCATACCCACGATGCGCGCTATCTCCTGGGCCTCTGCCTCGGTGATGTCCTCCAGTTTGTTAACTTTATCGGCACTCATCTGTCGGGCATCCTGAATCATCGTTTGTATCAGATCGTCGGCATCAACCACGGTTCCTTCGCGTGATTTCATCTTTCCGTTAGGCAGTTCAACCATGCCGTAAGAGAAGTGTACAAGGTCCTTGCCCCACTTGAATCCCAGCTTGTCGAGCAGGATGGAGAGCACCTGGAAGTGATAGTTCTGTTCGTTGCCTACGACGTAAATCATCTTGTCGATGGGATAATCCTCATAGCGCAACTTGGCAGTACCGATGTCCTGTGTCATATACACGCTGGTGCCGTCGCTTCTAAGTAATAGTTTCTCGTCTAGTCCTTCCTTGGTCAGGTCGGCCCAAACAGAGCCGTCCTCGCGACGATAGAAGAGACCTTTCTCCAACCCCTCTTCCACCTTCTCCTTGCCTTCCAGATAGGTGTCGCTTTCATAATAAATCTTGTCGAAGCCTACGCCAAGCGCCTTATATGTTTCGTCGAAACCAGCATACACCCATTCGTTCATCTTCTTCCAAAGTCCACGAACTTCGGGATCGCCCTGTTCCCATTTCACCAGCATCTCGTGGGCCTCCTTGATGAGGGGAGCCTCCTGCTTGGCTTGTTCTTCGTCCATACCCTGGGCCATGAGCTGCTTCACCTCCTCGCGGTAGTGCTTGTCGAAAGCCACATAATAGTCGCCAATCAGGTGGTCGCCCTTCTTTCCGTTTGTTTCAGGCGTTTCGCCATTGCCCCAACGAAGCCATGCGAGCATCGACTTGCAGATGTGTATACCGCGGTCGTTTACAATATTGGTCTTCACCACGCGATTGCCGTTGGCCTGCATAACATTAGCTAAAGCCCATCCCAACAAGTTGTTGCGGACGTGGCCCAGATGCAGAGGTTTGTTGGTGTTGGGACTTGAGTATTCAATCATCACCAGTGGACTCTCCTCGGTTGCCTTACGGAATCCGAAATGCTCTTGGCTATTAATGTCTTCAAGCAGTTTAATCCATTGTGCAGGGGCAATTACCAGATTCAGGAATCCCTTTACCACATTGTAGCGAGCCACCACGTCGGGAACTTCACGCACTAGATACTGGCCTATTTCCTCGCCTGTCTCCTCGGGACGTTTCTTGCTCATGCGAAGGAAGGGGAAAACCACCAGCGTGACATTGCCCTCAAACTCGGGCCTCGTCTCCTGCAACTGGATGGTCTCAGCCTTCACGTCCTGCCCATAGAGTTCCTTGATGGCAGCCACCGTGGCTTGTGCTATTTTTGTAGATATTTCCATAATCTATACCTTAATTATTGTAATTGTGCGTGCAAAGGTACGAATTTATTTCGACATGTACAAATCCTGTTTGGTATGATTGCCGATGTCACAGCCCTTGTCAATATCATTCTAGGCAAGGAATTGGGCAATGACAACTTGAAAGGGACGAAAGAATCCCTTTCCTGCGTGATAATCTTTAATAAAGATGAAAGCTTAATCGATTGTGCTTTTAGCTTAGCGTTGCGGCAATCTTGTCGGCATTCATGCTACGAGCAGAAGCGTCGAAGATGTCCTTGTAGACACCACCCTGCTTGTACACTTCGTCAGGCGTTCCGTTCTGTACCACACGACCGTTTTCAAGCACATATATTTGGTCGGCATCGATAATCTGCCCGATGTTGTGTGAGATGATGATGACTGTGCGCCCTTGCTTGATGGCATCAATACTGTTCTTTATCTGTTCTGTGGCAATGGCGTCGAGCGAAGCTGTGGGTTCGTCGAGGAAGATGATGGGTGGATTCTTGATGAACATACGTGCAATAGCAATGCGTTGCTGTTGTCCGCCAGAGAGTTGCAGGGCTTGTGACTCAAAACCGTTGGGCAACTGCATAATCTGATCGTAAATATAAGCCTGCTTTGCTGCTTGAACCACATCCTCATGCGTGGCTTGAGGATTGCCGTAACGGATGTTTTCTTCGATGGAACCGCTAAAAATGTGATTTTTCTGCAATACTAAACCGATGTGCTCGCGCAACCATTGGGTGTCCCATTCCGAGAGTTCCTTACCGTCGAGTGTAATGCTTCCTGTCTGAGGCGTATAGAATTTGTCGAGCAGGTTCACAATGGTACTCTTTCCGGCTCCACTTAGTCCAACAAGGGCGGTAATCTTTCCAGGTTGTATCCGAAGTGAAACATCGTGCAAGGCCTTTGTGCCATTGGGATAAGTAAAGTCGACGTGTTGCATCTCCAGTTCTCCGTTTACCGTATCAGGGTGGTACGTACCCGTCTCTTCCACTTCGTGGTCGGCTCGAAGAATGCCAAAGAAGCCTTCGGCGTAGATGAGTGCATCGTTCATGTCGTCATAAATGCGATGAAGTTGGCGGATGGGAGCACTCACATTGCTGAAAAGCATGACGTGGTACATGATCTTACCAATGGTCATGCCCGGGTAGTCGGTGAGTACGAGATAGGCAGTAAGGATTATGATGAGTACGGTTCCTATCTGTTCGAGGAAGGTCTTGAGACCATTGAATAGATAGCGTTGACGACGAATGTTCATCTGCTGGTCGGTCATGTCTTGCTGAACCTGTTTTTGTTTCAGGGCTTCAATGTCCTCGCGATTAAACGATTTGATGACAGACATGCTTTCAAGAATGTTCAGGATGCCTTGTGACACGCGCTGGTGGTTTTCGAACACCATCCTTCTTCCTCCTTTCATGTACTTTGCTTGCACGTATGTGACATAAAAGTAGAGAGGTACAATGCAAAGGGCAACCAGTCCCACATAAAAGTTTGCGGCAAACATTAGCACCAACGCCATTATGGCACTCGTGAAGAGCGGAAGGATTTCAATAAAGAAGTTGTTGACCGTGTTGCTAAGACTCATCACTCCTCGGTCGATGCGTGATTGCAAGCGTCCAGTCTCGTTGTCGCCCGTATTGAAGAAAGCCATACGGAATGATAGGATGCGGTTGACGACATCCAAAGAAAGGTCACGACTGACCAAAATGTGCATTTTCTCGCCAAAGTATCGTTGGAAGAAGGTGACGATGGCAGACAGCAATTCCTTGCCCAACAAAATGGCACTGATGGCAATGAGTATGCGAGCGGCTTGGGCCCATGTGAAAGAAGAAGCCTGTATGAGTGCATTGATAGCGTCAACAGCGCGGTCGAGGACTACTGCATTGACCTGCGCCATCAGGCTACTGGCAAAGGTGAGCACTATGGTGATTATCACCAACCAGCGATAAGGACGGACGTAGGGGATCAAGTTGCGGAGCAAGTCCCAAATGTTCATTTTCATGGGCGTGGAGTTATGTATATAGAGAGTTAAAGTGAAGTTATATTGGGAGCTATTGCCTTTCGGCAAGGAGTTAAAGAGGAGCTATTTGGGGAGTTAATGCCGTTTGGACAAGGAGTTAAAGAGGAATTCTTGCTCCGCTTTGCTACGCAAGCGTCACTGCTGCGCAGATGCCGAGCGATAAGAAAGAGGGAACTACGCATTCGTAGCTCCCTCTTGTGCTTGTTTGTTCTGTCGCAAGATTACTTAAACAGCAGCAGCGAGCTCAGAACCAACCTTTGCCTTAACCACCTTCTTTGCGGGGATGGTGATAACAGCCTTGGTAGCAGGGTTGATACCCTTGCGGGCAGCACGCTTCTCAACGCTCAGAGTCAGGATACCGGGAACCTGAACCTTCTCACCCTTCTTCAGGGCACCCTTAACGGCTTCTACAGCTGCATCAACAGCCTTCTTTGCGTCAACTTTGCTCAGGCCAGCAATTTCAGCAACCTTTGCGATCAATTCGGTTTTGTTCATAGTTGTAAATTAATAAGTTAATAAAAAAGTGTCTTTTTCATTTCTCGTTAGGGCAAATTTAGGGAAAGTTAAAATACCAACAAAGAAAATTCGCTAAAAAATCATGTTTTTTGTTAAAATTCTTATCATTCACCCACTTTTATGCTATTTTTAGAGGGATTTTGCGTACTTTTGCGCCACTAAACGTACTGATTATGCCACCAATAACTAAAAACCTGCTTATAGTCAATATACTTATGTTCGCAGCAAGTTATGTACTACTTCGCTACGGCATAGACCTGAATGCCTTACTTGGCCTTCATTTCTTTATGGCATCTGATTTCCGCTTGCATCAGTTCTTCACTTATCTGTTTATGCACGGCAGTCTCGAGCATCTTTTCTTCAATATGTTTGCTTTGTGGATGTTCGGTCGTATTATTGAACAAGTCATGGGCCAAAAGCGTTTCCTTACCTACTACCTAGTGTGCGGTATCGGTGCCGGACTTATGCAGGAATTGGTTCAGTATATCCATTACTTGACCATTGTGCCTGACTTGCCTACAGTTGATCCTGACCAGTTGGCTGATGCGCTGAACATGTGGAACACAGTGGGCGCTTCGGGAGCTGTTTATGGCATCCTTTTGGCGTTCGGAATGACTTTCCCGGAAGAAAAACTTTTTATCATCCCAATTCCTCTTCCCATTAAAGCCAAATACTTTGTTGCCGGATATGCTGTCATCGAACTGATGTCGGCTATGATGCGCAGTAACGATGGTGTTGCACACATGGCCCATCTGGGTGGAATGCTTTTTGGTCTTCTGCTCTTGTTGCATTGGCGTCATCCTGGTGGATTGAAGAAGAAAATGCAGGGGTGGTGGGATAAGATTGGCACGTCAAAACAACCGAAGTTCCATTACCAGAAAAACAGTAAATTCTCCGATGAAATGGACTATAATGCACGTCAGCAGGCCTATCAGAGAGAAATAGATCGCATATTGGAGAAGGTCAGGAAACGTGGCTATGGTAGTCTGACAGAAGAGGAGAAGCGCAAACTCTTTGATGCAAGTGGCAGGTAATGGCAAAAGATAAGGATTCGTCATTCGGTTGGGTACGGCGACTCGTGCTCAATCTCTTTACTGGAGCAAACCTAGTTACGCTGTTTTTGCTTTGGGCTTGTTGTGCCTCTACATGGGTTAATCCCGCCTTGCATCCACGTGTGTCCGTGATAGGATTGTTGTTCCCTATCTTCCTTTTTCTCAATTTGTTATTCCTTGTTCTATGGCTTATCTTTAAGCCTCGCATGATAGTTGTTCCAGTTGTCGGAATGCTTTTGTGTGGGAAATATATTCTCGATTACTGTCCTTTGAACTTCGGTAGCGACAAGGGCGATGGCGAATTGACCGTGATGTCGTGGAATGCAGGCTTCTTCCAAAATCTTCCTAACGATTCGATGCAGCTTGGCATTGACTATATCATTGGTACAGGAGCCGACATAGTGTGTCTGCAGGAAAGTCGACCTGGACAGATCTTCTCTAATGCTATGGACAAAAGTTTGCAGGCTAATGGTTATAGTAAAGATGAAAAAGGTTCCAGAGTTGTCCTGTCTCGTTTCCCGATACTTTCCTCAACATCACTAAAATTAGAGTCGGACTCGAGTAACAGTGCGGATGTGTTAGAGCTGTTGATGGGAGAAGATACTTTGGCTTTGATAAATGTCCATCTCGAATGCTATCATTTCTCGCTCGACGAGAAAGACGATTACGGGAGTGCATTGGCGTCCCGAGACCGTAATCAAATGAAGGCTGAGTTTAAGTTCCTCTCAGGCAAATTGGCTTATGCTTCGCGTTATCGTGGTATGCAGGTTAATACGTTAGAAGACTATCTCGACAGTTTGCCTCCTCACAGGTCGGTTATTCTTTGTGGCGATTTCAATGACACGCCGATTTCGTATGCTTATCAGCGCATCGGAAAACACTTGGACAATGCCTTCCGTGCTCGTGGAAAGGGATTGGGAATATCGTATAGAGAACAGAAGTTCCCTGTGCGTATTGACCACATCTTCTATTCTCATGATTGGGAATGCACTCAAGCCTATGTTGACCAAGAGGAAACGGCTTCGGACCATTCTCCCGTCATTGCAAGCCTCAAAAAACGGAAAAAATAGTCGTATAGGGCATATTTTTTCATTATTATTTTTTCATTTTTAATTAATTTTCGTACCTTTGTGCGCTATTTGCGCGTATGCGCCCGTTTGCATAAATAAATAACGTAAAAATAATTAATAATTTGTAACAATGCAAAACAAAGGATTTGTAAAACTGATCGCAGTCTTGCTTGCTCTGATTTGCCTCTTCTACATGAGCTTTAGCTGGGTAGCCAGTTACCATGAGAATAAGGCAGAGAAGATAGCCGCCCTTAGTGGTGAAGAGGCAGGACAAAACTATCTGGACTCTGTACAGAACAAGAAAGTGTACATGAATGTCTGGACGTTGAAACAATGCCGTGAAATGGGCCTTGGTCTTGGTTTGGACCTTAAGGGTGGCATGAACGTGATTCTGGAAGTTAGTGTGGCTGATGTCGTAAAGGCCCTGTCCGATCACAAAGAACTCACCAACACAAATTTCGCACAAGCCGTTGAAACAGCTCATAAGGCTGCGAGCAAGGGTCAGGGCGACTTCATCACCCTGTTCATTCGTGAGTACAAGCAGTTGGCTCCTGAAAGTTATCTGCGCGAACTCTTTGCTACCCAGCAGTTGCGCGATAAGGTTAGCACCACCAGCACCGATGCCCAGGTGGAGAAGGTTCTCCGTGAAGAGGTGAAGGCCGCTATCCAAAACTCTTACAACGTATTGCGTACCCGTATCGACCGCTTTGGTGTCGTTCAGCCTAACATTCAGGCTCTCGAGGGTCAGGAAGGTCGCATCATGGTGGAAATGCCTGGTGTGAAAGAGCCCGACCGCGTACGTAAACTGTTGCAAGGTAGTGCCAACCTCGAATTCTGGGAGACATATAATTCTGACGAAGTTTATCAGACTCTTTATGATTTGGATAGCCGTCTGGCTGCTGCCAATGTAGGTGGTGAAGAAACCGATACCACTGCTGTAGCAGAGGTTGCTGAGACCGCTGAACCTGCTCAGGCCGATACTACAAAGGCTGAGGCTAAGGGCGACTTGGCTGCTGCTATCAGTGGTGACAAACCTGCTGCAGAGACCGCAAGTCCCGAAGATATGGAGAAGGCTCTGAAGGAGCATCCCCTGTTGGCTCGCTTGCAAGTGCAGCCTGGCATGGGTTGCGTAGTGGGTATCGCTCACAAGCGCAATTTGGAAGCTATCTCTGCCTTGTTCGAGACACCTGAAGCAAAGGCTGCCCTGCCCGCAGACCTGCGTTTGAAGTGGGGCGTAAAGGGTATCAATGACGGTGACGGTGCTGACTACTATTATCTCTACGCTATCCGTGTTACTGAGCGTGACGGACGTGCTCCACTGGAGGGTGATGTTATTACTGATGCCAGCGATGCTTTCGATCAGCATGGACGTCCTTGTGTGAACATGAAGATGAACATCGACGGTGCTCGCCGTTGGGCTCAACTCACAAAGTTGAACGTGAAGCGCTCCATCGCCATTGTTCTTGACGATAATGTTTACAGTGCTCCTACCGTACAGAACGAGATTACGGGTGGTAGCTCTGAAATCACAGGTAGTTTTACTACTGAGGAAACCAAGGACTTGGCCAACGTGCTGCAGTCTGGTAAGATGCCTGCCCCCGCCCACATCGTTAGTGAGGAAATCGTTGGTCCTACGCTGGGTGCTGAATCTATCCGCATGGGTATCTACAGTGCTGTGCTGGCCTTCATCATCCTGATGTTCTACATGATCGCAATGTATGGCGTCATCCCAGGTATGGTTGCCAACTGCGCATTGTTGTTCAACCTGTTCTTCACCGTTGGTATTCTTACCAGTTTCCAGGCAGCCCTCACCATGAGTGGTATCGCCGGTATGGTACTGACATTGGGTATGGCCGTTGACGCCAACGTGCTTATCTATGAGCGTACGAAGGAAGAGATGAGAAGCGGTAAGCGTGTTCGCGAGGCTCTGGCCGCTGGTTACAGCAACGCATTTAGCGCCATCTTCGACTCTAACCTGACTTCTATCATCACGGGTATCATCCTTTATTACTTTGGTACAGGTCCTATTCGCGGTTTCGCTACCACGCTGATCATTGGTATCTTGGTATCGTTCTTCACCGCAGTGTTCCTTACTCGCGTTGTATATACAGAGATGCACAACCGCGACAAGTGGCTTAACCTCACCTTCAAGACCGCTCTGGGCAACCGCATGTCATTCAAGAATCCTACTTTCAAGTTCATGAGTA
>JAEEGF011303921.1_pt1 | contig 11102 bp, 10 predicted proteins | sample 9134171 | NCBI WGS metagenome assembly JAEEGF01 (sample SAMN16246542, study PRJNA631951) | gut metagenome | biome: gut microbiome; feature: rumen; material: AP-attached | host: Bos | place: Iran: Karaj | collected 2018-10
ATCAATTCTTTTGATTGGTGAGTTGGTATTTGCATTTTTTATGGCAAAAGAAGATAGCAATCCAAAAAGGAAGGAAAAGACTGTGAAGAGCCTGAATTCTTTGTTTGGCGGAATGACATTGGAAGAAGCTAAGAGAGAGTATAGGCGATTAATGAAACTTTACCATCCTGATAATGGTGGAGACGTGGAAATGGCTCAGCAAATTTCAAGAGAGTACAGCAAATATCAAAAGTTATATGAGAGACAGGAGGCATGAGAGACTATGATGAGCAACAACGGAATACCAGAGGTAGAGAGAGAAAGTATAAACGGGGTACAACAGGTTTCTCTGATTACAGATGCATTTTCAAATCGAAGAGTTTTTTTGTTTGGAGTGATTGACGAATCCATGCTGTATTCTTTTACAGCGCAAATGATTTACCTAATGGACAATGAACAAGATCCAATCAACATCTACATTAATTCTCCAGGGGGTGAGATCAATTCGGGCTTGGCTATTTATGATTTGATTAAGTCCTGTAAAGCTCCAATTAACATGTACTGCGTTGGAATGGCTGCTAGTATGGGCGCAATTATCTTTTCTGGAGGACAAGAGAACAGGAGATTTATTTTGCCCCACAGCAAAGTAATGATCCACGAACCGCTAATACCCAATGGCGTAGGTGGTTCTGCATCTTCAATAAAGAGTACAGCAGATTCCATATTAAAAACGAGAGAGCTGCTGAATGGACTTTTGGCAAAGAATACAGGAAAAAACATAGAAGAGATTAATGCCGCAACAGATCATGACAATTATCTTACAGCAGAGGAAGCAGTGCAGTTTGGGCTGTGTGACAAGATAGTTAATCAGATTATTTAAGGAGGACTTATGAACAACAATCAAGATAATAAATATGGCTCGATGGTGTTGCCTGATGGAAAGAAGTATAGCCTTGATGACAGGCAGACGCGATTAAACAACAACGTCTTGGTTGTTGGGACTACAGGTGCCGCCAAGACAAGAACTTTGGTAATACCTAATTTGCTTGAGTGCGTAGGTAGTTATGTGGTGACTGATCCCAAAGGAAATCTGTACCGTAACTGGGGTAGATACATGAAAGCTCACGGATACAGAGTTGTAAGGCTTAGCTTCATTCATCCTGAGAGATCAATTCATTATAATCCGCTTAAATATGTAAAGACAACGCATCAGATTCAGCAATTAGCCAGTGCTTTGGTAAAGAGCAGTGATGGAAAAAGCACAGATCCTTTTTGGGATGAGTCAGCACTTATGCTAATAAATAGTTTGATTGCATATATAAAAGAGACTGTTCCAGAAGATTCTAAGGATCAAAATTTTCATAACATTCTTGAATTATTAAGGCTGGCGGGATGCGATGAGAATGATTTAGCTAGTCCATTAAGCATTCTTATGGAAGACTTACATAAGGAGAATCCAAAGAGTTGGGCATATAAGCAGTATAAAAATGTGAGTCAGTCAGCGCAAAGAACATACTTATCAATAGTGATTAGTGCAATTGCTAAATTCTGTACCGTAGATACAGAAGAGCTGAATCTGATGATGCAGGATGACAAGATAGATCTCAAGTCGATAGGCCAGCGTAAGACCGCAGTGTTTGTAGAGGTATCGGATTCTGATCGCTCCATGGATATGCTTGTTAATCTATTCTTTACACAGGCTATGAATCAGCTCTGCACATTTGCTGATGAAGAATGTGCAGATTCCTGCCTTCCTGTCCCGGTAAGATTTATAATGGATGATTTTGCGACAAATTGCCGAATTAATAACTTTGAAAACATGATATCCAATATAAGATCAAGAAAAATAGCTGTCATGCTTATTATTCAATCCTTGTCACAGTTGGACAAAGGCTATGGTGAAGCCGCTCATACCATTATAGATGATTGTGACACGCTGATATATATGGGAGGAAATGATCCTGGTACAGCACAATCGATTGCTGTACGGTGCAACAAGACAACTCAGACCATATTGCATATGCCAATTTGTACGAGCTGGATTTTCAGAAGAGGTGAGAAACCATTTATGTGTAAGAATATGGAATTGGATGATTATTTAAGAGAACTGAACAAAGAAAATGAACAGTCACAAAAGGCAGAAATAGTGCGGGTTAGAAATGAAATTGCGGTGTGAAAACTAACATGAAAATTAAATTTCACACAACTTAAATTCTTAATGAAATTTTAAGCCATTTTTTATCAATTTAATAATTTTATTTATTGATATTCTGCGTTTCTGCGCATAAACTTTAAGAGCAATTTTTATTGTTTTCTTATAGAAGTGAGGATAGAACTTTGGACGGATATATCACAGCAAAAGAGGCCGCTCAAAAGTGGAATGTATCATTACGAAGTGTTCAAGCAATGTGCGTTGAAGGCCGTATTGTAGGAGCTTCTAAAATGGCTAACATATGGATAATTCCAGAGAGCGCAGAATATCCCGGAGACGGAAGAATAAAATCTGGGAAGTACATTAAGAGTCAAAAAGACAGGTAATAATCAAATCGTGGATTTCAAGGACAGGAGGTTAATGAATGGACGAATTTGAAAACGTAAACGAAGAAGTAAAAGAAAATCCTAATTCGGATATGGAAGCGGGAGATGATGAGAATAACCTCAATAATGAAATTATGGAAATTGTTCTTAATACACGAGAACAAGGGCAGATGTTCGAACAGCTTATAAAGAACCAGATTGAAGTCAAGGATGAGATGATAAATAAGCTCCATAAAGAGCTTGAGTATTATAAGCAAGAATCTGCAGATAGATTTATCGACCAGGTAATGAAAGCGATTATCAAGGTTCGTAAAGATATGGACAAGCTTATCGATTCTGATAAATGGACCGAGATGAGCGTAGATGATGTAAAAAGAGAATACACATATATATTTGAAGATTTAACTGATTTGTTGGAACAGCAAAATGTGGATTCCTATAGATCTGAAGAGGGAGATGATTTTGATCCCGCGATACACCAGGCTAAAGTGGAATCAACAGATAACGAGCAATTAGATAAAAAGATTAAAGAGAGTTTATCAGATGGATATAAAAAGGGAGATAAGATTCTTATCCCCGAGCGTGTTGTTGTTTACCAGTTTAAGAATTGAGAAGGAGATTAAAAGATGAGCTACGTATTTGGAATTGACCTAGGAACAACTTATTCATGTATTTCTTACATTGATGAATATGGAAAGCCGGTTGTGTTAAAGAATAGTGATGGTGAGCATACAACACCTTCAGTTGTAATGGTGGAGTCAGCTGATAATATCATTGTTGGTAATGAGGCAAAGAGATCAATCGAGATAGAACCGGATAAAACCGTTCAGTTCATCAAGAGAAAAATGGGTAAGGAGAATGATACTGTAACTCTTAATAGTATTGAATACCATGCTCCAGAAATCTCTTCTATGATTCTTAAGAAGATTGTTAAGGATGCTAATGATGAATTAAAGCAGACTGGAATAATTAAAGATGGAGAAGAAATTAAGGATGTCGTAATCACATGTCCGGCATATTTCGGAATGAATGAAAGAGAAGCTACTAGAACAGCTGGAACACTTGCAGGATTGAATGTAATAGATATCATTAACGAGCCTACAGCAGCTGCAATTAGTTATGGAGTATCTGGCGAAAGCAAGAATGAAACAGTTCTTGTTTATGATCTTGGTGGTGGTACCTTTGATATTACCGTCATGAACATTTCTGGAAGAGACATTACAGTAGTATGTACTGGTGGTGATGATCAGCTCGGTGGTAAGGACTGGGATGAAGCTCTAATGGAATATGTGACACAGCGCTATGAAGAAGAGAATGGTGAAGACCTTTCTGAAGATCCTGAGGCAGTTGCTGCGTTATATGTTGATGTCGAAACATGGAAAAAGGCACTTACTACAAGAGAAAAAGTTAATATATCGGTCTCTGGACCTGCAGGTAGATTTCGTGAAGAACTCACTCGTGAAAAATATGAAGAGTTGACAAGTGATTTGCTTAATAGAACAAAGAACTTGTTGGATGATGTTCTTTCAACAGCGGAAAAGCAGGGGTATCCGATCTCTAAGATTGATAAGGTGCTTCTTGTTGGTGGTTCATCCAGGATGCCTCAGGTGGCAGCGATGATTGAAAGAGATTATCATGTTACACCTGTATTGTCTGATCCTGATGAGGCTGTTGCAAAAGGTGCGGCAATATATGCTACAAAGCAGAAAGATTACAATGATTTTGTTCAAACAGAAGCAGAAAAAACTGGAAAGACAGTAGAGGAGATTAAGGAAGAAAACCTTGTAACTGGTGAGATTGATAAGAAGTTTGCTCTTACTAAAGGTGGTTCTGCAGGCGGAGCATTGCAAATCAATATTACTAATGTACTTTCAAGAACATATGGATTGGAAATACTTGATGATACAGGAAGCAGAATGATTATTTTCAATATGCTTATGATCAATGATAAGCTTCCTGCTACAAGAACTGAAACCTTCCAGACACCAAGTGCTAATCAGGAAATGATCTCAATTAAGATTCATGAGAGTCGTTCAACTGATGCAACAATGGAAATTGAAGGAAGACAGCCTCTGACAGAGATTGAAATGAGATTTAAACAGAGTGTTCCTCAGGGTACAGAGATTGTTATGACGACAGCACTTGATAATTCTGGATTGTTACATATTATTGCAGAGGAACAGCAGTATCATACAAGGCTTGAAACAACATTCCAGCTGTCAAATCAGATGTCTGATGATGACATGAAGCGAGCTGCATTAAGAATGTCATCTGCAAACGTTGAGTAAGGAGGGAAGCAGTGGTTGCATTTATAATTTTTTGGTCTGCTGTAGTTTGCATTCTGTTTTTTCTCTTGGGAGCATTCTTTAAAGGACTTGCTTCAATGTTTAACGGATTTGTTGTCTCTATGATAGAAGTATTAAGCTTGCTTGTTTTAGGGGCATTTAGTTTTGGCGTTCTAACTTTGATTTTTATGATTGCACAAGCAGTTGGAACAGGAACCATGGGCAACTTTTGGGGGATGATTGTAATGCTGGTGTTTACATTAGTATTTGCAATTGGTCTGTTTGGTGGTTTAGCCGCAGCACTTTTGAGTCTTATAGGCTCTGTGTTGATGGCCGTTATAACATGGATTTCTGTGGTACTAGAAGTTGTTGCCCAATGGTGTGAGAACGTATATGTAAAGTTTTTGAACATCATTATTAACAGATTCGAGAAATACTAAGAGGGTGCCATGGCTAATATTCAGGACAAGATATTAAGTAAATATGAAATCGATATTGCCCAGGAAAATATCTTTAAGCTTTACAAAATTGAAAACGCTGATATCAGTGATTCTGACTTGCAAGCAGCTTTTGATGCTACAAGAAAGCGCTGGAATCAGAGTATAAATGGCGCGAATGAAAAAAATGCTGAGAGAGACAGGGCAAGACTTGAAAAGGCAGACAAGTATGAGGCTATTTTAAAGGATAAAAAGCTTAGAAAAGAAGTGTTTGCTTTCTATAATGGCGAAACTAAGCAATCGAAGAAGCAGGGAGCAAGTGTCGACGGAATTGATTTCGCTAGAGAGTATTTTAAGTTATTAGAGACATCAAAGAAAATCAAAAAAGAAGATGTGGATTTCTTCTTTGATTACTATCCTGCTGAACGAAAAAATAAAAAAGCAATTCTTGAAATGCTTACAAAAGAATTAAAGCTTCATGGCCTTGGAAAAGAGGAGCAGTATTCTGAGGAATCAAATGATAATGGCCCAGAAGGAAAGAAAAAAGATGCTTCTAGTCCTTTGATCATGAACTTATTCCAAAAAGCTACTGTATATAAATTGAGAAAATGTGTTGAGTTTTTCACTACTGCAGCACAGAGCAATGAAGTAAGCCTTAAGTACCCTGCGGTTCGTGACAGTATATACAATTTCTTGGATCTTAAGAATGTAGATGACATAAGTAGCTTTAAGGATAAAGTAAACGAAGGCTCTAAAGAGGTATATCAGGTTAGACAGGAAAGAGGCACGGACTTTGTTCCTTTAGTTGACATGTTTAATACACTAAAGGAAATGGTTGAATATAGGGACGTGGTGGACAACTTTGAAGAGTTTAAACTGCTGTTAAAGTATCCAAGTCTTACACCTTATATGTACTCATTTGTTGAGATGAAACCAAATACCATGAAGGGAATAATCAACGTAGCAAATAGGGAGTACAGCTTTAGAGACGATGCAGATTTTATTTTGAATTACTATAATCCGGTTCATGATAATTTTGGTATTTCAAATAGTGCCGGGCTTAGTTCAATGCTTCGAAGAGCTGAGAAAAAGGCTGCAGCAAATAAAGCTGTAAATTATGTGGGAGAAAAGCTTGGCTTAGATAAGAAACGTCAGGTTTCAATAGGCGCAGAGATTATCTACGGCGCGACATACTTCCCTATTTTCATGGTTTATTTTGTTTTTGAAGTATTTAAGGCAATATTTACTGAGTTACATAAATTTGCAATTCCGGTATTTGCATTAGTTTTTGGATTACTTAACTGGTTGCTTCCTAAGGCATTAGATGTCGACAATCTATTGATTCTTAGATTGATTTTTTCAAAAGCAAAATGGACTGAATACTTATCAGAATTCTGGGGCGAGCCAATAATTAATGGCGGTGAAATGATAGCAGGATCTCTGATGTCAATTTTGATATTATTAGCGCTGTATTTCTTGCCTTCATGGTTTTTTGCAAGATTTGTGTCTGAAGCAGCAGAAGATCTTAATAAACGATATGACTGGATTGGATATGAGAGAACATTCCAGGCTATTTTTCAACAAATAAGGCAGAAGGCGGTTGCTGATTATACAGCTAATAAGGAATTGTTTGTAAAAAAGAAGATTCCTTCAGTGATAGTAAATGTTGTTTCGCTAATAGTTGTAATTGCCCTTGTGATACTACTTCCGCACGGTGCTAAGGCGCTTAGTGAGAAAACAGGATATTTCCAAGGGGATGAATATGAGGTTGGTAGCTCATATAATCCAAGCGACAAAACAGGAAACAGTGTTCAGAACGATGGTGATGCAGTTTTAATGGAAATAACTGCAAGTACTGCCAATATTAGATCTGGCCCTGGCAAGGATAATGATGTCATAGCAACGGCGTCAAAAGGAGAAGTCTTCATTGCAACAGGAAATGAAGAAAAAAGCGGTGGCCGTACTTGGTATGAGATCTATGTTGATAAAGGTGGAAAGACAACCGGTTGGGCAAGTGAGAAAGTTATAAAGGTTCAGAAATAAGGACTAAACCATGCAGAAATACATGTATGTGGGAGAACTTAGGATACCATCCTATGCAATGGCTGTGGCTTTAGGAATAGCATTTTGCTGTGTTTTAGTCCTTGTGGTGGCTAAAACAAAGAATATTAGCTATGAACCAATAACTATAGCGGGATTTTTAGGCTCTATAGGTAGTGTTATAGGCGCAAAGTCATTAACTATGGTTCAGAACTATTTGACTGGGAATCCTGATGCATTTACCTGGGATTCATTCAAAGATGCAGAGTATTCATATTATGGTGGATTGGCAATGTTTTTAATTGTACTAACACTCACATTAAAGTTCCATGTGAGTGATAGTCGAAAATACTTGTCTAGTTACATCTTTCTTTTGCCATTGTTACATGTGTTTTGGAAAATTGGATGTTTTTTAGGTGGATGCTGCTATGGCATTCCTTATAATGGACCATTTGCAGTGGTTTTCCCTGAGGGTATTAATACATTATCAGGGCAACTAGTTTTCCCAGTTCAGCTGTTGGAAGCATTATTGGCCTTTGCTATTGCTGTGGTACTTGTGATTTTGAATCAGTGTAACAAGCTGGTTTCACCTATTGGCGTGTATCTTTTGCTTTATGGATTTACAAGATTTTTTGCCGAATTTCTTAGGTATCACGAAAAAAGAAATGTGCTTTCAGATGGACAGTTATACTCCATGATTAGTATAGCTCTTGGGTTAGTAATGATTTATATGAGTTATAGAGGTTTAGAGAATGAGCGATCGCGGACAAAGAATATTTAAAATCATCGTTTGGGTAGTGATTTTTGTATTGGTGGCAGGGTCCATTATTTCAAAAGCTAGGACGATGTCAGAAGATTTGAGAGAGGATTCATATGCCGATGACTCACAGGAAGTTTATGATTTTATGCCTGTGAGTTTGCTTGATAGCGTTGCAGATGATTCTATTGGAAAGTTAAGCTCAGATACAATCGGTTTGAGTGTGGGAGAAGAAAACGAAGTTAAATTTTCTATACCAGCAAAAGTATCAAAGGATTCACATATAGAGCTATTCAAAGATGATAAGAAGATAGCAACACTAAATGATAAAGGAAAAGACGGAGACGATAGAGCAGGAGACGGAATTTATTCGACTGTAATAGCACTCAATCCAAAAGAAGATGGAGAAGAGTTTATTTACCATGCAGAGTATAAGGATCAGAAGAGTAATGAAGTCAGTCTATGCGCATATGATGAGGTAACTGACGAAGAGTGGGACAAGGCTGATGCTCTGATGGAAGAATTGGTTCAAGTCAGAGAAAAGTATGTTGTAGATGGGGCTGTTCCTGACGACAAGGTTGATGAAGTCATTGATGAACTTTATCAGACTGCTTTGGAATACGCAGATGCACATGGCATTGTTATCAAGGAAATCAGTAAGGACAAGGAAGGTATATCTTATATATTAGATAATGGATTGATATATGCTTGCTCTGTACCTTTAGAGGGTGTTGAAGCAGGAGACGATGAAGTTTATGTTAAGGTAGTGAGATTGGAGCCATACATAACTCGTCCCAAGGCTTTACCTTCTTTTGAAAATCAAGCTCAGTATATTGATGATGAAATAGACGGGGTTGATTATGTAGAGTCATATGAAGATAGTGATGTTACTATGGATAATGTTGAAAAGCTATTCCAGCCTGACTCGTTCATAATTTGGCATGGTCATGGTTATTGGTCGGAAGAAAGAGAATTGTCCGCTTTGATGCTTGGCGAAATGGTTACAGATGAAACCAGGAAAGCTTATGAAAAAATGTATAAGGCTGGTAAAATTATACTTTTTGAAAGCGGTAAAATAGCTCTTACATATAAATTCTTTGAGAATAAAGATATCGATTTGGAGAATAGTTTTGTATATCTTGGTGGATGCCATACTGCCCAAGATGGGTTATTAATGAACGTAATGTTACGTAAAAATGCTGAAGCAGTACTGGGATTCGATCAGTCTGTACTAATTAGTTATGATAGTTCAATAATTGACGCGTTATCAAAGTACTTATGTAAAACTACAGAGACTGGAGATTATTATTCTCTTGGACTTGCTATGTCATTTACTGTTAATGAGTGTGGCATTAGTGATAAAAATGGAACGCACGTTGTTTACGAAGGAAATACTGAATATAACCTTGGGCAAAATACTCCATCAAAATATGATATATCAGGAATAGATGTTGATATTGATGGAAAAAAGAAAAAAGCAAAAGACGATATTGATAAGAAAATAGATGACACTGTTGATAAAGCTGTTGATAGCTTTATGGAACGATTACAAAAATCTATCGATGCTTGGTTTGAGGAAAACTGTGGTAGTTGTTAATAATAGAAGACCTTTTGTGTAAGCAGAAGGTCTTTTGTTGGGCGTATACCTGAAAGGATAAGTAACATGAATTACTATGAGACTAGATTTAAGGGCTTGATGACTAATACAGCGATAGGATTTGGCATTGGCCTAGCTATATCGATATTGCTGACAATTTTGATGCATGGAACAGTATCCTCTGTGCTTGGATTTTTACTGTTGTTTGGTCCAATCGTTTCAATGATTATTTGCTCTAAGAACCATGTAGAAGGGTTCATGAATAGCGCTGTTTTACATTTCTTTAGTGGAATAAAAGGCTTGTTTTTTGGAAGTATATTTTCTGGTGGCGGATTACTCCTTGTTTTTGGAATGGTAAAGCTGATCATTGGATGCATTATTATGATTCCGGTATGCATATATATGGCAATTGCATATATATTGAATCTGATTTATTTTACAGTAATGTTCATATTAGAAAAGAACGGCAAGCTTGATGACAAGCAGTCTTTATGCGATGCGCTTGATAGAGTAGTGCCTATTGCAGCTATAGTGCTGACGTTGCTATTTAGCATTTGGTTATTTGGGTTGCTGTCTGGCGATGGGAGTAAAAAGAATGCTAATAATATAAAAGAAACAACCAAGGCTGAGCCCGTAGAAGTAGTCACAGAAGTTGAGAAAGTAGAAAACACAAAGGAACCAGTTGTGGAGGAAGAAGCGACCAAAGCAACTGAGATAGAGGCTGCAGATAAAGAAGAAACAACTGAATCTGAAGAGCAAACTGATGAAACTCCACATGCATCGGAGTATTCCTGCGCCATAGATAGCCTAAAAGACAATGGTGATGGTACATATACTTTAATCGGTTCATATGTATATGAGACTGTACCATCTGATATGACGGAAGAAGAATATAACGCTTTATCTCTGGGGTGTGAATTCCCTGTTGACAGTTACTATAAAGAAGAAGGATTTCATTGTGTTGAAGCAACAGAAGAAGGATTCTTTTTCGTTGAAAGCTACTATGAGTCATTGGATGAGGTACAAAGTGAAGATACCACTCTGAAAGTAGTAAAGGATGGAGACAAAATCAAAATATATTGGCAGTGCCTTAATAGCGCTTATGGAGAAGAGTGGAGATTTGCTGAAGATTTTGATAAATATGTTGGTGATAGTAAAGAGTTTATAATCACACAGGATACTACAATTACTCTTATGAGTGGATTTGGAAGTGAAAGAAATGGATATGTTCCGAACTATGAAGATCCGGTTGCTATTAGGGATATTGGAATGGATAACGTGTATGGTTACTATTACAACGCAGAATTTATGGATGACAGTTATCCAGGATGGCATGGAATTGAAAGCGTGACTGTTACTACGGACGATGATGGAAAGGTAATAGATATCCGTGAGCACATGCAAGCAGGATAAAGAATTACTGTGCCCCGATTTGCCCCTTTTTTGACCCTTTTGCGCCCCTAACTTCA